>LXOW01279312.1_pt1 | contig 10859 bp, 8 predicted proteins | sample 1368591 | NCBI WGS metagenome assembly LXOW01 (sample SAMN04884650, study PRJNA319009) | bovine gut metagenome | isolation source: Cow rumen | host: Bos taurus | place: Italy: Legnaro (PD) | collected 2014-07-09
TTGCTTCTTGGATTGCAGTGGGGCGACGAAGGTAAAGGAAAGGTCGTCGATGCGCTCACACCGAAATATGATATGGTATGCCGTTTTCAAGGCGGCCCTAACGCCGGTCACACCATCGAGTTCGACGGTAAGAAGTTTGTGCTTCATACCATCCCGTCAGGAGCGTTTAACGATAAGTGTATCAACGTGATAGGCAACGGCGTCATCATCGATGCGAAGATTTTGAAGGACGAGATCGACAACTTGGCTTCGGCTGGCATTGACCTCAGCAAACGCCTCATGATTTCCAACAAAGCACATCTCATCCTGCCTACACATAGAGTGTTGGATGCAGCCAACGAGAAAGCTCTCGGCAAGATGAAGATTGGCTCGACCTTGAAAGGCATAGGCCCTACATATACCGACAAGACAGCACGTCGCGGCTTGCGCATCGGCGACATCATGATGAGCGACTTCAAGCAGCGCTATGAGAACATCAAAGCCAAACATTATCAACAGATTAAGGATCTGGATTTCGACATCAACGAGGTGCGTCTCGATGGCATGAACTTTGCCGATTATGAGAAGGTCTGGTTCGAAGCTGTTGAGTTTTTGAAGAAGTTCCAGTTTGTTGAAAGCGAATACCTTATTAATAAATACCTCGATGAAGGCAAGAGCGTCCTCGCAGAAGGTGCTCAGGGCTCGATGCTCGACGTCGACTTCGGAAGCTATCCTTTCGTGACCTCGTCGTCAGTCATCGCAGCTGGCGCCTGCTCAGGATTGGGCGTCGCGCCAAGCAGAATAGGCAAGGTCTACGGTATCTTCAAGGCTTACTGCACACGCGTCGGAACAGGTCCGTTCCCGACAGAACTGTTCGACGAGACAGGCGAGATGCTTCGTGCCAACGGTCATGAATTCGGCGCAACAACAGGCCGTCCGCGCAGAACAGGATGGCTCGATATCCCTGCATTGCGATATGCCTGCATGCTGAGCGGCGTCACCGACCTCATGATGATGAAATCTGACGTGATGGATGATTTGAAAGAGATAAAAGTCTGCATCGGCTACGAATACAAAGGCCAAGTGATTGATTATCTGCCGTATGACGCCTGCACCGAGACGATGAAGCCTGTTTACACCACAGTGAAAGGCTGGAACTGCAAGATCGAAGGCAAGATCCCGCAGGAACTTGAAGATTACATCAAATTCATCGAAGAAAAAGTGGGCGTGCCGATTAAATTTGTGTCGTACAGCCCAGATAGAAACGCTAATATTTTAAGATAACCATTAGTCTCTCGCAGATATCGCAGAAAACGCAGAAATACTTCCACAGTCCAGTCTGCGAGATCTACAGCTCGCGACGCGAGCAATCACGCAGAGGAAGAACAGGAAAAATCAGTGTAATCAGCGAAATCTGCGAGAGATAATTAATAATAATCATGATAATTTTAGAAAAACCATACGTTTCGGCTCCATTAGTTGAGTATCTTGAGAAATCGCAGATTGCAGTTTTAAAAAATGAGATGTCGGAGCTTTTGGCAAAGCAAGGTCATAAGCTGAATCTCGTTAACGACAAGGAGTTTGTTGAGCAATATCAGCAGAGCGGCAAGCTTTATGCGGTGTCGGAAAACGCTTTGGTGTGGCTGTATCCGCATCTCGCAGGCTCGGAGCTCATCGAGAAGGTGAAGATTGTGAAAGACAAAGCCGAATTCCGTAAAATATGCGCTAAGATTTTCCCTGATTTCTATTATAAAGAAGTGGAAATGAACGAGTTACGCTCGCTCAATCCTGATGAGCTGCCATTGCCTCTGGTGATTAAGCCAGCAGTCGGATTCCTCAGCGTGGGCGTGTATATCGTGCGTAGCAAGGAGGAATGGAATGCCGCTTTGGACGACATTGACAAGAACTTCGCAAAGCAGTGCGCTGTGTTCCCGGAGACGGTGGTGAAGAGTGGCAAATTCGTGCTTGAGGACTTCATCCAAGGCGAGGAATACGCTGTCGACGCATATTATGATAAAGATGGTAAACCGAACATTATCAATATCTTCCATCATATTTTCAAGTCGGAGACTGACGTCAGCGACCGCCTCTATTGCATGAGCAAGGAAATTTTTGAGAAGAACTACGGTCCATTTAACCAGTTTTTGATTGACTTGAACGGTGTTTTGAATCTCCGTAACTTCCCGATGCACGTGGAGTTCCGCGTTGACAAAAACTCTGGCAAGGCTATCCCGATCGAGGTTAACCCGCTGCGTTTTGCCGGCATGTGCTTGAACGATTTGACAAGACATACCTGCGGTTTGCTGCCAGTACAATGCTATTTCGAAGGCATTCATCCGGATTATGCCACAATGTGGAACGGCATTGAAGACGATGTTTTCAGCTTTGTGGTGCTTGACAAGCCTTACGAGACGACGAAAGCCCTTGATTTCGAGAAGATTAAGAAGCATTTCCATGGCGTGGTCGAGACTCGCGACATTATGAACCCTGCCATGAGCGTGTGGGGATTCTTGTTCGTGAAGACCGACAAAGCGCATCGTGAGGAACTGAATGAAATATTGAATTCTGATTTAACAGAGTTTATAATATAGTCTTTATTAGTAGTCATTATTGATCAATAATTGACAACTAATAACTTAAGGTCTTTAGTAATCAATTTTGAAGGTCTTCAGCTTCCAAAGGAAGGTGGCAGCCGAAAAATGATTACTAAAGACGACTAAAAACAATATACTATGAAAAAATTACTCCTTATTATTGCCATTGCATTATTAGCAATATCATGTTCAAATAGTAATTTAAAAAAAGAACAGCAAGCATTGCGTTTTTTACAAACTTCAATGCCATCATGCGATGATATAGATTACAGCGAAGATTATTTCTTAAAAAATATTCAAACTTCTTTCAAAGCAAAGAAAGAAATGCCTTGGGGGAAGCATGTCCCAGAGCGCGAGTTCAAGCATTTTGTGTTGCCAATCAGGGTGAACAATGAGAATCTTGACGATTTCCGCATGGCTTATTATGAGGAATTGCGCGACAGAGTTAAGGATTTGTCGATGTATGACGCCGTGTTGGAAGTCAACCATTGGTGCCATGAAAAGGTCAATTATAAAGGCTCTGATTCCAGAACCAGTTCTCCGATGGCGACTATCAAAACCTCGTGGGGTCGCTGCGGCGAGGAGTCGACATTGCTCGTTTCGGCTTTGCGTACTGTGTGCATTCCTGCCCGCCAGGTTTACGTCCCGCGTTGGGCGCATTGCGACGATAATCACGCCTGGGTGGAGGCTTGGGTAGACGGTCAGTGGCATTTCTTAGGTGCCTGTGAGCCTGAACCCGTGCTCGATCTCGGTTGGTTTAATGCTCCCGCATCACGCGCATTGCTAGTGCACACTCGCGTTTTAGGCGATTACGACGGTCCCGAGGAAGTGATAAGCAAAACACCATATTATACCGAAATAAACGTTATCGACAACTACGCCGAGACAGCGAAACTTAATGTTAATGTTGTTGACAGATATGGTAATGCAATTCCTGACGCTCGCGTCGATTTTAAGATATACAATTATTCCGAATATCACACTGTTGCGACTAAATACACTGATAATCAGGGAAATACATTGCTGACAGCAGGTCTTGGCACTATGATGGTTTACGCTTCGAAAGACGGAAAATTCGATTATCAGGTGGTAAAAATCGGTTCGGTAGATAGTATCACGATAGAATTGTGTAGAGACGGACGAAAATCTGTTTTATCGTCGGAACAAATTGAGGAGGATTATGACATTATCCCACCTATCGAACATGCTGTAATCCCCAATGTTTCCGAAGAAATGCGTGCCGAAAACAATCGTCGTTTGGCAATAGAGGATTCAATTCGAAATGCCTATATCGCAAAATGTGTCGCTGCTCAAAACGAGGGCGACTACGATAAGGAAATCATGGCAAAAACATGGGGTAACTATCAGACAATCAAGGATTTTATCGATTATGCGAGAGGTTTGGATAGGGAAGAGGACGCTTACACGCTTCTTCATAACCTGACCGACAAGGATTTGCGTGACGTTTCGATTGATGTTTTGAAGGATTGCTTTGATGGTAATATGCTAAATCCTCGTGTTTCAAACGAAATGTTACGGCCGTATGTAAAGATATTTAAGGAAACGTCTTTGCCAGATAATGTTGAGGATTTGATCAAATGGGTTAGCGATAGCATTACAATAGATGAAGGCTTTGGCGAAAGTAGAACCCCGATCTCGCCGGCTGGCGTGCTGCGTTCACGTCATGCTGACACGCATTCGCGCGATATTTTCTTCGTGGCTCTGGCACGCGCCAAAGGCATCACTTCACGCATCGACCCTATTACTGGTAAAGTGCAATATTATGATAATCAATGGATTGATGTGGAATTTGAAAAATCTGATAACGAAAATCAAAACAAACCTGGTACTTTGGTCATTCATTATGCTGGCACCGATAATCCTCGATATTATACCCATTTCTCGATAAAGAAATTCAATGGCAATACCTTCGACCTCTTNNAATGAGGGGCGGTTTGTCGCTCGATCCTGGATATTACGTCATGAGCTCGGGACCGCGTCTCGCCGACGGTAGTGTCCTAAATCGATTGTTATTCTTCTATATAGAGAGCGGTGAGATAACGAATGTGGAATTAATTATGCGCGAACCTGTCGTAGAGACGTTTTCTGAAACGTCTCAAAACATCGCATCCCAATTACGCATCGTAGCCTATCTCGACGGCGGTAGCGAGCCGACAACTCATGCCATGCAGGATATCTCCATTTTAAAGAAAGAATTCGAGAAAAAAGGTGTAAAATTGACATTCATCTTTAATAANNTTCGGAAAACGAGATGGTTTTTGAAAAGAGTGGTTACACCATAGGGCTCGGTGAGCAGTTGCTCAATGTCCTGAAATAGCCTTATCTCACTGAGTTTCCGTAGATTCCTAAGAAGATATCTCTTAAAAGCGCCTGATCGAGGTCTTTGTACACCTCGATCCACTTCATGTATTTCAAGAAATCAGCTTTCTGCTGCTCGGTATAATGACTTGCGTATTTGTTTGACTCGCTTCGTAAGTCGTTGGCGATGAAGTTGTTAGGCATTGCCATGTATCCCGAGTTGATTCTCTCGTCCATCAACTTGGCGATGTTGTTGAAGTAGTCGCCAGGAGCGCTGTCCATCCTGCGTAAGTCGTCTTCATTGACAGGCTCGCAGATGTGGAAGTGCACGTGACCCTTCGGCTGCATGATGCCGGTGAGTATGCTGTTGAGGTCCTCACCAGGACGTTTTTCATATCTTCCGACGACCTTTGTTGTGTAAAGCTCCAGCGTTTTCAGCTTGTCGCACGACTCCCATTCGTAAGAGACAGCAATCGGCACGATGTTCAGCTCTGCCAAAGACTTTACTTTATCGTCTCTGCGGCTCATCCAGAACATCTTGATGATTGCGGGATCGGTGGCATCGATGCCGTCTTTGGTGCGACCGTTACGCTGTGCAATCCACACCGATTCCTTCTCCTCGGTGATGACGTGGCGCATGTATTCAGACATGTGCATCAGGTTGTTGTAAAACTCCATCCTGTTTCCGCCGCGCTCGGTGCGGAACATCTTGTTAGCCTTACCGAAGTCGACAACCAAAGGGTGTTCCATGAGGTTGCTTCCGAATGTTATCTGGCATGTGTTGTGCCCGCCAGCGTTCAGGATATACTGCAGAAACATCGCGTCGAGCACGATGTCGCGGTGATTAGAGACAAACAGATAAGGCTTCTTCTCGCTGATGTTTTCCATTCCTGACCAGTCAAACTTAGTAGTGGTCTTAGCCAATATAATCTCAATGGCTTGCTTTAAAAACGCCAGTTGCAACTCATTGATGTTCTTTATATTGCGAATGGTATTGCGCAATAGCTCCGGGTCAGCGCCAGGTTTCAGGTAGTTTGAAATAGACGGAATGAGCTCGCTGTCGGCAATACGTTGCATGGCAGCCGGAAACTCCGTTTCGTTGTATGGTCGTATGTCGTCGAAATTAGCCATTATTTGTTTCTTAAGTCGATGAATTTTATAGGTTTACGGCTCTTTGCCGGGTAGTTTATCTTCTGAATATCCTCAACGGGATGCACTTCGATTTGCGGTGCGACACGGATGCGGGAGCGGAAGCTGTCTTTGAGTTCCTTTACAACATCGAAGTCCGGTTGGTATTTCAAGCCGATTTTCACCACGACATCATCTGTTCCGGCCTCACTTTGACGTACCTCGATGACGTAGTTCTCAACGTAGTCGGTGTTGTCCAAAACGTCATTGATCGCTGGTGGATACAGCGTAGTGCCTTTGAGTTTTATCATATTGTTTTTACGTCCCACGAGAGGGGTGAGGCGGTATGAGTTGCGGCCGCATTTACACTGCTCGACGATCTTCGCTGCGATGTCGCCTGTACGGAAACGCAGCAGTGGCATGCCTTCCACGCCGAGTGTCGTCACCACGATTTCTCCTGGCTGACCGTCAGGCACCGGAAGACCGTCTTCGCCAATTATTTCGACGATTATCAGCTCAGGATGCACGTGACCGCCGAGGCCGTACTCGCATTCCGAGAAGGTGGCGCCCATCTCTGTCGATGAATATGTGGCAAACAGCTGCACGTCCCATTTCTCCTTGATTTTGCGTCCGAGAAGGTTGAGGTCGAAGTTCTGGTCTCTCAAGCCTTCGCCGATGCCGATGATGCGGCGGATGCTGCTGTTTTTATAGTCAATGTTATGATCTTCAGCGTATTGGATGAGTTTAAGTATGAACGACGGCACGCACATGATGGTGTCTGGCTTGATGCGACGGATGGTGTCCCATTGCAGCTCAGGGATGCCGTTACCAACACGGATTACTCCTGCGCCCATCTCGCGAAGACCAAGGAAATAAGCCAAACCAGCCATGAAACGCTTGTCGAGAGTGGTCATCAGCTGGACAATGTCGCCAGGTTTCACGCCGGCGCACTCAAACGACTTTTTCTCGTTATAAGCCAAGCGCTGAAGGTCTTTTTCGGTGCATCCGAAGGTCACAGGGTCGCCGAGAGTGCCAGAAGTGGTGATGTAATCAACAATCTTAGCCTTCGGACAGCATAAAAACTCGTCGTTAAACAGCTGCAGATCCTTCTTCTCAGTGAACGGAATCTTCACTAAATCCTCGATGTGACGTATCTTCTCGATGTTAATGCCGTAGCTCTTGAACATACGCTGATAATAAGGCGAATTGTTTTTCAGATATACCAGTGCCTCGTGAAGCAGACCTTCCTGAAACGTCTTAATCTCTTCAACTGATTTGTATTCTATGTCGTTGTTAATCATAGCATTACTATATTTTAAAGCTTGATTTCCTCAAGCCATTCTAAAAATTCATTTTTCCATTGTCTTGACTCCTCGGTGCCTCTCGTCTCACTTNNCCGCCAGTCTGATACTGAACGTATTTATGATTGATATTTTTTGCATTTAGAGCAGAGTCAAGCATTACAGAGTTTTGATAATCAACGATATCATCATCGACGCAGTTGACTATGAAAATAGGTGGGCAGTTGTCCGGAACGTGACGCTCCAGAGACATTGAGTCTTGCATTATCTGCTTTTTGCTTCTGCGGTCTCCCAGCAAAGCGCGACGTGAGCGCTCGTGAACGTAAGGCTCGTTCATCGTCACGACAGGGTAGATAGGAGCCGCGAAAGCCGGTCGGTTTTCTTCATTAGTGAAATAACATGCTGTCGACATCGAGAGATGTCCTCCTGCCGAGAACCCCATGATTCCCAATCTGTTAGGATTAATATTGTACTCTTCGGAATGCTCTTTAACGTAGACTATGGCACGTTGCGCATCGTCAAGCATGTCGGGGTGTTGGTTGCCACGGAACACGCGGCGATAGTGCCAGATGAATTCTCTGAGGCCTGCTACGCGGTAGCGTAAAACAAATGCGGTGATGCCGTTTGAGTTGAGCCAGCGAGCCACGTTGTCGCCCTCATTTTCCTCGTCGAGCCAGAAATAACTGCCGCCGGGACAAACGATTATGGCAGTGCCATCGGTATTGTTTTCAGCAAGAAACGGCGTCAAAGTCACCTGCTTGCCATTATGCACATCCTGACCCTGCCACAAATAGACTGCCTCTTGAGCGAAAAGCGTTCCGCCAAGTAAAAATAATATGCTGAAAATCAATAACTTTCTAAACATTATCTGCCCAAAATCTTCATCACTTCGTCTTTAGAGAGCTGACGATACTTATGCTGCATGTCAGCGAAGAAATCGACCTGGAAATACTCCTCGTCGTAAAACGACAACTTCGAATTGGTGTTCGGAGTGCATTCCAAATAGACTATATCTTCCAGCTTCAAACCCTTAGCTTCACAAATCTGGTCGGCCAGCTTCTTGCCTGCATACGTTACGGATGTACCAGGGTTGTCCTGATACAACTCCGTCACGATGACGTATTTCTTGCCACATACCTCCCTGATTTTCAACCCACAAGATGATTCCATATCCCATTCTCCTTTAAATGGGAAAATCTCATCATAATAATCCGGTGATACCTTCATCTTTTTTATTTGATTTTATTAAGATTTCTGCCCTTCAGGGCATCCAATTAATTTTCAACTCTAACGTTAACATTTCTCTTGCTTCTATCGACATCACGACCAAAAGATTTGTTAATCAATCTTCTATCGCGTGGACGATATGTACCTTCTTCCATTTCGCGTAAAGCGACGTTGCAGAACAATCTGAACATCTTAGACTCTTGAGTCTCAGAGGCATAGAAGCTTTTCCAGGCGTAGTCGTAGAGGTCCTGCAGCTTCTCTGGCGACATGTTTTTTGGCTGATACACCACCTGACCGGCGTTATAATGATCCCAGTCGAAGTCGAAAATTCGGCCTTGACGCAACAAATCGTCGTGACCTTTGGTGTGCGGGAATGGCGCAAAGATGGTGAACTCTGCCAGGTCCAAGTCAATCTCACCGAGGAAGTCGATGAGGCGTTTGATGTCGTCTTCTGTCTGATTATCAAGGCCAAAGAGAATGGTGCCTTCCACTCCGATGCCGTAGTCGTGGTAACGTTTCACACGCTCTTTGATATAGTCGGAAGTGTCATAAACAGCCTGATACACATACCAAGCGCCTGCTTTGGCTGCCAAATCGAGCACTTCAGGGTCGTCTTCGATGGTATGGCTGATCCATTTTTTCTTGAGAGGAGCGATGGCTGTGAAGAGCTCTTTTTCCCATTCCTTGTTCTGTGCCAACGAATTATCGACGATGAACAAGCGGTTATTGTCGATGCCTGCCATGTCTTCGACCACTTTATCTACAGGACGCGGGCGGAACTTACGGCCACCAAGGTAGGAAACGGCGCACGGATAGCAGCTGAAACGGCATCCGCGGCTGGCATTGAAAAGGTCGACCATCTGGACGCCTTTGTGGTTGTATAGCTCGCGTTTGTAGAGGTCGCGACGGCATGGCCCCACACTCTCGATAGGAGGCTGGTTGCCCATGTAGTTGTAGATCTTCTTCAGACAGCCGTTCTTCCAATCGAGAATAACCTGTTCCGAGCGGCCTTCCGACTCGCCCAGAAACACGCTGTCGACGTGGTTCACCATCTCCTCAGCATGAAGCATGGTAGAGATGCCGCCGGCAAGGACGGTTTTACCTCTTTTGTGATACTCCTCGGCGATGGCCCAACCGCGTTTTACCTGTGTGGTGAGCATCATCGACAATGCTACGAGGTCACATTCTTCATCAAAATCAATGGGTTCGACGTTCTCGTCAGTGAACGAGATGTCAACATATTCCGGCAAGGTGGCAGCAAAAGCCACAGGTCCGTGAGGTGGTAAATTAAAAGTTGTCTGACCCGGCAATTTGTTCCATTTCGGGTATATCAACTTCAGCTTTATAGTTTCCATTTATATAATCTATAATCCTAATGAACTACAAATATACGAAACTTTTAATTACTTTGACAAAATTTGTTGATTTTTCTTACAATTTCATTATGCCCGACAATGGCTTCGGCAGTCTCTATTGCGGTGATCGACACGCCACAAAAACCGTGAATGTTGACGTTCTGTCCGGTGAGATAAAGGTTCTTAACCTTAGTAAATACTGACATTTGCGAAAGCATCATGTTGTTACTGTCTTTCTGGAAGCCGTAATTAGAGCCATTTTTGTTGCCGTAGAAATCGCGGATGGTGAGAGGGGAGGAGGCAAACGAGAACTCAAGGTTTTTGCTGAAGCCAGGATAAATCTGCTCCATCCTGTCGATGATAGCCTGCATCCTCTCAGATTTCCAGCGTTCGTAGTCGTCGCCACGATGTCCGGTTCGGGTGTCTTCCCATTGCTTGACCTGCTCAAACTCCATCGGACTGATGATAATCATGGTCTCCGCGAACTCGCCCTGATTCTCGACGGGTGGCGTCACAAACATAAAACCTTGCGGCCAAACATCCTGATTATCAATGATATAATTGGCGTGATTAATGTATTTGAAAGTCTTTTCTTTAAACTTGATATAAACCTTGAAGCTCGACGACGACTCCGGAATTGAATGGATTCGTTTCTTAAAAGCCGTCGGAAAAGCGTCCTCGCTGATGATTCGCAGAAGCACATCCTGATGCACATCTGAGATATAGTATTGTGCGGAATATGTGTTTCCTTTTTTAGTTAAAACATTTGTAACCGAATGATTATCAACGTTTATCTTGACAACTTCCTCGTTGGCAATGACCTCGCCACCACCGTTTTCAATCACTTCTTTCAGCAAATCGGCCATCTGCTGACTGCCGCCTTCAAATTGGAAGGTGCCGTTGATGTGCAGAACGCTCAACAAAGCATCGAAGAATGCCGGTGTCATGTCTTTCAC
>LXOW01280997.1_pt1 | contig 10853 bp, 11 predicted proteins | sample 1368591 | NCBI WGS metagenome assembly LXOW01 (sample SAMN04884650, study PRJNA319009) | bovine gut metagenome | isolation source: Cow rumen | host: Bos taurus | place: Italy: Legnaro (PD) | collected 2014-07-09
AATAACATTCTACAGGTACCATAAGCTTACTTCTCCTCCTTTTCTTTACGTGCAACAACCAAACCACCAATGATGCAAGCCAACAGGAACAGAGAGATGAACTCGAAGGGAAGCACATACTGATACTTGCCAGCACCAACCAATGCCTCACCGATAGACTTCATCGGAACCTCATGGCCGCCAGACAGGGCACGAACCATAAATATATTCTTATAGAGTACGGCAATCACCGTGGCACAGCCAATGAGTGCCAACAGACCGCCCCATACAACACGGCTACCCTTCATGCGCTCGGTCAGACCTTGCAGGGTGCGCTTGTTAACCAACTGAATGGCAAAGACGTAAATCATCGTCACACCACCAGCATAGACAGAAATCTGGGCAGCACCCAGATAGGTGTAGTCGAGCAGGAAGTAAAGACCTGCCACGCCAAAGAGCACGAACAACATGAATGTTGCGGCTCGCATGATTCGCGTCGTCGTCACACACATCACGGCAGAGCCGAGGATGACAACGGCGAGTATGCAAAATATTACTAAACTTGCCATAGTCTTTACTTCGTTTTAGTGTTAAACTTACCGACTTGCCACTCGGCACCACCTTCAAGCAGGTTGGGCAGCGAACCACCCTTATAGACTTCCTTGTCGAGGTGAAGCACCAGCTTAGAGCGGTCGAATACGGCGTTCTCGAAATCATTCGTAAACTCGATGGCGTCGAAGTTGCAGGCATTCGTACAAAGCTGGCAGAACATGCAGTCGCCCAGGTCGTACTGATAATCGTCAAGCACCTTCTTTTTCTTACCCGTCTCAGGATCCTCGGCCATGTGGCTCAGAATCTTAATGGTTCCGTTGGGACAAGACTTCTCGCACAATGTGCAAGCCGTACACTTGTAGCTGCCGTCCTCGTTGCGCTTGAATACCAAGCGACCACGATGACGCTTAGCCACATGGAGTGTGGTCTTGCGGTTCTCGGGATACTGCTCTGTCGACTTGTTGGTGAAGAAGTCCTTGAAGTATTCCTTCCAAGAGGTCTTCATGCCCACAGCCAAAGTCTTCAAGCCGTGCCCGATTTCTCCGAAATATGTTTTGTTATCTTCCATATTCTAGTATTTCTAGTTTTCTAGTCTGACTAGTACACCTTATTTAATATATAAGCCTAAAGCTACGACTATCGTCATAATGACGAGGTTAAGCAGTGCCAAAGGCATCAAGTACTTCCACTCCAGCTTCAGAATCTGGTCGATACGCAGACGGGGGAATGTCCACTTGATCCACATCAGAATCCAAACCAGGAAGAAGGCCTTACCCATGAACCAAACGATACCAGGGATGTAGTTCATCACCTGATCGAAGGCTGCAATGCCGATGTTCACAGGAGCCCAACCACCGAGGAACACCGTAGCAGCGATACCTGCGATGATAAAGAGGTTCAAGAACTCAGCGAGGTAGAAGAAACCGAAGCCCATACCAGAATACTCGGTATGATGACCGGCGGTCAACTCACTCTCGGCCTCAGCCATATCGAACGGACCACGGTTAGCCTCGGCATTTCCTGCGATGAGGAACACGAAGAAGGCAATGATAGCGGGGATATGACCTTGGAAAATGAGCCATTTCCAAGGACCGGTCTGTGCCTCAACGATACCAGACATCTGCATCGTACCAGTCAGAATCACAGCAGTAATCAAGCAGAGGCAGAGCGACATCTCGTATGAAATCATCTGCACAGCACCACGCATGGCAGAAACCACCGAGTACTTGTTGTTAGAACCCCAACCTGCGAGGAAGATACCTACCACACCAATCGAAGAGATGGCAGTAAGCAGGAACACACCTACGTTGAAGTCGAGCACGGTAGCGCCATTGTTCCAAGGCAGGAACGAGAAAGCACCCACAGAACCGATAATCACCAAGAGCGGAGCAACAAGGTAGAGTACCTTATCAGCCTTGTCAACGATGAATATCTCCTTGATGAGCATCTTCAACACGTCGGCAAACACCTGAAGTAAGCCCCAGTAACCTACTCGCATCGGGCCAAGACGGCACTGGAAATAGGCACAAACCTTACGTTCCATAAATATCAGTACGATGGCAATAAGAGCATATCCCACGAGGATACCCACACCCACCAACACGCACTCAATCAATATCGCCAACCAGTCGGGACATCCTACCGTCACTCGAAGCAGTTGGTCGAACCATTGGGTTATAATAGAAAAGTCGAACATAATTACTTCAATTTTTCAATTCTTCAATTTTTCAATTCTTCGACTAACGGTCGATGTCAGGAATAACAACGTCAATAGCGGCACAAGTAGCAATCAAGTCGGCAATCTTCTGACCACGAAGCATCGGGTCGAAGGCTCCTACCAAAGAGAGTCCCATCGGGCGCATCTTCATGCGGTACGGGCTCTTGTCGCCACGAGAGTCAAGATAAACTCCAAACTCACCTGCCACACCCTCTACAGAATAGTACCACTGTCCCTCGGGAACCTTGATGATAGGCTTCTGCTTCACATAGAAGTCACCCTCAGGAATGTTATCAATGAGCTGTTCGATAATGTTCAGACTCTGGTACATCTCGTTAATGTGAACGAGGTAACGGTCCATCGAGTCGCAGCCGGTCAGCGTGCACTGCTCCCACTCCACCTTGTCATACATGTCGTAGGGGTGGTTCTTGCGCACATCGTTCTTCCAACCGGAAGCACGTCCGGCAGGACCTGTCACAGCATAGTTGATACAATCCTCAAGACTCATCGGACCACAGTTCTCCAAACGGTTGTGAGTAATCACATTATCACCGAAGATGTCCATATACTCCTGAATGGTTGGACGGAGATACTTCACCAGGTCCTTACAGTTCTTGACAAAGTTAGGATCAATATCATCCTGCAAACCGCCAATGCGGTAATAGTTCTGAATCAGGCGACCACCCGTAGTCTCCTCCATCACATTCAGTACATGCTCACGGTCACGCATACCATAAAGCATACCTGTCAAAGCACCAAGGTCCTGAGCCACACACGATGTGTAAAGCAGGTGAGAGTCAAGACGCTGAAGTTCATCCATGATGGTACGGATGTACTTGATGCGATCTGTCAGTTCAACCTCTAAAGCTTCCTCGATAACGCCTACAAGAGCGTGACGGTGTTGCATGGCACCCAGATAGTTCAGACGGTCGGTAAGAGCCAAAGTCTGAGGATAGGTCATATTTTCCCACATCTTCTCAATGGCACGATGGATATATCCGAGATGAGGATAAACATGCTTAACCGTTTCACCATCGAGAACTGTCTGCAAACGAAGCACGCCATGAGTAGCCGGATGCTGAGGACCAATGTTGATGACATAATCGTCTGCAGTGAAAAGCTTGTTCTGCTTCGACTGGAGTTTTCCATCCTTATCGAGGAAATACTCCAAGCCATAATCCGACTCTACATCATCTTCAAGCGTGTACTCATCATTGAATTTCCAATCCTTTCGGAAAGGAAAACCTTTGAAGTCGCTACGCAGGAACAAACGACGCATATCTGGATGTCCTAGGAATACAATACCATAGAAGTCATATACCTCACGTTCCAACAGGTCAGCAACGCGCCATATATTAGAAACGGTGGGGATATAGGCAATCAACTGACCGTCTGTCTCACCTGTACCGTTTGATGCAATACCATCGCCACAAACCTGACTTTGGGCAAGCATCTTCACACTACAGCGCTCATGCGTCTTGGTATTCTCAAGGATATAGACACAACCAAGCCCCTCCTCTTTGCCGAAGTCCTCGCCTACGATGGTGACAAGATAGTCAAAGCCCTTCTTGTCCTTCAAGTTCTGCATCTCCTGTGCGAACTTCTTAGACCAGCTAAGCGGCGATGCCGAGCGGTCAAAATCAAATGATAAGAACTCTAACTTCATGCCTTAGTCTCCTCTACTTTAACCTCTGCTTGGGCAGATTTCATTTCTTCAACAAATTCCTGAGGCACATCCGTGATAACCATCGGCTCTCTACGATGATCGCCATGCTTTGAGCGGAATGTCAGCTCCTCGTTCGAAACGCCCAGAGCCTTTTCCTCTGCGGTCTGCTTGTGATTAGCACCACCGAAGAATTTCTCAATCTTCACCTTACGCTGAAGCTGCATCATGCCATACATGATAGCCTCTGGACGTGGGGGACAACCTGGAATAAATACATCAACGGGCACGATTTCCTCGATACCTTTCACTACATGGTAACTCGACTTGAACGGACCACCGCTAATGGCGCAACCACCTACTGCAATCACGTACTTAGGCTCAGCCATCTCGTCGTACAAACGCTTCAGTGCAGGAGCCATCTTGTGAGTGATAGTGCCGGCACACATAATCAAGTCAGCCTGACGAGGAGAGTTACGGGTAACCTCGAAACCAAAGCGAGCAAAGTCGTAACGGGCACAACCACAGGCCATGAACTCGATACCACAGCATGAGGTGGCAAAGGTCAGCGACCAGAGAGAGTTCGAACGGCCCCAGTTAATCAACTGGTCCAGCGAACCCGTCACCACATTGACGCCACCCTCATGGAGTTCGTCAACAATCTTCTCCAACGAGGCATTATCATTCCACTCCTCGTAGGGAATACTCTTGATGTGCGGTTTCCTTACTTCCATTCCAAATCTCCTTTCCGCCAAGCATACGCAAGACCTAATACCAAAACAACCAAGAAGAAGCCAATGCTCAGCAGGGCTGCGGCACCAAACTCCTTCACAACTACTGCCCATGGATACAGAAACAGTGTTTCTACATCAAACATGAGGAACAAGATGGCAAAGAGGTAGAAGCCCACCGAAACAGGCAACCATGAGCTGCCTCTCGTGGGGATACCACTCTCATACGGTTCACCTTTCACCTTTGCATAAGACCGAGGTCCTATCAATTTGGCTACAATGTAAGCCGCCACCACCAATGTAATAGCCGTCAACAAGACGGTAATTAACAAAGCAAAGTTCATAAATATATAATATTATAATATTGTTTGCATAAGTGGGCACAAAGGTACTAAAAAATAATGAGAAATGAGAAATGAGAAATGAGAAATTTACGATAACTCTGGTAAAATATTCATTTTTCATTCCTCTACAGGAAAAAAATAAAAGCCGCTACAGGAAAAGCAGCGGCTTAAAATAATTTACTTTCTCTTAGGAAATGCCTCTTCAGACAACTCTTTAAAGAAATCGTATCTAAGAACTACACTTATCCTCATCAAGAGGCGTACGTCCATACTTTTGCGTTTAAAAATGTTATAAACATTTGTACGCTCACAGGGAATCTGGCTTGCTAACCATGCAGCAGATTTGCCCTGTTTCCTTAGAATTTCTTCGACATGTTTGCCAATGTTCATACTTACAGCCTTTATTTAGTTTCCAAACTTGGTCGCTTATCGGCTGCAAAGATATTAAATAAATCTCAATTAATTAACACAAATTTGTCGAATATTTTTCGCCAAAGTTAATCAAATTTCAATGGAACACCAGAACATCCGTTCGGTTGTTGAATTTTCATCAACGAGCAAACAGTAGGAGCAATATCGGTAATATGTACCTCCAAAGGGCTTTCTCCATGAGGAACTCTCCAGCCATAGAACAGCAATGGAATGTGAGCATCGTAGGGATTCCACTCACCATGTGTGGTACCTATAGGCGACGACCAAGGCCCAACCTCATAATAGCCCGGCTCTAGGCAAATAATGATATCGCCAGAACGATGGAAGTTGTATCCCATCAAAATACGTTCGCGGATAACAGGAGGGATAGGAGCAGATGATGCTTTTTCGAAATCGACGACAAAAGCAATATTGGGACTCTTACGAAGATACTCGATAGCTACATCTTTCACACGTTGAAGTTCCAATCCTTGAGCAACGATTCCGTCATGATCAAGGAAGAATCGATAGTCTGCAATACCAATAATCACGTTCTGGGTGTTGCCCAACTTAGAGGCAATATATTTTTCCAGATCTGCTTTCAAATCTGCAGAAAGCCATTTACCAGCTGCCAATTTATGGTCTTGCATAAACTGATTATTATGTGCTGCACCGTGATCAGCTGTCAAGAAAACAAGATAGTTACCCTCGCCCACTTTCTCATCAAGAGCCCTGAAAAGACGAGCCAAATCCTTGTCAAGTTCCATATAAGCTTCATCGGTATGATTGCCACGAGTACCATACTTATGGCCAATGACATCTGTCTGAGAATAGGACACACAAAGCATATCCGTCTCGTCCCCCTGCCCAAGCTTTTCACCTTCAAGGGCAGCAATAGCCATATCTGTTGTGATATGGCCTGTCAATGGATAAAGTCCAACATCCGTACCCACTTCTTTAAATTCCTTATTCTTAGCCAAATTCCTATTAAATTCTTTAGCCCATACAGGCAATTCTTTCATATAATAGGTACTGGTAATAAACTGACGATTTTTGGTATCCAACCAATAAGCAGCATTTCCAGAACGTCCAGCAGGAAGAATCGCAGCACGGTCTTTATAAGAAACACCTATAACCTTTGAGCGGAAGTCGGTATGCAAACGTAACTGATCGCCAATAGTTGTAGACAACAAATTAACGGGGGACATACAACCTGCAGACTTATTGTCGGAGCCTACAGGACTAACATTATCGTCGCTACAACAATAGGTTTTGCGACCATCAATATAAAAGGTATTACCGCAAATCCCATGGAAAGCAGGTGATGTTCCTGTATAAGCACTGGTATGTCCTATAGCCGTAACCGTAGGAAGATAATTGATCAGACAATTATTGAATGAATAGCCTTTGTCCAACAGACGACGGAAGCCTTCATCTCCAAATTGATCATAGTATCGTGAGAGATAATCCCAACGCATCTGGTCAACCACAATTCCAACCACAAGCTTAGGACGTTCATTAAAACGTGATTCTGCAGAGACATGAACTGCACAACACATTAGGACTATTAATAAAACAAATGCTTTTTTCATCTCAATTTGTATTTTAGTTCTTAACAAAATGGTATTTAAATAAAATAGGTACGCACGAGATACAAGTCACCAATACCAGCACAGCATCATCATCCAGCGTGAGGCAAAAAATATAACCATAGGAGGTTACACCTCTTCCGAATGGTAAGCAATCAATCCTTCCATCGGGCTCTTTAAGATGGTTCCTAATGTATATCCCTCCAATCCGGCAGCTTCTTCCAACTGTTCACGATAATGGAAAGCCATAGAGCCAACAACACCTACTGGAAGATCTCTGCGCTGGTAAGGTTGCAGGTTGTTACGGAAGAATGTGCGAAAATTATCGATAACCAGCTGGCGCAACAGCTGATTATCCAAATGTTTTTCTATATACAAAGAAGTAGAAGCTAAGAAACGGTTACCCATAGGCTCTCGATATACTTTTTGGATAATGTCACTCTGTGTCTGTTTGGTAACCTTTAAATAGTCATCACGGACATCAGCAAACTGAGGATTCTTGAATATAGAATTCATGAACATACGTCCTAACACGGACCCACTACCCTCATCACCAAGGATATAGCCTAAAGCTGGTGTATTCTGTACAATTTGTTCACCATCATATAGGCAACTATTAGAGCCTGTACCCATAATGCAGCCAATACCAGCCTCACGTTGACAAAGAGCACGGGCAGCAGCCATCAAGTCACTATGTACCTCTACGTTCTGCGGAGCAAACACTTCACTCAACATCTGTTTCATCATAGGCACGTGAGCAGGTGTACAGCCACTACCATAGAAATACACCTTAATATTAGAGAGCAGAGGTGTTTCAAGTACTTTGGAACTAGAGTTTATCAACTGAGCCCTTGGGAAAGTGGAGAGTTGGGACATCAATTCCTGTCCCAAAATTTTCCTAATCACATCAGGTGTCTGATGAATGGGAGTAATGCCTTGGGTCTGGAAAGAAGCTATTACTTCGTTGCCAACACGAGGGTTAATCATGTGGAGAAGAGTCCAATCAGTCTTAGTGCTTCCGCTATCTGCTATCAGTATCATATCTCTATTTTTTTTGCAAAGGTAATGATTTATTTGAAAAAATGATTATCTTTGCACACAAAATTTTAAAAACAATGAAAAGATTCGCTACAATATTCCTGATTTTTCTTTTAACTATAAGCGCACAGGCCGTACTGAAGGAAAAAGACCTACCTCAGACCTTACAGATTCTGCGCATAGAGCTCATGAACTATCATCGTGAGCTGTCGCAGATGATAGAATTGAACAAGAAGCAAAGTGAGAACATGCGAAACCAGCTGATGGAAACGTTGTTGCGCTCCAACCAGAACTCACTGATGCTCTACTCCCAAAAGCAGGAATATGTATTCGACCTGACCTATGCTTGTAACGAGGCGACAGACCAGTATCGTATGTTCCAACGCCAGCAATTGCCCTTTAAGTCCTTCTTGAACAAGGCCAACAACGACATTGCCCGCTACGACTCACTGATTGGAAGTCTGAGGGCTATGCCTGTCACTATGCTGAGCGAACAAGCCCAAACAGACAGGAACATCTGTCTGACGCTAGCCACCAACATTCGCCACTCGCTGGAGGAGAACCGTAGCACCATGCAAGACTACATCCGCTATTACGACATGGCTGAAGAGCGGTTAAGCTATCTGAACGATTATGCGCACAAACGCTATAACGACATACAGACCAACATTTTCAAAAACGGTGGTAACAGTTTCTGGTCGATTCTCAATAAATGGGGAACCAACTGGCAAACTATGACTCAAACAGTAAAGAAGAAATACCAACCCAACGAAAACTCACAATGGGACAGTCGCTGGATTTTCGGATTGCTTATCTCTACTATCCTCTATGCCATCGTCGCCTCTTTACTCAATTTTGTCGTTATTCGCTTTGTGGTTCCTAAGCGTTTACGCACAGACGAGTTTATGAAAAAGCGTACTTGCATTACGTTGGCAACAACAACCATCACTTTTGCCATCATCTTGGGAGTGACGCTGGCCATTACTCAACAAAACTTCTTTATCATGGCCTCCAATCTCCTTGTAGAATTTGCCTGGTTGTTGGGGGTTATCCTCATATCACTACTCTTACGCGTCAATGGTGACCAGATTAAGAGCACCTTCCGCATATACACCCCTTTGTTGGCTGTTTGCTTCCTCGTAATCGCTTTCCGAATCATTTTAATCCCCAGCGAACTGGTCAACATGTTATTCCCACCTGTCCTGCTTATCTGTGCCCTGTGGCAATGGAACGTCATCGGACGCCACAACCAAAACATTCCACGCTCAGATATGTTCTACACCTACATTTCACTGATCGTGTTCATCATTTCCGTGGTGTGTTCATGGACTGGCTACACATTAATGGCTGTACAGATTCTAATATGGTGGATAATGCAGCTTACCTGCATTCTCACCATTACCTGCGTTTCACAATATATCAAGCTCTATGGTGTGAGACATCATTTCAGCGACCGACCTATTACTAAAACCTGGGCATACCGTCTGGCTTATCATGTAGTACTTCCCGTACTTGGGGTTGGTTCTGTGATGATTAGTATTTACTGGGCTGCTGATGTATTCAACCTCTCTGATTTATGTTGGAAAATCTTCAAGACCAACTTCATTGATTTTCCCAATTTCAAGCTCAGTATCCTGTCGCTGTCCATTGTCATTAACCTATGGTTTCTCTTTGCTTATATCAATCGCACCACCTTGAAATTCATGCGTATGCATTATGAAATCAAGGACGCGTCGACTGCTGCCAGCCGTGAGGTAATGGGAAAGAATGTTATACAGGTTGTCGTTTGGGGTGCCTGGTTCCTCATCACTATGAACATTTTAGGAATGTCCATGGAATGGTTGCTGGTAGTAACAGGAGGCCTGTCCACAGGTATCGGTTTTGCTTCGAAAGACATCATCGAAAATATCTACTACGGTATTACCCTGATGGCCGGACGCATCAAGGTTGGCGATAGAATTGAGGTTGACGGTACGGTAGGTAATGTGACCAGCATCAGTTACACTTCTACTGTTGTAGAATCAGTATTTGGCGAAGTCATCACCTTCCAGAACTCACAACTGTTCACCAAGAACTACAAGAACCTGACACGCAATCATGGTTATGTATTACAAGTTATTCCTTATGGCGTAGCTTATGGCAGCAATCTACAACAAGTGATTACGCTTGTCGACGATGCGGTCAACAATCTGAACCACAAGTGGGTTGACCGTTCTAAAAAGGTCAGGTCTGTAGTTGGTGAACTGGGTGATTCCAGCATCAATTTCAAGATGTTCGTGTGGACAAATGCAGCAAAGAAAGCAGATGTTATCAGTGACGTATTGCGTACCATTTACGACACACTGAACCAGAACGGCATCGAAATTCCATTCCCACAACAGGATGTACATCTCAAGCAATAATACATTATTTGTTAAATAATTGGCCAAAAACGTGCATTTATATAAAATAATCACTACCTTTGCAAGGTAATATGCAAAGCTGACAACTTATATGAAACATACGCTCATTGCAGGTCCATGCGTTATAGAATCGGCAGAATTGCTCGATATCGTAGCTGCAAAGTTGGTGGAAATCAACAAGAAACTTGGTACCAACATCATATTTAAGGCCTCATTCGACAAGGCCAACCGCACATCGCTAAAATCATTCCGCGGACCAGGTATCGACCACGGTTTACTAATGTTGAGCGATGTAAAAGAAAAATACGGGCTGCGTGTAACAACAGACATTCACGAAGCCTGGCAAGCACAGCCAGCCGGACAGGTTTGCGACGTATTACAGATACCCGCTTTCCTGTGTAGGCAAACCGACCTGCTTATAGCAGCA
>LXOW01052507.1_pt1 | contig 10850 bp, 5 predicted proteins | sample 1368591 | NCBI WGS metagenome assembly LXOW01 (sample SAMN04884650, study PRJNA319009) | bovine gut metagenome | isolation source: Cow rumen | host: Bos taurus | place: Italy: Legnaro (PD) | collected 2014-07-09
TCTGCTAGCAGCCTGCGCTACCGTATTCGCCCAGGGCGGATACCAGGTTAAAGGTGTGGTAGTAGACGAGATGGGCCCCGTTATCGGAGCCACCGTCATGGAGCAGGGGACGACCAACGGTACGTCCACCGGCCTTGACGGCGACTACGTCCTCACCGTTTCCGGCCCCGATGCAATCGTTGAGATTTCCTGCATCGGCTACGCCACTCAGACCTTTGCAGCCAAATCCGTTCCCGCAACCATTACCCTCGGAGAGGATACCCATTTCCTGGATGAGGTTGTGGTCATCGGTTACGGTTCGGTTAAAAAGAACGACATGACCGGTTCCGTCACCGCCATCAAGACGGAGGAAGTCAACCGCGGCGCCATCGTTTCTACCCAGGACATGCTCAAGGGTAAGGTGGCCGGCCTGCAGGTGATTCCCGGTGACGGTCGTCCGGGTTCCGGTTCCACCCTCCGCGTTCGTGGCGCCGCTTCCCTGAATGCCTCCAACGATCCTCTGGTGGTTATCGACGGTGTTCCCCTGGCTACGGACGGTGGTGAAGGTATGACCAACCCTCTGGCCTCCCTCAACCCCAACGACATCGAGAGCTTCACGGTTCTCAAGGACGCCTCCTCGGCCGCTATCTACGGATCCCGCGCTTCCAATGGTGTTATCATCATCACCACCAAGAAGGGCTCCATTTCCAAGATTCCCAAGATTTCCTACACCGGCAGCTTCAGCGTGAGCCACAATGCCAATCGTCTGGACACCATGACGGCCGATCAATTCCGTGCTTTCGTGGCCGAGACCTATCCCGTGGGTACGCCCAACGGTGATGAGTTCGCCTCCAGACTGGGTACGGCCAACACCGATTGGACCAAGCTCATCTTCCGCACTGCCTTCACCCACGAGCACAACGTGAGCGCTTATGGCAGCCTCAAGAATCTGCCTTACCGCCTGTCCCTGGGTTATCTGAACCAGGAGGGTACCCTCCAGACTTCCCGTTACCAGAAAGGTACTGTGGATCTGTCCCTGTCGCCCAAGTTCCTGAAAGATCACCTCTCCCTGAGCGTCAACGCCAAGGGCGTGGTTTCTTTGGAGAACAAGGCCAATGCCGGTGCCGTGGGTACGGCTACCTTCTACAATCCTACGCTGGATCCTTACTTCCGCAATTCCGACGGCAGCATCGACTACACCACCACCAATGGTTATTTCAACTATGGTAATGGCCGTGGCGACGGCTTCACCCCGGACATCCTGGCCCCGGCCAACCCGCTGGATATGCTTTATGGCAACCGCGACGACGCCAATGCCTATCGTTTCATCGGCAATGCCCAGTTGGATTACAAGGTCCACGGCCTCGAGGCCCTGCGCTTCAACCTGAACCTGGGTATGGATATCTCCTCCACCAATGGTAAGGTGGGCAGCCTCCCGGGCTCCGTGAATGCCTACAAGGACACCGAGAATCCCCGCATCGGCCAGTATGACGCCTGGTATCACCTGCGCCGCAACACCCTGCTGGAATTCTATGTCAACTTCAACAAAGAGTTCGGCAAACACCACCTGGATGCGATGGCCGGTTATTCCTGGCAGCATTTCTATGGTAAGGACCGTGACGTTTACTATTTCAACGTCACCGATAAGATGAAGCTGAACCCTGGCGAGACCGCCGAAAGCCGTTATCCTTTCTGGCGCACCGAGAACTATCTCGTGTCCTTCTACGGCCGTGTCAACTACTCCTACGATTCCCGCTATCTGCTCACTGTCACCATCCGTAACGATGGTTCTTCGCGATTCTCTCCCGCCACCCGCTGGGGTCTGTTCCCTTCGGCCGCTTTCGCCTGGAACATCCGGCAGGAGCACTTCCTCCGCGAGCAGAATGCGGTTTCTACCCTCAAGCTCCGTCTGTCCTGGGGTCAGACCGGTCAGCAGGAAATCGGTTCCAACTACCCTTACCTCGCTGCCTACGGCCTGTCCACAGACGTTTACCACACCTATAACATGGGCTCCGCCGGCCAGACCTTCTATCTCACGCCCGGTGCCTATGATCCCAACATCAAGTGGGAAACCACCACTACCTATAACGCCGGTCTCGATTTCGGTTTCGTAAACGACCGCATCGTGGGTACCGTGGATGTGTATCGCCGTGATACCAAGGACCTCCTGAATACCGTGCTCACCCCGATGGGTGCCAACTTCGGTAACTCCCTCCTCACCAACATCGGCTCCATGCGCAATGAAGGTGTCGAGCTGTCCCTCAACGTGATTCCCATCGAGACCAAGGATATGTCCCTGAGCATGGGTGTGAACGGTACTTTCCAGAGGACCATGTTCACCAAGCTGAACAATACCGACGATCCCAACTACGCTATCTCCGTCAGTGGTATCAGCGGTGGTCTCGGTAATACCATTGCCCGTCACATGGTGGGTTATGCCCCGTTCACCTTCTATCCTTACCAGCAGGTTTACGACTCCAAGGGCAAGCCCATCCAGAACGCTTTCGTAGATCGCGACAAGGATGGCGTCATCACCACCGCCGACCGCTACATGAGCGGCAAGAGCCCCAACCCGGACTTCTTCTACGGCGTAAACCTCAAGTTCTCCTACAAGAACTGGGACTTCGGTTTCAACGGTCACGGTTCCGTGGGCAACTGGGTGTTCAACAACGTCAAGGGTGACAACTCTTCGGCCAACTTCGTGGCTGCCAACGTTTTCGTGAGCAACTACCTCAATTATGTCAAGCAAACCGGATTCATGGGTACCAACAGCATTGAGCAGTACTCCACGGATCTGTTCCTTGAGGATGCTTCCTTCTTCCGCATGGACGACATCAACCTGGGCTACACCCTGCCCAAGTTCAAGCACTGGGAGAACGCCACCCTGCGTTTTGCCCTGTCCGTGCAGAACGTTTTCGTGATTACCCGCTACTCCGGCTTGGATCCCGAAATCCCGGGCAACAATGGTGTTGACTCCTCCATCTGGCCGCGTCCGCGCACCTATTCTCTCCGTGTAAACCTTAATTTCTAGGAGGAACAATGATGAAAAAGATATTTAGTATTCTGGCAACCGTGCTTGTTCTGGCTTCCTGCGTAAAGGACCTCAACACCCTGCCTTTGAATCCCACCGATACCACCTCTGAGACGGCTTACACGGCCGAAGAAGGTTCCTATCTTTCCGGACTGGCCCGTATTTACTTCCAGTTCCTTTCCTGTGACCTCAAAGACCTCCAGCTCTCCGATGGCGGCGCTTCCGAACTGATCCGCGCCTTCTGGTCCCTGAACGAGGTCTCTGCCGACGCTGCCAAGTGCGCCTGGAACGGCGATGCCTGGGTGGCCGCCATCAATACCAATACCTGGTCTGATGCCGACAACGATGCCGCCTATGCCGTGTACGTGCGCACCATCCAGGGCGTGGCCTATGCCAACGAGTTCCTGCGCCAGACCACAGATGAACATCTGGAAAACCGCGGCTGCTCCGACGCTGTGAAGAAGAGTGTGGCCGGAATGAGGGCCGAAGCCCGCTTCCTGCGCGCCTACCTCTACTGGATGGCCATGGATACCTTCGGTTCGGTTCCTTTCACCACCGAGGATTCTCCTTTCGGTGCTGTTAACCCTGTTCCCAAGTCCCGTCCCGAGGTGTTCCATTTCATCGTGGACGAGCTCAACGAGCTGGTGAGCGGCTCTGACATGCCCGCCGCCCAGTCCAACTATCCCCGTGCCGACAAGGGCTCCTGCCTGGGTCTTCTGGCCCGTCTGTACATCAACGCCGAGGTTTACACCGGAACGGCCATGTGGACCGAAGCCCGCAACACTTGCGACAAGATCTTCTCCCTGGGTTATGGCCTGGCTTCCAATTATGCCGACCTCTTCCGTGGCGACAACGGTCAGAATCCCGATGCCCGTCAGGAAATGCTTTGGGCCGTGGACTACAATGCCGAGCAGACCCAGTCCTGGGGTGGCACTTCGTTCATTACCTTCGCATCTGCCGCTGCCGACGATGTGACCGACACCTCCCATCCTACCGGTGTCAGCGGTGGCTGGGGTGGTATCCGCATCCCTTACGAGTATGTCCAGAAGTACTTCAACGTAACCAATCCGGATTATACCAGCGGTACCTATGATGTGGTGGACAAGCGTGGTAAGATGTTCTACATCAACGGCCGCGTGGAAACCATCGACAACCTGGCTGTTTTCGTGCAGGGCTGGTCTTGCTTCAAGTTCAACAACATCCCTCACAATCAAACTGCCGAGGAGTTCAACGAGACGGCCAAGATCAAGGCTTACAGCGACATTGACTATCCTATGATCCGTCTGGCCGAGATTTACCTGATCTATGCCGAGGCTTGCATGCACCTGAACGCCGAGTCTTCCGCCATGCCTTATGTGCGTGCCCTGTCCGAGCGTGCCGGTGTGATGCCTCCCACCGCCATCACCGCAGAGTGGCTGGTAGCCGAGCGCGCCCGCGAACTCATGTGGGAAGGACACCGCAGAACGGACCTTATCCGTTTCGGCCTGTTCAACTCTGATTCTTATGTCTGGCCCTGGAAGGGCGGTGCCATGATGGGTCAGGGCTTTGACAGCCATCTGAATATTTTCGCCATTCCTGCTTCCGAACTCAGCGCCAATCCTGAACTTAAGCAGAATCCCGGTTATGGCAAGCAGTCTTAAGCGGAATATTAATCTCAGCACAGTATGAAAATGAAAAAATATATTCTTCTTATGGCGGCCGCAGCCATGGGTCTGTGGTCCTGCCAGAGCGAACTGGAGAAAGTCACCCTGGTAGATCCCTCCCAGGTAGTGGCTCCCGTCCTGCACGAGCTCCCCGAGGAGATTACCATCACCGCGGACAATATGTCCGAGGAAGTGGTTTTCGGATGGGAGAAGGCCGATTTCGGACAGCCTGTCCAGTATGCTTATTCCTTATATGCTACTACGGATGACATCAATTCCATTGTTGTCCTCTACTCCAATATGAGTGGTGTTTCCCAGAAAATCACTTACGAGAAATTCAACCAGCTGGTGACCACCAAGAAAGACAAGGGCGGTCTGGGACTTCCTACCGGCACGGCTACCGCAGTATCCTTCTTCGTAGGTGCCACCGTGGGTTCCAACTACCAGACCTTCTATTCCATCCCCCGCACGGTGCTTGTTACCCCTACCGAGGCCGAGCGTGAGTACGAAATGGTTTGGCTGCCTGGTTCCGCCAACGGCTGGAATCACGGAAAGGCTAACCACCTGTTCTGCTATGCCGAGGATGGCAACACCTTCGTGGGTGTAACGGACTTCGGTGCCGACTTTGCCTCCAACCAGTTCAAGATTACCGGCGCTGCCGACTGGGCCGATGCTACCGGTAACTGGGGTATGGCCGATCCTACGGCTGCTCCCGAGAGCGGTTCCATCACGCTGCTGAACGGTTCCAACGACAACATCTCCATCTACACGGCCCATCGTTACTATCACTTCACCTTCACCAAGGCCAACCTGGGTCTGACCAAGGACGCCGGCTTTGACAAGGTAGGTGTGATCGGCCTCAATGGCGACTGGGACAACGATATCGTGATGGCCCTGAGCTCCAAGCAGATCTTCTATGCGGATATCGACGCTGCCTCCGACACCGAGTTCAAGTTCCGCCTGGACGGTGCATGGGACTTCAACTGGGGTGGTGACATGGAAGGCCTCAATCCTGGCGGAGACAACATCGCCGTGGCTGCCGGCCAGTACCGTGTCTACTTCAACCTCAATGACTGGAACAAGCCTACCGCCCGTCTGGATGCATCCATGTACGGCAAGCCCGAGGATGAGGATGAACCCGAACCCGAACCGGAGCCTGTGCAGGTGACTGGCTGGAACATCATCGGCCTCAATGGCGACTGGGACAATGACATCCTGGCCAGCGAGACAGGCAATGTATGGACCGCATACATCACCGCCAACGACGCCACCAACTTCAAGTGGCGTAAGGATGGCGGCTGGGACGAGAACTACGGCGGTGTGATGGCCGATTACGGCGTGGCCTTCGAGGCTGTGCCCGGCGGAGATAACATCAACGTAGATGCCGGTTTCTATAAGGTTGTCCTTGATCTGTCCGGCGACCAGCCTATGATCACCGTCTTTAAGGACGTCACCGTATGGGGTCTGATTGGTGTGAACGGCGACTGGAACAACGACATCTATATGTTCGAAGCGGACGGCAAGTGGATCAGCCCCGCCACTACCATCGAAGGTGAGTTCAAGCTCCGCAAGAACCACGACTGGGCCGATAACCGCGGCGGTGCGTTCGCTTCCATCGGCATTCCTTTCGATGCCGTGGCCGACGGTGCCAACATCAACCTGCCTAAGGGTGAATATGTGGTTACCTATGATCCTGCCAACGAGACCATTACCGTGGATGGCGCCCTGCCTTCCGACAAATGGAGCCTGATTGGCGTGGCCGGCGACTGGAACAACGATGTCTTTATGCGTGAGCTCACTTCCGGTGTCTGGGTAAGCCCTGCAATGGAATTCGGCGGTGAATTCAAACTCCGCTTCAACCACGACTGGGCAGTGAACCGTGGTGGTACGTTCGAGAACCCTGGTGAATCTATCAAGGCTATTCAGGATGGTCCCAACCTGAACGTTCCCGAAGGCAAGTGGCAGGTGGTTTACAACCCTGTCCTGGAAACCATCACCATCAACAATTGCGTGGAAGCATGGTCCGTCATCGGCGAGTTCGAAGGAGCCAGCTGGGACTTCGACCTGTACCTCTCCCAGAAGCCCAGCGGTATCTTCATGAGTGATCCTTTCCTGGCCACGGGCGGTTTCAAAATCCGCTTCAATGGCGATTGGGGACAGAACCGTGGCGGTACCTTCGAGGCCGATGGCGTAGCCTTCGACGCAGTTCCCGACGGAAACAATCTCTCCGTGGGTGAAGATCCCGTGATGTTCAAGCTCATCTACATTCCCGAGGAAGAGAAGATCATTCTCGAGCAGGTATGGTGCATCATCGGTGAGGTGAACGGCACCACTTGGGGCCAGGACTTCGCCATGTTCGAGACCGCTGCCGGCGTTTGGGAAGGTGCAGCCGTTGTGAACGGCGGCTTCAAGATCCGCAAGAGCAACAACTGGGATGTGAACCGCGGCGGTGTCCTGGAAGCGCTGGATACTCCGTTCGCAGTTACCAATAATGGTGATAACATCTCCGTCCCTGAAACCGGCAAGAAATACAAAGTCGTGTACAAGGAGGATGATGAAACCATCACCGTAAGCGAATTCTAGTTCTTTTCGGACGGGAGCCCCTGACCGGACTCCCGTCTGCCAATTTATAATGCTTATGAAACACCTGAGACTTATCTTTGCAGCGCTCCTGCTGGGTCTTGTGGTCTCCTGCGGAAAAAAGGAGAATCCCGATCCGACGCCCAGTTTCTCGCTGTCGGTAACTCCCGAGACCCTGACTTTCAAGGCCGATGACACCCAGGCCCAGTACCTGGCGGTGACCACAACTGCGACGTGGTCCGCCCAGGTCTCCGATTCCTGGATCAAGATATCGGAATCCAACGGAACGGGGCGTGGGGCCATTACCGTAAAGGTAGAGGCCAACAACACCGGAAACTCCCGTACCGGCAGCATTGTGGTCAAGGCTACCAGCGGGGGGGCCACCAAGGAGTCCCGGGTTTCCCTGACCCAGACCACCGAGAAGACGGATACCGGCGAACTCATTCCCCAGCCCGCCGCCTTCGACGGCAACAAACGGAGTTCCACCACTTATCAGCTCCTGGTGTACTCCTTCGCCGATTCCGACGGGGACGGCGTGGGTGACTTCAAGGGCATCCAGAACCGCCTGGACTACCTGGACGGCCTGGGCGTAACGGCCCTGTGGCTGAGCCCTATCCATCCGGCAGATTCCTATCATGGTTACGACGTGCGGGATTATTACTCCATTAATCCTCTCTTTGGAACAGAGGCCGATTTTAAGAATCTGGTGGACGCCGCTCATGCCAAGGGTATCCAGATCTATCTTGATTATGTGCTCAACCACAGTGGCAAGGGTCATCCCTGGTTTGTCGAAGCGCTTTCCAGTACCGAAAGCCCCTATAGGAACTACTATTTCCTGAGTAATAATCCTTCGGAAGACTACTCTACTTTCCCTATGCTCAAGAAGACGACGTATAACGCAGGAGACTGGAAATCTAGCCCCCGGCTGACTATCCGTAAGACGGATGAAGCGGTCACTTCAGGAAGTTCGAGTTGGAATGTTTGGTTCTGGATGGATGGACAGGAAGGTAAGGAAATCCGCTTCGTGGACAAGGGTGACGGCACTTTCTATCTGGTTATGGATATCAACGGCGATTGCGGGATGCTTGTTAGAAAATACCCCAACTGGAACGACGGCTCAAAGCATGGAACCTTCTATGGTGAAAAGCTCTCCGAAGGGAAAACGATGGAATTGATCGGTAATGGAGGGGACATCCTTTTCTCCGGAGCTGGCCGTTACCGGATAGAACTGACGGATCCTTCACGTTACTTCATGGGGGCTTTCGGAGACTGGATGCCTGATCTCAATTATGGAGATATCGATGATCTGGAGAACAACGCCTGTTTCCAGGATCTGGCAGCGTCGGCCGATAAATGGATCAAGATGGGTATCGATGGGTTCCGGCTGGATGCCGTGAAGCATATTTGTGGTGGTATGTGGTCTTTCAACAACGATTCCAATCATGACTTTTTGGATAAGTGGTACCATCGTTGCAACGCTACTTACAAAGAAGTCGGCCATACGGACGATATCTTCATGGTAGGAGAAGCCTGGTTAGGCCACGGGGAAGAGAAGGATTACTACAAGGGCCTTACTTCGTGTTTTGAATTCGGTTATTGGCCTCTTTTGTACGGAGCCCTTACCAAAGAAGACGCGTCGAACTATGTGACTACGGTGGCCGGTTACATTGCCCAGCATAAGAGAGTACGTGCCGATGCCCAGACCTCCCTGTTTATGACCAACCATGATCACAGCAGCCAGACTGGTGACGGCGAAGTGCGAGCCGCCGATGATCTGGGTAAGAGCCTGGCCAAGGAAAAGCAGGCTGCAGCCATTCTGCTCACTACGGGTGGAAAACCCTTCGTGTACCAGGGGGAAGAACTGGGTTATTGGGGAAATTCCAAAGGCAAGGGGGACGAATATATCCGTGCGCCCATCGTGTGGAATTCTTCCGCTACGGATTGCGCCAAGGCCGGTGTGAACAACAAGGTGGATGACAGCATGCTTACGGGCAGCATTTCTGTGGAGACCCAATCGGCCGATAAAAACAGCCTTTTGAACACCTACAAGTCTTGGAGTCGGCTGCGTAATACCTATCCTGCGCTGGCGGAAGGCGAAATGACTGCCGCCAATATTTCGGGCACCACCTTCGCCGCCTGGTATATGACTGCCGGCAACCAGAAGCTTCTGGTAATCCACAATGTGGCGTCCTCTTCCAAGAGCGTGACGGTTTCCGACAGCATGGCCAAGCCCATCGCCGTACTGGGAACGGCCAACGCCAAGGACGGCAAGCTCACCCTGGGCGCCAACTCCTCCGTGGTCTTCGAACTGTAAGAGGTTATAATTGGTAAATTTTGGGCCCGGACTGGTTAACCAGCCGGGCCCAAAATTTTGTTTATTTCGTACAAATGATTACATTTGCAAAAATGATATCATTTATGGAAACGATTGCAACGGTGAGAACCAATGAGGCTGCAAGGCCCAAGTCTTCAAACAAAGCAAAGACCAAGAATACGGAAAAGCCAAGGAAAAAGGCTGCTCCAAAAGCTCAGACAGTGCTCAGAATCAGTCCGGAACTGATGGCGAGGGTGAAATACAAGGCACGGCAAGTGGATGTTTCTGTCAACGCTTATATTGAGAGTGTTCTTAGAGAGGCCGTGATGCCCAGAATACCCAGACTACCCCAAGATTTTGAGGTTAGTCCTCTTGTTAAATCATTAAGCGGGATTATTCCGGCCCCAACGAAAGAAATGCTGGAAGAAGATCCGAAACTGGCTTACATCATAGGAAAAGGAGGGGAGTAATATGGCTATTAAAGTAGCACTGGACACCAATGTCCTTTTGGATTTGTTGTTAGAGGGAAGACCTCACAAGGCAGCGGCAGAATGGATACTATCTGCTGCCGAGTCTGGCAGATTCATGCTGCAAATCACCACGCAAAGCATCATTGACGCGGCCTATACGACGAGGAAGCAGAAGATGGATGCCAAGACTTTTGTTGAAAGTATTGACCGTTTACGTAGCTTTGTCCAGATAACTGCTGTTGATTGGATAGATTTGAGCTGGTCAGTATCCAATACGCAGTATGGGTCGTCAGGAGATTTTGAGGACGATGCGCAAATTGCAAATGCCTATAATTCCTTGTGCGATTATTTTATCACAAGAGACAAGAAGCTGCTTAACTTGAATAGGGAAGACTGTCCGTTAATGATTATAAGTCCAGGAAGTTTCATTGCAGAAATGGCAGTCAGAAAATGATTGCCCTTGCAATCCTGCCCCAAAATCCGTAACTTGCAGCCATGAAAAAAGTCATCCTCATGGCTGCTTTTTTTGCAGCCTTTGCCTCCTGCGGCAGCACCAAAGTAGACCCTACGCCTAAACCTGAACCCGGTCCTGAACCCACGCCCGGGCCTGATACCCCCGCTTTTTACAAGGGGGCCGATATCAGCTGGGCCTCCGAGATGGAAGCCGGCGGTATCAAGTTCAAGAAAAAGGACGGGACGGAAGCCCCCCTTCTGGAGGTCTTGAAAAGCTGCGGCATCAACGCCATCCGCCTGCGCGTATGGGTAAAGCCTTACGGCGGATGGAGCGGTAAGGCCGATGTGGTCAACGTGGCCAAGAAGGTGCAGGCCGCCGG
>LXOW01093742.1_pt1 | contig 10850 bp, 2 predicted proteins | sample 1368591 | NCBI WGS metagenome assembly LXOW01 (sample SAMN04884650, study PRJNA319009) | bovine gut metagenome | isolation source: Cow rumen | host: Bos taurus | place: Italy: Legnaro (PD) | collected 2014-07-09
GCCCCTCATGGCGGTGAGGGGGGTGCGCATCTCGTGGGCAAGGCGGCTCACAGGCAGGTTGAGCCGGTATAACAGGACGTAGAGGGCCGCGGCAAGGAACAGGGCCACCGCCGTGCCGGTGAGGGCCGCCGCCGTGATCTGCCGCCGGAGCAGGGCCCCCACGGCCCCGGCGTCCTTCATATAGACCAGCTCGAAGCCCGAGGGGAGCCGGTCGCTGACGAAGAGATACAGCCCCGCCCCCTCGCGCAAGAACCCCACCCTGCCGGGGGCCTTCTCCACGGGGAAGGGGACGGTGGCATAGACCTCCTCCCCCGCCCGACGCACCAGAAAGAGCAGGCCCGTGTCCTTGTAATAGTCCAAAAACCGGCCCGCCGTGGCCCCCTGCCGCTCCGCCGGGATCTCTTTGAGCGTCCGCTCGAGGGCCCCCGCGATGGCCCGCTCCTCCCGCAGCGCGGCGTCCGCGGCTCCCTTCACCGTGGCGGAAAGGGCCGGGGCGGTGACCAGGAACATGAACCCAAAGAGGATCAGGGCGCACAGGAGGGTGGAAAAAAGATAGGTTTTCTGCCAGAGTTTCATGGACGATGTTGCCTTTCTGTGGAGCGGCGGGACGGGCAAGCCCGTCCCCTACGGTTGGTTGGCATGTACTACAGTAGGGGACGGGCTTGCCCGTCCCGTGAAAATGCGTACCTATTCCTCGAAACGGTACCCGCTCTTATAGACGGTCCTGATCCGATCCTCCAAACCGAGCTTCCGGCGGAGCTTCTGGACGTGTACGTCCACGGTGCGGCTCTCGCCCAGAAAGTCAGTGCCCCAGGCCTCGCTGAGGAGCTTTTGGCGGGAGAGGCACACGTTTCGATTCTCGATGAGGGTCCGAAGGAGGGTGAACTCCTGGGGCGTCAGCTCCACCCGCTCCCCGTTTTGAAGCACTTCGTGAGCGTCCCAGCGGATGACGAGATCGTCGATCCGATACTCCGCCTCCGCCCGGTGGGTCCGGCGAAGGACCGCCCGGACCCGGGCGAGAAGCTCCGCCACCTCGAAGGGCTTCACGATGTAGTCGTCCGCGCCCAGGCCGAAGCCCCGAACCTTGTCCGTGGTGGCGCCCCGGGCGGTGAGGAAGATGGTGGGCACGTCCCGCACCTTCTCCATGACGGTGAAGCCCTCCATATCCGGCAGCATCACGTCCAGGAGCATCAGATCGAACCCCTGCTCCCCCGCCGCCTTCACCGCCTCCCGGCCCGTGAAGGCGCAGACGCACCTATGGCCCACCATCTCCAGATTCAGCTTCAGCAGGTCGTTGATGGCCTTTTCGTCCTCCACGATCAGTATCTTCGCCATGGCGCCTCCTCATTCTCTCTTGCTATACCAAGTATAGCAGGAAAGATGTAATGGCGTTGTAAAATATATGCGGAATCTCTATTAAAGCATCGCCCGGCCCTTTTTCTTCCTAAGAGCAGGGGCCAAAAACGCGGGCGGGAGGCTATATCGCGCACAGCCTCCCCCCAATCCGGGGCAAAGGAGCAGAATGCGGGTAAAGATCCTTCGGCCGCGGAATACGCGAAAGGGCCTGCCTCCTGCGTTTTACGCAAGAGCAAGCCCTTATTTTCGTTCGATAAACATACTATGCTTCGCCGTTCGGGATCTGGTCCCGTCCGCGGCGGCTGTGCCGGCGTCGAAATACGGCCTTTCGTTCAGTCTTCGATCGACAGCAGTTCCATGACCAGGGCGATCACCTCGGGATCGGCGTCCCGGTCGAGGATGGATTGAAAATCCTCCGCGGCGCCTTCGGCGTCCTCCAAATACATGCGGCAGAGGCCGCGGTTATAGAGGCTTTCGTCGAGCAGCGCCTCCGATCTTTCGATCACGGTTGTAAAATCGGCTCCCGCGCCGGAATAATCCTCCTGGGCCAGGCGGGCGAGGCCGCGCAGATACACGATTTCCCCCCCGTCTTCGGTGTCGGTCAGATACCGCGTCAGGTTTTCCTCCGCGGCCGGATAGTCGTTCTGCTCGAATTTGGCCACGCCGAGCCATTTGTAAAACACGGCGGAGGCGTCGTCCCCGAAGGTTTGGATCGCCTGTTCCGCAATGGCCGCCTGGGAATCATAGTCCTCCAGCAGATACGCGCTCTGCACCGCCTGCTCATACATAACCTGATCCGTTTCCCCTGCCTCGATCAGCTCCCGGTACGATGCCAGCGCGGTCGAATGATCGCCGAGGCTGTCGCTGCAAACCGCCAGCATCTTCCGCGCTTCGGCGCTGTCGTTTCCTGCCGCCAGGCTCTCTTTCAGATCCGCCGCCGCCGCCTCTGCGTCGCCTAAAAGATAGTTCGCCTGCGCGCGGATATAATAGGCGTCGGCAGGATCGCAATCCGCCAGCGCAAGGGCCTCCGCGCACGTATCCCGGGCGTCCTCGTTCCTTCCCAGCGTCAGCTGGATCTCGGCCACCGCAAGCAGCTGCGCGGCGCTCAGCTCCGCCAGCGTTCGGTAGGTCATGACGGCGTCCAGCGCCTTTTCGTAGTTCTCGAGGCGGATCTGCGATTCGGACAGCAGCAGCCAGCCGTTGGTATTGGCTGCATCCAGAGCGACGGCCTGTTCAAACGCCGTGCATGCCGATCCCCACTCGTCCAGAAGACCGTAGACGCAGCCCAGCTTGACCTGCAATTCCGCCCGGCCCGCATCTTCGCCGTCGTACAGCTCGACGCATTTTTGCAGATGTTCCGCCGCCTGGCCGTAGTCCTCGTTCGCGATGGCGATCGAAGCTTCCTTGGCGTAATCCTCATACTCCGAAGGCGCTTTCAGGCTCTCCAACACGGTTTCCATGCGCTCCAGGCGGGACGAGTTCATGTAGGCGTCATCCTCAGCCAGATAGTCCGCCAGCTTCTCGTATTCGCTCTCGGCGTACTTCTCCCGCAAAAAACGGACCGTACTGGCGTTGTACAGCGCGACTTCCAGCAGCATCAGCACGGCCAACGCCGCCGAAACGATCCGGATCGTGATGCGCCATTTGCCGCCCTTGCGCGGCTGTTTCGTTTCGTTTCTGTCCTGTTCCATACCAACTCGTATCCTTCATTCATCCCGCGGACTGCCAAAGCTGCCCACAGGCGTTTTTTGGTCCCCATCGGGGACTGCCGCATCGGCGGCAGTCGAAGCTTCATTCGACTGCCCCGCCGATTTCAGGTTTACTCAGCGCAGAACGCGCACCGTTCCGCACGCTTTGGTTATGCCGCCGGCTGCTCCTCCGCGAAGAGCGCCAGCTTCTCTACCAGCTGATCAAGGTACGTGGGGTCCGACCGATAGAGATCGGAACGGCAGTTCTCCGTGCCGAAGGGGAAGTACGGGGGTTCCGCAAAGTCCTCCGGCGTCAGCCCGAGCTCGCTCAGCGCTTCCTCGGTGACCGCGACGAAGTTGGACGCGCCGTTTTCGTCCAGACCTTCGGTAAAGAACACCACGTAGCCTTCCCACACGAAGCCGCGCATCAGCTCCAGCCTGCCGCCACGGCTGTGGAGCACGTAGAGAGTGTCGCCGTTGGTCAGGCCTTCCGTCCCTTCGATCTTCAGCATCAGCATGATCCGCTCCGTGTAGTACGAGCGGGCCGTGCGGATGGAGACCTTCGCGCCTACCAGCGCACCCTTGCTCTCGATGGCCTTTGAAAGCATCCTGTCAGCTTCGCTGTCGCCCAGCTCCGGATCGACGATCTCCAGCAGATCGGATTCGGACATGAATCCCAGGGCACCACCGCGCAGCGCCATCAGGAACACCAGGATCATGGGCTGTTCAGTGGCGTTCAGGAAGCCGTAGAAGCTCAGCAGCGTCACCGCCTCCGCCCCGTTCGGATAGACGAATCCGTTCAGCGGCGTGCCGATGTTGCCGATGGCCACGATGGCGATCCTCCGACCGTTCAGGCGATTGTCGCCGGGCGTCAGGTTGCCGAGGGCGGTGATCTCTATGCCGTCTCTGCCGGAGATGCTCAGCTCCGTATTGGGCGCGATGCTGTAGATGTTGGCGCCGGTACCGCTGATCTGCGCTTCCCGTGCGTTCACAGCAACCGCGCCTTCGGGCCGCTCAAGTGCGATCACGCTGCCTTCCCCGTCATACACCGGTTCGACCGAGGCGTTCTCGTTGACGTCCCCGATGGAACCCTGGGCGATCAGCGTCAGCGATCCGGCCGCAAGTACCGCGCCGTCCTGCTGTGTTACGGAGCCGCCCAGCTCCAGCAGCGCGCTGCTCTTTGCCGTCAGGTCTGCAAGCTCCGTATTGCCGGTGTTCAGGTTCCTGATCCGGATAACGTCGGCGGTGCCGCCAAGTCCGGTCGCGTCCACCACGAGCTGCTTGCTGCCGCCCACGTTGTTGCCGCCGCCGGGCTCTGAGCCCGTGATGGCGTTGAGCTCCATATTCTCACCGGTGATGATCGCGCCCTGACGATCCGTGACGCTTTCGATGCCTTCCAGGGAGGTGAGCGTTACGTCGCCGCTGCCCTGGGCCTGATCGAGGTTCAGCGCCTCGTCGGACGTGATCCCGATCTCGCCTTCAGTCGTCAGATCCAGCTTGCCGCCGATCTCGGCGCTCAGCGTATCGTCCGCCTTGCCGAAGTCGCCGCCGGTCCGGATCGTCGCGCTGCCTTCCACGCGGAGGTTCGGATCGATCGCCGTATCGTCGGCGCCGACTTTGGCCTGCGCGGTCGTTCCGCTGTTGATCAGGTTCTGGGGCTGTTCGCTCCTCGCTTCGCTGATCGCCGCCTGATTGCCGGCCGCCTGATCTTCCAGCGCCGCGATCGCCGCCGCGTTGTCCGCCTGGGCCCTTGCCGCCGCTTCCTGCCCGATCCGGGCATCGTACAGTTCGGCAAGCGCCGCGTTCACCGCATCCAGCTTCTCCAGGATCTGCGCGCCGATGGCCGGATCGATCCTCGCTTCGTCAATCAGCCGTTCATAGAGCTGTTCGGCGATCGCGTCGAAGTTGTCCGCCGTGTTCGTGGGCGACGCGTTTTGGACCGCGTTCGGCACGGAGCGGAGCGCCGCCGTATCCATGCGGCTCCCTTCGCCCTGGGCGTCCAGCAGATCCGCCGCCGCGTTGACCGCGTTCTGCAGCTTCTGCTCCGCGTCGGCGACCGCCTGATCGGCCTGTGCCTTCCGTACGGAAAGCTCAGCCTTTTCGGCGTTGGCCGCCTCGAGCGCTGCAAGCCGCGCATCCTCCACGGCGATCGCCGCGTTGGTGGCGCGCAGCTTCTCGGCTGCTTCGACCTTTTCGGACAGTACCTCGTTCGCCTGTTCCAGCACGATCTGCTGTTCCGCCAGCGCGTCCTCTGCCGACGCAACGGCTGCCCTGGCGTTCTCGAGGTTGAGCATCGCTTCCTTCAGCGCCGGGTCCGCAGACGCGCGTACCTGGAGCTGATACTCACGATCGATCTCATTCTCAATGGCGTTGATCTGCCTGTACGGGCTGCCTGCCATCAGCGTGTCGTACTCTGTCTGGGCCTTGCGGAGCGCTTCCTGAGCCTCCGCAAGCTCCGCCTGCCGCGTCAGCAGCGTCTGCTGCTCCCGATACGCGTTCTCGGAGGCGGCAAGTTCCGCCTTGTCCGCCGCAAGCGTCGCGTCGGCCTGCGCGGTGTGCGCCGCGTCCGCCGCGTTCCCGTACAGTTCGATCCCATCGAGCAGATCGAGCGCCTGCTGCTGTTTGTTCAGCGCCGCGGCGATTCTCTCCTCCTCGGTGACGTTCTCATCCAAACCGAGCTGGGCGTCGAACGCCGCGTCGCTGCGGTTGCGGATGTAGTCGTTTGCGCGTTCGATCTGCTCCTGCACCGCCAGCGCTTCCGCAAGCGCCTGCCGGGACAGGGCCTTCTCCTGGTCCGTGCCGTCCTCGGTCTCGGCGATATTGGCCGCCGCCGCCCGGACGGACTGCGCTGCTCTCAGCGAGTTATACGCCATCTGCACGTTGGCCTGGGCCTGAGCGTCAGCGGGATCCTCTTTGGCCGCCCTGACGGCCGCGTCGTACGCGCGCTGCGCGTCGTTAAGCTGCTTCTGGGCTTCCATCAGCGCACGGCTGTTGTCAAGGGACTCGGCTGCCCGTTCGGCTTCCGCCCGCTTGGCGTCTGCCGCCGCCTGAGCCCGAGCGATCCTCGCGTCGATCTCGGACAGGGACTGCGTCAGCGCGTCCTCCGCGTCGTTTCTCGCCTGGTTCAGCGTATCGACCTCGGTCCGGGCATCCGCCACCGCCTGTTCGGCTTCGGCGATCTGCTCCTCGGTGGCTTGCGGATCGTTCCGCAATTGTGTCAGAGCGTCCTCGGCTTCCGTGAGCGCGTCCTGCGCCTCGGCAAGGGCCGCTTCCGCATCGTCCAGCGCCGTCTGCAGCTCCGCTTCCGTGCGGGTCCGATAGTCCTGCAGGGCGTCCCAGGTCGCCTGCGCTTCGTCGAGCTCTGCCTGCGCGCCGCTCAGCGCTTCGCTCGCCTTTTGGGCCGCCAGCGTCGCCGCCGCGACCTCGTTCTCCTTCGCGTCGATCGCCAGCATGAGCTGCTTCATGTCCGCGGCCAGCGTCGTCTTTTCGGCGTCGTCCGCCGGTTTAGCCAGCAGCGCCTCGCTGTACGCCTGCCTGAGCGCGGCGAGCTCCTCCGTTACGATCGCAAGCGCCGCATCCGCGTCCGCTGCGGTCTGCTGTTTACCGAGCACCTGCGCCTTCGCGTCCTCGAGCTTCTGCTTGAGATCGTCGTCGGTCAAACTTGCCAACAGCGCTTCAGCCGCGGCGAGTTCGTTCTGGGCCCTGTCGCTTTCCTTCTGCTTTTCGAGCAGTTCGTCCATCTGTTGGTTGTACTCGTCATCCGTCTTTCCGTACACCGAACCGGCTACATCGAGGACCAGATCGCCCTCTACGACGGACTCGGTGAGGACGAAGCTGTTCGTGCTTTCGTCCACGATGTAGGCGCTGCCGGAGCGAATGCTCACAAGGCTGCCGTCTCCGGTCGTCATATCGAAGGGTTTCTCCGGTGTGCCGAGGTTCCGTTCCGTTGCGATGCCTACGCCGCCGGAAGCGTGGATGTAACCGGTCATCGTGTCGACGTCGGGATTTTCGTTTGCGTCGTTGACCGTGACGGTCCCGTCGCCGTTGTCCGTGCTGACGACGGAGCTGATCTCGTAGTGGGAATCCGGGCTGGTGCCGTTCAGCGTCAGGCTGCCGATCGATTCGATGTAGGTGCTGTTGCTGTTGCCGAGCGTCAGTTCCCCGCCTACCTTCGCCTCGATGGGCTTGTCGGCCGATCCGATCGTGCCGCTGCCGCCGTCCGCATTGACCACGGCGTTGCCGCCCGCCCAGATCACCGCCGTTTCGATGTCGCCGTTCACTTCGTTGAGGTACACGTCGCCGGTATGGCCTTTCACGATGAGATTCTTCGCGGCGCTGCAGTCTGCCGTGCGCAGCCAATCGGTGCGGACGACCACTTCCAGAGCCCAGTCGCGGAAGGTCTCGCCGGCCTCGTTCGTCCAGGCGAGTTCGATCAGCCGCACGGCGTCCGCATCGAGCAGCGCGGCGATGTCGCTCCGGTTCGTCAGGCTCTTGCCGTTCAATTCGGTGAGAACCCGTTCGCTTCCGGCATTGGCGAAGCCCCGATCGGCGCCGATGGCGTCCATGCGCTCCAGATGCGCATCCATCAGCCGGCGCAGGAAGCTGCTGTCCGTGAGCTGATCGTAGATCGTTGCCGGCACGTCGTAGAAGCGGATCCCGCTTCCGATATGGAAGACGTCGAGTTCAATCGAGGCGTTGGACACCTTCGTCGGCAAAGCGTCGACCATCTCAGTCAGCATGGGCGCATCCGCGCTGCCGACCGCGTTCTTCGCTTCCAGAACGAGATTTCCGCCGTAGATATGGACCTTCTCGAAGTTCTTCGCGAGCGTGTCCGCCCATTCGCCGATCCGGAACCAGTTCCGCGCAAAGCTGCCGTCGGTCTCGACGGGCGTGGCCCACGCGGTGCCGTCCCAGGCGTTTTCGTAGCGGACGCCGTCGTTGCGGTAGATCCATTCCTGCTGTCCGTTCAGCTCGGAATCCAGATCCCCTGCGAGGATGGAGCCGCCGCGGTTGACGATGCTGACGTCTCCGCGTTCGCTGCGGATGTTTCCGACCGTGATGTCCGATCCGTGATCCGCGTTGAGTATGATCGTTCCGGCTTCCGCCCTCTGCTGGATGCTGCTGTACACCGTCGGATACGCCGAAGCGGGATCGACCGTGATCGAGATGTCATCCGTATTGTAGAGGTACGCGCTGCCGTACATTTCACCGACGATCACGCTGAAGTCGCGCCCGGTCTGATCGTAGTTCGTGTTGCTGAGGGAGTAGACCTCCGCATACAGGGCTGCGACGGCGGCGTCTGCGGCAACGTATTCCGCGTAGGCCGTTTCGACCGCCTGCTGGGCCTGTGAAAGGGCGTTGAGGTTCGCCTCCGAGGCCTCCCGGTCCTGCGAAGCGCCATACCGGGGCGCGTTAAGGGTTTCGAGGTCCTGCAGCGCCGTTTCAAGGGCCGTCTTCGCTTCCGCCAGCCTTGCCGCCGCCTGGTCCCAGGGACCGTCGGCGCACAGAAGCTCCTCAAGCCGCTGGGCGACCCTTGCGTACGTCATTTCCGGATCGTCGGTGTACGTGTCGCTCAGTTCAGCTGCCCGCTGCGTATACGCGCGATCGAGTTCGCGCAGCCCGTACACGGCTGTTTCGCTCCCCTCGTATCTGCCGCGCGCCGTCCGGTACGAACGGGCCAGAGCGGTCAGCTGTTTCGTGCTGACGTCCGTGCGCTGCTGCGGCGCGTAATTCGCGTGGCCCGCAGCAAGACCCTCCAGGATCAGCTTCAGCGCGTTGCCCAGATCCGTCTCTGCCTGCTTCTGCGCGTTCCCGCGCTCGGTCCCAGTCAGCGTTTCCGCCGCGTCCAAAGCCTCGTAGAACCCGTCGAAGCATCCCAGGATCGCCTCGTACGCCTGGGCGTACTCCGCTTCATCCGGCAGATTGCTTGCTTCTATCAGAGTGTAGAACGCCTCCTCTTCCGTGATCGGATGCTCGGTCTTCTCACTCTGCTTCGCGATATTCTGCGCCTGTTTGCGCAGCGCGTCCGTAACGGTCGTCTTGAGCGCGAGGGCGTTGGACACGCCGGCGTGCAGGGCCCGGATCGCCGAGATCCGGCTGTCGAGGGCGGAACCGTACTCCGCGAAGGCATCGGCCAGCGCCGCGTCGTTTGCCGCTTTCTGCGCCTCGGCCTCCGCCCTGCTGTTGTCCGCCGCCGCCAGCGCCGCGTTCAGCAGCGCGTCAAGGTCCGCCTCATAGTAGCTGCTGTTCCGGAACAGGTGGTTCACAAGGTTCGTCAGCGAACCGAGGTACTCCACCCGATCGCCGTCCAGCAGCGCCGTGAGAACGGCTTTCGCTTCGCTCTCGTCGATCGGCTCCTCGCCGGTCAGCGCTTCGATGAACGCGGCTTCGAAGCTGGCCAGCAGATCGAATCCTTCGCCCAGGGCCACCTTCTCCGCCTTGTCCGCCCGGATCGCTGCCAGCATGTAAGCCGCCAGCTTCTCTGAACCGAGCACCTTGCCGCTCAGCAGCCTCTGCACGTCCAGCTCGCTGATCGCGGCGTTCTCCTTGCCGATCAGCCACGATGCCAGCTCGTCTGCGGCCACGTAGTCCACGAAGGAATTCGTGCGCCCGCTGACGTCGTCGGCGCGCTGCATGATCCACGCCGCCAGATCCCCGTTGTTGGCGATATCCAGCAGGCTGTAGAAGAACTGCATATCGCTGTAGCTCAGATACTGATACGCGGTCTCGTTGTCAAACGCCACGTTGACCTTCTCCACTCCGTGCCCGTTCTTCACCCAGTAGGTGTACAGGTTCCAGTCGATGGCACGCTGCGCCTGCACGTCGATGAAGAAGTTGGTCACGAGCTGGATGACGGGCGTCACGGTCTCCGGCACGTCGAGATACAGCCAGCGATCGGCCTCGCCGATGTTGCCGGCGGCCCGCAGGGTCACCCTGCTGCCGACCTCCGTGTCCGGCGCGGTGACGATGGCGCCGTTCTCATACCGCTCGCCTTCGTATTCCCTGTCGAGCAGCTTGACGATGGGATGGTTGTCCTCGCCGTTCAGTGTGCGGTGGTAGACCTTGATGTCTCCGCCCGCCGCCAGCGTGATGTCGCACTGGGCCGTGACGACGTCGAACAGCAGATCCCCTTCGGTGCTTTCCAGGGTCGCCGAGGCGCTGCCGCCCTGATCGAGAACGGTCAGTTTCGGCAGGATCACGTTCCTGCGTGCCCGCACGATCAGTTCGGAACCGTCGTCGGTCACGATCCACTGGCGATTGTCCGAATCGTCCAGGGTCTTCTGCTTCTTGTCCGCATCCGTGGCGTTGGCGCGATAGACGCCGCCGTTGCCGCTGATGAGTTCCACCGCCGCGCCGTTGCTCAGCATGAGCGGGATGTTGCCGCCCTCATGGTCGTCACCCTGATCGAGGATGATATCGCCGTCTACCGTCGCCGTCACGTCGGAATCGTCGAACCGCCAGGTCACGCCGTTCAGTCCGCCGTTGTACGACAGAAGATCTATGCTGCTGCCGTTTGCCGTGAGCGTGGGGAAGGTGATGTCGCCGTCGGTCGTTCCTGTCACGTCGGAATCGTCGATGGTCCAGACGCTGCCGGTCATGGCGCCGCTGCGGGTCGCAAGATCCACGTCGCTGCCGGTGATCGTCATGAAGGGTACGGTGATGTCGTTTTCGACCGTGGCGGTCATGGTCGTGCCGTCGATCCCCCAGGTGTCGCCGGTCATGGCGCCGTCGCCGGAGGTGATCGTAAGCGTGCTGTCGTTCGCGGTGAGATACGGGATAGTGACGTCGCCCTTGACCGTGGCGGTC
>LXOW01249509.1_pt1 | contig 10839 bp, 6 predicted proteins | sample 1368591 | NCBI WGS metagenome assembly LXOW01 (sample SAMN04884650, study PRJNA319009) | bovine gut metagenome | isolation source: Cow rumen | host: Bos taurus | place: Italy: Legnaro (PD) | collected 2014-07-09
CCATAGACACCCGCCCCATGGAGGAATGGCAGTACAGTGTCAAACGCATGGCAGACATTATCCTTTCCCTACTCGCACTAATACTGTTATCCCCCGTATTCCTTATCACCGCCATCATCGTCAAAGTCACCAGCCCGGGACCCATCTTCTACGCCCAGGAACGCATCGGCTACCAAGGCAAGCCGTTCCGTATGCACAAGTTCCGCAGCATGTACGTCGACGCGGAGAACAGCGGTCCCGCCCTATCGCACGACGACGACCCACGCATCACGCCCTTTGGACGTTTCATGCGCAAGGTGCGCCTGGACGAGATACCGCAGTTCTACAACGTTCTGAAAGGCACCATGTCCATCGTCGGCTACCGTCCGGAACGGCAATACTACATTGACCAGATTGTCCAGCGCGCCCCGGAATACCTCCTCCTCCTCCGCATCAAACCCGGCATCACCTCCTGGGGACAAGTCAAATACGGCTACGCCTCCAACGTCGACGAGATGTGCGAGCGCCTCAAATACGACCTCCTCTACCTCGAAAACATGTCCATCACCACAGACATCAAAATCCTTATCTACACCGTAGGCATCATCCTTCAAGGCCGCGGCAAATAGCCCTGACACAGCCCGTTAAACCCTTTAACCCCATACAAAAACAAGAAAACCATGAAAAAGATCCTTCTCATTCTTTCCTCATCCCTTTTACTCCTCACCGTCTCCTGTGGCCATAAGAACGAAGTCCCCGTGCTGAGCAGTGAACGCGACACTGTCAGCTGGGCCATGGGCATGAGCCTGGCCGAGACCGTCAAAAGCGGCTTCCTGGACTTTGACACCCAACTAGTCATGCAGGCTTTCAGCTACACCCTTCAAGAGGACACCCCCGACCAGCCCATCGACAAAGAGACATACGATGCTGCCTGCCAGTTTATTGCCTACGTGGCTGCCGCCAAACAACGCGAGACCGCACAAAAGCAGTCGCAGCAAGCCGCCGTCACCGAGAGCGAGATTTTCGCCAAACTGGCACAGGAGCACCCCGAACTCAAGAAACACCCCGACGGATACTACTACCAGGTGGTAAAGCAAGGCAAGGGTCCCAAGGCCAAAATCGGTCAGCGCGTGAAGTTTGACTTCTCCAGCACCATCCTCAGCACGGGACAAGAATACCTCTCCAGCAAAGGCCGCGAGAGCATCGTCCACACCCTCGGCAACCCCATGTTCCCGGGAATGCAGTCAGGAATGCAGATGATGAATGCCGGCAGCACCTATATCTTCTATTTCCCCAGCAACCAAGCCTTCGGCGCCGCAGGCACCGACGACCTCCCGCCCTACACCCCCCTCAAATACGAGATACAGCTCCACGAAATCTACAATGATTGAGGGAGTTAGTGGCCAGTAGGCAGTAGCCAGTGGTCAGTGGGCGGTAGCCGTTCTTCTGTGGGCTTGGATTAGTAGCCCAAGATCTTTAGCATTGATTTGTGGCTTTGCTCTTTGGCAAAGAGTTTGGTGACGTACTCGCCATCTTCGTCCTTATCGATGATGATATGTTTGGGTGCTGGGATGAGGCAATGCTGAATGCCGCCATAGCCGCCGAGGCTTTCCTGATAAGCACCGGTATGGAAGAAACCGATGTACAGCGGGTCGTCTTTCTGCAACTTGGGCAGGAATATCGCGTTGGCGTGTGAGTCGGCATTGTAGTAGTCCTCACTGTCGCAGGTGAGTCCGCCAAGGAATACACGCTGGTATTCACACTCCCAGTGGTTGATGGGCAGCATGATGAAACGCTGGTTGATGCCCCAGGTGTCGGGCAAAGTGGTGATGAAGGAGGAGTCAATCATATACCACCGCTCACGGTCGTTCTGCAACTTCTCATCAAGAATGCTATAAAGCGTGGCGCCACTCTCGCCGACGGTGAACGAGCCAAACTCAGTGAAGATATTCGGCTCTTCTACATCGCGGTTGTCGCAGATGGTCTTTATCTGGGCAAGGACCTCCTCGGCCATATATTCATAGTCGTAGGTGGCATGAAGAGAAGTTTTGCAGGGGAATCCTCCGCCGATATTCAGCGAGTCGAGCTCCGGACATACACGTTTGAGGTCGCAATAGACGTTGACGCATTTGGCAAGTTCGTTCCAATAGTAAGCAGTGTCGCGGATGCCTGTATTGATGAAGAAATGCAGCATCTTGAGGGCGAAACGCTTGTTGGGCTTCACCTGTTCCTCATAGAACGACACGATGTCGCTGTAGCGCATTCCCAGACGCGAGGTGTAGAAATCAAACTTGGGTTCCTCTTCCGAAGCGATGCGGATACCGAGAAGCATCTGGGGCAGATGGCTACCGTCGGTGGTTTTCTCCTGGAGGCACTGGTCGAGGGCACGGAATTCATTCTTGTTGTCGAGGATGGGGATAACGTTGTGGAAGCCATCGGCGAAGATGTCGACAATATTCTCAATGTACTGCTGACGCTTGTAACCGTTGCAGATAATGTATTTCTCCTTGTCGATGAGTTCCTGGTTGTAGAGTTCCTGGATGAGGTTGATGTCGAAGGCAGACGAGGTCTCGAGGTTGATGTCGTTCTTGAGCGCCTCCTCAAGGACAAAACTGAAGTGACTTGATTTGGTGCAATAGCAGTAGTTGTAGGTTCCGCGGTAGTCGGTCTTGGCAATGGCGACATTGAACATGCGTTTGGCACGCTGTATCTGGGAAGATATCTTGGGCAGGTAGGTTATCTTCAAGGGTGTGCCGTACTGCTTGATAATCTCCATGAGAGGAATGTCGTGAAAATAGAGTTCACCATCTTCCGTGCGGAATTCGTCCTGGGGAAAATCAAAGGTCTGGTCGACCAAATCATAGTACTTGTTCTTCATCTGTCTTTAGTTTTTAAAGGGGTTATTCAGAAAAGTAAGTTCATCGGATTTGCCCATCAGTATGCCATGCGACTAAATCATATGGACTCTTCCGGACCGATTTAACCGATGCAAAAATACACAATTCTACGGATATGCAAACAAAAAGTATTCAATAAGAGGATAAAAAAAGCCAGCCGCAAATGCGTTGCGGCTGGCCACTAATATATTACACTTACTTACCTCTTGAGAATTTTCTGCACGGCAATGCCGTCAAGAGTCTCCACTTTAAGGTAATAGACGCCCTCCGGGAGGGAATTTAAGTTAAGAGTTGAGAGTTGAGAATTGAGAGTTGAGGGTTCGTAAACCACCTGGCCGAGCATGTTGACAACCGAGATGCGGCGGGCAGCGGGGCAGACGACATTGATAATACCGTCGGTGGGATTGGGATAAACTTTCAATTGTTTATCGAGGGATGTGTGCGGAGCGTCGATGCCAACAGAGATGTTGATGGAAGCCTCACCGCTGCAGCCGCCACGGTAGCCCGTGACGCTATAGGTAGTGCTTTCCGTCGGGCTGACAACGATGGAGGCAGTCGTGTCGCCTGTGCTCCAGAGGTATGTGGTGGCACCGTGGGCGGTGAGGACGAGCTGTCCGCCTTGCGGAACTGTGGTCTGGTCGCCACTGGTGGTGATTGTCACTTCGGGAGCGGCAGCCACGGTGAGTGCCAGCCAGGTGGAGACGGGATTGGTGACAGTGGCGGAGTCGATATAGACCATGGTGCCCAGCTCTGACGTGGGCAGCAGGTGACCAGCAAAGGTGTATTCCTCGTTCTGGCAGATCGTATCGCTTAGGAGTTCATACTCTTCGCCCTGATAGGGGAAGGTGATGTCGTCGATCCAGGCGCAATCGCTGCCACCAATTGTGGACCAGTCTTTGGCGTAGGAGAAGGTGAAGGTGTGGGGACCCTGCGGAACGGCAAAGGCGGCGCGTGTCCAGGGGTTGTTGGTACCAGAGGCCTCGAGGAGGGTGGTGCCGTCCATGGAGAAGGAGAAGATGTCGTAGTTTTCTTCAGAGGAGACTTTGTACCAGAAGGTGATGCTGTCGTCGAGGTTGGAACTCCAGTTGATGCTGAGTGTTGAGGTGCGTCGGCTGGAGAGGCTGGAGTAGCTACGTGCAGAGTAGGTGCCAGCGTGTTTGTCGGCGGTGGTTATTTCCCAACGGTTGCTAGTTCCACGGTTCCATTCGTAGGCGGTAAAATCGCCTGTCTCGAAGGTCTCCTGAGCTTCACCTTGGCCGCGGAGGCTGAAGGTGGTGACAACACTCGTGGCGTTGGGTGAGGAGGCATAGAGGTTAAAGGGGATGTAGGTGGCAGGAAGCACCTCGGCCATGGTGGCGGTAAAGGACAAGTCGACAGACTGGTCAGGAGCCATCACACCCACATGGATATCTGTGGCCTGCGTGGCAACCATGCCGTAGATGTTTTGAAGCGAGAAGGTCAAATCGGCTGTGGAGTCGTTACCCGTATTGGTGACGGTGCAGCTGACGTTGACAACACTACCCGGAAGGGCGGCATCGGTTTGAACATTGGTGACTTCCAGCCGCGGAGCAGTGATATTGAAGGTGAAGGTACGCTGAGAGGTACGGTCGGCAAAGGCCATCTGTGTGGTTACATGGATGCGGTTGCCATAAGTATATGAGGCAGGGACGAATACGCTCACCGCCGACGGGATGAGAAGCGTGTCGCCAGCCTCGATGGTGGGCAGGTTGGCTGTCGGCAGAAGGGATACCACGCCTTCATCGACAGAGGTGGCGTCGAGAGTGCCAGACCAGGCAGTCTCCACACCCTGGTTGACAACGACGAGGTCAAAGACATTGGCCTGTCCGGGGACAACCTTGCCGGTGACGGGGGTAAGGCTGCTGGCGGTGAGGTACGGACCACTGGGGACGACAACCATGAGTTCTTGGAAATGTGTCTTGTAGCCCTGAGCACGGACGACGAGTTCGTAGGATCCGGGGGTGAGGTCGGCAGGGAGCGTGAGTGTGACCTGGCCAGTTGTCTGGTCGGCATATGCTGCCGTGATAAGGTCGTGGTTAGTGCCGGAGGTGAGGGCCACGTAGGCGCGCGGGGCGGCAGTAACGGTGTATTCTGTGGTGCCGGCAAAAACGACATCCGAGGCTTCGATAGTCATATCATCGGGGATTCCGAGCCAGGGGGTGATGGAAGGATCGCCAAAGAGCTGGTAGATTTCCCAGTAGTAAAGCTGGTAGCTGCCATAGGATTCCACGGCCATATTACCGGCAGAGACCATGGCGCCAAAGGTGTTGTACCAGGCGGTATAGTCCTCGTTGTGGGTATGGAAAAGACGGTCGTACATGCCGAGGTTGTTGGCATCGTAGGAGGTGTTCATGGTACCCGAAATGTTGTTTCGGAGACCCACGGACCAGCAGAAGTCATGAGGCCAGTAGGTGGAGTTGGTGGCACCGATATAGGCCACAGCGCCAGCATTGTTGCCTCTGCGAAGGAGAGACTCGCCGAAACAGTTGTCGACCTCGAATTTGCCTGTCAGACAGCAGTTGCCGATGAATACGCCGGGCTTGCCAACGTTGTTCATCTGAGCCGCGTGGCTGGTGGTGAGCTCGGGCGTGGCCCAGGAGGTGGAGGAGCCGTGGGCGGAGTAGTTGACCCAGCCGCAGCCCTGGTTGTAGAGGCCACGGAGGGTGGAGGCGGTGGAAGTGGTCTGGCTACTGCCTGTGACGGTGACACCTGCGGGGGCAAAAGAGGTGTTGTTCTTGTAATATTTGACATCGCTAAAGCCATTGGAGGCAGTGATGTAGGTTTTGGCTACGTAGTCCATCGTGGGGTCGGCATAGACGTAGGCATTGTCGCCGGAACGTCCACCGTCCTCGCCAGCGATGAGGATGCCTTTGGCGAGGTAGGAGGAGTCGTCGAAGTTGAATTGCTCGTAGAGCAAGGACTTGGATATCTGCGGCAGCAGTTGCTCAGGATTCTTGGCAGAGAAACGTCCACGGTAGCAGTCGGGGATGTTGTCGTTGTCCCAAGTGACGTAGTAGAGGTCAGTGATATGGTCAGAGGCTGGCGAGGTGCAGCGTGCCGAGAAGGCGGGAATCTGCTCATGGTCGCCGGCAATGAGGAGGTAGGTGGGGGCAGGGAGTGCCTCGGTGGCATTGGTATAGAAGCTCCTGACATAGTTGGCGATAGCCGTGGAGGTGGTGCCTACGGCTGCCTCATCGGTGTAGCCAATGGTGACTAGCATACCGCAACGGCGCTTCCAAGCAATGTATTCATCCAGGGCGCCACGGAAGCTGCTGTGTGCCACAATGAGGAGATGGATGGGTGCATCCTGGCGGACACTCTTGTCGGCAGGGAGTGTGGCGAGGACGTTGCTGCCTGCTGAGAATGCCGGGGAGTAGTAACGGCGGTGCAGCTCGCGGGTGGCAGCCTCGTCGGCATCCTGGTAGGTGAGGGTGATAGTCAGGGAGGTGACTATCTCGACGACACCGGTGACGGGGTTGTAGCTGATGGGGGAGACGCGGAGGACTCCCAGGTTACGGTCGCGTGCTACGCCGATGCGGTCAACCCAAGCCACCTGGTCAGCGGCATAGAATGCATCGGTGGCATAGAGGGCGCTGTCGATGACGAAAGGCCGTGGGCCGAGGTCTGACTTGCCAGGTGCCGGCTGCATGGGCAGCAGAAGGCCTGACGACAGGTTTAAGCTGCGTGTCTGGACGTTGCTGACGCTGACCTTGACGCCGGAACAGAGGGGCATCTCGATGACCTGGCTGACGACGGGAAGGTCAGGCTCGCCGTCGCGGAAGAGGTGTGTAGAGCCCTCAAAGGTGAGGACGGAATAGGTGTCCTTTCCCACTGTCTGAGTGGTGCTGACAAGGTCGGGAGTCTTGAAGGTGAATGTGGCGCCGGCATACCCGCCTTGGTTGAGGCTGATCGACTGCGCCGACAGATTAATTAATAGACAAGCACTAAGGACCACGAAGGTCAGAACTTTTTTCATTGAATTGTTTGTATTAAAGTTAATGTTATTTTGTATTCCTTATTGTGTATTTATTGCATTGTGTCGTGAAACATTTCGCCGAAGGGGTCTGGGGCAACGATTGTCACCATCTCGTGGCGGACGGGATGTTCAAAAGTGAGGCTATAGGAGTGGAGGCTGATGCTGCCGTCGGGGTTGGAACGGGGAAAGCCGTATTTGAGATCGCCCTTGATGGGACATCCGATGTGTGCCAACTGGCAGCGTATCTGGTGATGACGCCCTGTATGGAGGACGACTTCGAGGAGGTGGTAGCCACCTTGGGAGGTGGCGAGGAGGCGGTAGTCGAGGAGGGCCAGTTTGAGTTGAGAGTTTAGAGTTGAGAGTTTAGAGTTGGCAGTATGGGTGTTTTTTGGGGGGTCGGCAACGAAAGTTTTGTTGAGTTTCTCGTTGCGGAGAAGGTAGTTTTCAAGATGGCCTTCGGGCTGGGGAGGCAGATTCTTGACGACGGCATGGTATACCTTCCGGCAGTCGCGCTGCTTGAGCACCTCGTTCATGCGGCTGAGGGCCTTGGAGGTCTTGGCAAACAGCACCACGCCGCTGACGGGACGGTCCAGCCGATGGATGACGCCGCAGAACACATTGCCAGGCTTGCCGTCACGCTCCTTGAGGAAGGCCTTGATTTGGTCGGCCAGACAGGGATCGCCCGTCTTGTCGCCCTGGACGATTTGTCCGGGCAACTTGTTGAGGGCGATGAGGTGGTTGTCCTCGTAGAGTATCTGGTCGGAGATGGACATTTGAGTTGAGAATTGAGAGTTATTTTTTGTGGGGATAAACTAGGATTGGCTAGGGGGTTCGGGGAGGATGGAGCAGAGGGGGGAGATGCCGTTCTTGACTTTGTCCTGGAGGCCTACCTCGATGGCAAAGTGCTTGGGAACGAAGATGTCGACACGGGAGCCGAACTTAATGAATCCCATTTCCTGGTTCTGCTTGACATGCTCACCTTCGCGGGCATAGCAGACGATGCGGCGCGCCATGGTGCCAGCCACCTGACGGAGGACAATCTTCTGTCCGTCAGCCAGTCTCAGTCCCACAGTAGTGCGCTCATTGAGGTCGCTGGACTTGGGGTAGGATGCCACAAAGTAGTTGCCACGGTGGTACTTGAAGTACTCGATGGTGCCGTCGCATGGATAGCGGTTAACATGCACGTCGGTGCCGTACATGAAGACACTGAGCTGCAGGCACTCGCCTTTGATATATTCCTTCTCCTCGACTTCCTCGATGGTGACGATGGTGCCGTCGGCGGGGGAGATGAGGCGTTGGGTATCGTTGGTGAAGATGCGCCGCGGAATCCTGAAGAAAAGGCTCACTGCCACCCACGAGAGCAGCAAGATGGCAATGAAGAGGCCATGGAAGAATGTCCAGCGATTGACAAAGAATATCATGGCCATGAAGATAAGCATCACGATGGCAAAGGTGATGCCGATGAGTTTGCGTCCTTCTTTGTGGAAATACATGGGAATTGAGAGTTGAGAATTGAGAATTTCTTTTATTGAACTGGTTAGAATTTGAAGAAGTCACAGTAGGCGGCGACGACGGGGAGGATAAAAAGCAGGGAGTCGAAACGGTCGAGGAAGCCGCCGTGGCCGGGCATGATCTTGCCGGAGTCCTTCTCCCCTACCGAGCGTTTGAGCATAGACTCGGAGAGGTCGCCGAGGGTGCCGACGATACCGCAGATGAGGCCCAGGACCACCCAGTCGTACCAATACATCGTGGTCTGGAACAGTGGCCCGACAAAAACGCCCACCAATACAGCCGCAATGACGCCGATGGCGGTGCCTTCCCACGTCTTGCCAGGGGAGTGGCGCGGCCACATCTTGTGCTTCCCGACAAGGGAGCCGCCCATATAGGCAAAACTGTCATTGACCCACACCATGATGATGCACATTACCAAGACGTTCATCTCATTGTGCAGGTAATCCATACTACTGAGGGCGAAAGCAATATATCCTGCCGGCAGCAGGGTATAGGCGGCATCGGCAAAGGGCTGCTTGGAATGTCCCCAAAGCTGCAGACCGATGGCCACGGGAACGGCAAGATACAATGTCGTATGGTACAGTATATCAACCACAACACTGAAGTCTATCGGGGTATTGCCAAAGGATTGCATCTGGTGGAGGAGGATAACGGTGGCAACGAAATAGCCCACGCCACGGGAGGGCGCAGCCCCCTGCTTGCCTACGAGTTTGTAAAGTTCATAAGTGCAGCCGAGGGTGACGAAAAGGGCAAAGGCCGTGAAGATGAAATGCCCGACAAAAGCCATGTCCAGCAGCCGGCTGCTATAGACAGAGCCGAGGAAGAGGAGGGCATAGACGGTGGCGGAGGCGGTGCGGATCCAGAAGGTTTTCATTTAAGGTAAAAGGTAAAAACTAAAAACTAAAAGGTTTTATTAGGGGGACTAGGATTGACTAGGGGAACTGGGAGAACTAGGGGCGCTGGGTTCATTGATGGCGTTGGGTTCATTGGATTCTCCAGGGGCACTTTCTTTTTGCAGGTCTGCCTCGCGGGGACCGTAGATGCGCTCAAGGTCTTCGCGGAAGAGGACTTCCTTGTCAAAGAGTTGACCGGCGAGGGTGTCAAGTTGCTCGCGGTGCGAGAGTATGATCTCCTTGGCTCTTTGGTAGGCCTCCTCGACCATGCGCTTGACTTCCTTGTCGATAACCTCGGCGGTCTTCTCGCTGAAGGGTTTCGTGAAGCCGTAGTCCTGCTGGCCCGTAGAGTCGTAGAAGCTGACGTTGCCCACCTCGGGGCTCATGCCGTAATAGACCACGAGGGACTGCGCCATCTTGGTGGCACGCTCAATGTCGTTGAGGGCGCCGGTGCTGATTTTTCCAAACACCACCTCTTCCGAGGCGCGGCCTGCCATCAGGCTGGTCATCTCGTCAAACATCTGCTCGTAGGTGGTTATCTGCCGTTCCTCGGGGAGGTACCAGGCGGCGCCGAGGGCCTTGCCGCGCGGCACGATGGTGACCTTGATAAGGGGGTTGGCCCAGCGCAGCAGCCAGCTGACGGAGGCGTGGCCGCTCTCGTGGTAGGCGATGGTGCGTTTCTCCTGCTCGGTGAGCACCTTGGTGCGTTTCTCGAGACCGCCGACAATGCGGTCAATAGCGTCGAGGAAATCCTGTTTCTCAATCAGTTTCTTATTCTTGCGGGCAGCGCAGAGGGCAGCCTCGTTGCAGACGTTGGCAATGTCGGCACCCGAGAATCCCGGGGTCTGCTTGGCCAGGAAGTCGCGGTCGGCATAGCCTTCCGAGTTCTTGTCGTCATTCAGCTTGAGGTTGCGCATGTGCACCTCGAAGATGGCCTTGCGCTCCTCGATGTCGGGCAGCTCGACATATATCTGGCGGTCGAAGCGTCCGGCACGCAGCAGAGCCTTGTCGAGGACGTCGGCGCGGTTGGTGGCTGCCATGACGATGACGTTGGTACCCGAGGAGAAGCCGTCCATCTCGGTCAGGAGCTGGTTGAGGGTGTTCTCCCTTTCGTCGTTGGCGTTGCTGAGGCCTGCATGGCCACGGGCGCGGCCCACGGCGTCGATCTCATCTATAAAGATGATACACGGGGCCTTTTTCTTGGCATCTTCAAAGAGATCGCGGACGCGCGAGGCACCCACGCCCACAAACATCTCCACGAAGTCGCTTCCCGACATGGAGAAGAAAGGCACGTTGGCCTCACCGGCCACAGCCTTGGCCAGCAGCGTCTTACCGGTGCCCGGAGGTCCCACGAGCAGCACACCCTTGGGTATCTTGCCGCCGAGGTCGGTGTAGCGCTTGGGGTTCTTGAGGAAGTCGACGACCTCCATCACCTCCTCCTTGGCGCCAGCCAGTCCGGCGACATCCTTGAAGGTGGCGTTGGTGGGGGTCTTGCCGTCGTACATCTTGGCCTTGCTCTTGCCCACGCCGAAGATGCCGCCGCCACCGCCCATCTGGCGTTGCG
>LXOW01029792.1_pt1 | contig 10837 bp, 22 predicted proteins | sample 1368591 | NCBI WGS metagenome assembly LXOW01 (sample SAMN04884650, study PRJNA319009) | bovine gut metagenome | isolation source: Cow rumen | host: Bos taurus | place: Italy: Legnaro (PD) | collected 2014-07-09
CTTCCTTGTATTCCTTCATGATATCTGGGTACTTCGCTTCGATGAACTCCGCTAGCGTCTTGACTTCAACTGGCGGGACTACAATCTTGAACGGATGGGGCCTTAACGGGTTCCGCCTAACCGCAGCCATGAAGTCATCAAGGGACGAGCCTATCGGGAGGTTTGCGAACGAGCCTGCACGGGTTTCGAGATAGTCGTATGCTTCCTCGGCTGCTTGGAATATCATCGAGTAGAAACACTTTCCGTTAGGTGAAAAGCATTGGGCGATTTCATACATCGGGGAACCAAATATGAACAACAATGTCTTCCTGCCGACACGATGCCACGACTTGCCAAACTTGGTCATGTCGATTTCAGGTTCGATACAGGCACAGAACTTGAACTTTTCGTTCATCTTGTCTTCACCGAGGTCAGTCCACATGATGCACGGACAGGCGATGACATGAATCATGCAATGCTTGTCAGGGCAGTCGTAATTGTCTGGAAGCCACTGTTTTAGCATGTCGTAGCGCATCGGGTTATAGAAACGGGCACCGAGCTTTCTTGTAGCTGTCACAACACGGCATTCGTTCTGGTTAGTCAGATGATTGTATTCGCCGCCTTCGTATATGTACGGGAGGTTGAAATTGCTCATTTGGAATTGCCTTTTGTTAAAATCTTCTCTGGAAACTTTTTGTAGTCACGTACAGCACTGTACACATCGGAATCAAATATAAGCGATAGGAACTTCACCAGTTCCTTAATGTCTTTAAGATGCACCTTCGGCCAGTCTGGATAACCCGTCACAAAGCTCGAAACAGACGTTTCGCCAGTCTCCGTATTGAACTCCATGTCAAAGTCAACTGGGGTAAGCATCGGGAATGTAGACCAGATTGACGGGCATATTCCCGCCTCCACAAGGAGGCCGTATTTCTTCGTCGGGGTTACATACTCCTGATAATGCTGTTTGAGTTCCCATTTCGCCTTGATGATGCCAGATTCCTCGTCCAGCTTTATCATCGGGAAATATGCCATCACCGCCGTATGGAACTGTCTGGCTAGGCTTCTTTTTGCCATGTGGAAATCCTCCGAAGGGCATACTTGGGATTACGTTGGGCAGCCTTAATCAAGTCCCACTCTTTCGGCGTGAACTGGTTTTCCTTCTCCCGTAGCTGACAGGCGACGATGCTGAGGGAGAGGGTTCGACGGAAACGGTTGATACCTTTCGTGATGCGCTTGTTGAGAACGGCAAGGTCCTTTATCGGGGTTTCATCCGAAAGAATCTTGCCGATGCCACCACCCCAGTAGAAATCCAGTATCTGCGTGGTGCATACACCAACTTTACGAAGCTTTCCTGTTTCCCAGTCACGGTCAAACTGCGGTACAGCCCTGTTGAGGTGGGTCAGGACATAGCTATTGAAATATCCAGTGTCGGCATTGACCTTCATGAAGCTTGCAAGAGTAACGCCGTGACAGACGGCATCGTACCTGACACTGTTGTAGCAAGCTATCGGTCTGACTTCCTTGACCTCTATCGGGGCGTAGTCAAGGTTCAACTTCCTTAGCCAGCCTTCAATCGTGCTGAAATGGCTATTCTTGTACCAACGAACCATGTCGGCTGTCGGTTCAACTTTCTTATTGTACATAAGTTAATCCTCTCGGCTGTTCATCTCAGCCCGTTCCGTCCTAAGGACCTGTTTCTGACGATAACGGTCTAGGGCATGGTGGTAGTCACGCTTGCTGAAGATGTAACCCCAGCTGCGCTTTCCTGTCTTAGCCCAATATAGAAAACTGTACCAAAAACGTTGAGGCATAACTACTCCTTAAATACCTAGATACTTGTAAATTAGTTCACGCTTGGTCGGGATATCGACAGGGTATTTATTTCCGTTGCCGTCTCCACATGAAATTCCAGGCAAGTTGGTCATCGTCTGGTAACAGCTGCATGAACCCTTGTCAAAGCAAGTATAAAATTCGATGTAGTGTTCATCGTCGTTAAGCCTCACCTTGGTCCAGTCCTTGCCGACAATCTTGTGAGCATGAACCCAAAGCCTAATTCCAACCTTTGCAGTACGTTGACCTACGGTCACTTCCCTATACACATACCAACCAAACTCACGGTTCATTGTGTCTGGGTCAATTTTCTCATGCGGCAAGTCGGCAAGTTTCGGCATCAACTTACAAACATATTCCCATGTTCCACGGTCGCTCACGTCGAAGAAATCCTCGGCCTCTTTCAGGAGTTCAGGATGACGCTGTTCAAGAAATTCTTTGTACTTGGAATCTTCCATAATTACCCCGCATCCCAAAACAGGACATCTTCATCGTCCTTGTCAACTCTGGGTTCTTTTTCTGTAAATTCAGCAAAGTTATGAGTAAACTTCGGTCTGAAATCGCCGTCGCCATCGCAGTACAAACCACGGATTCGGCTGCAGCCCAGTTTACCAAGCCGTTCCATTTCTGTCAGGAGTGACAGAAACTCGTTTGCCCAGCACTTCTTCATCTTGCAGTGGACATCGAATTCAACTTCCTCGTTCTGGCCCAGTTCAGTCCAGTTTTTAGGCCTCATGTTTCCTCCCTATGCCCGAAGTATCGGGAACACCCTTCTGAACAGCGGCATTTCCACAGCATGGTACGGGTGCTCTTCCTGAGGCAGGTCAGGAAGGTAGAAATCGCCGTTCTTCAATTTCAGGTAGAAGTCGTACAGTTCCTCCTCGCTGAATTTAAGAAGGTGTCGTGTGTACCAAGTGAACGTCGTGGGACCGTCCATGTTGTAGTTCCATTCGCCAGCCATTTCGAGTTCTGGTGTATACCTGCGGTAAGCCAGAGGGACTGACTTAATCAGGCCGATAATGTCATTCTTGGTCAAATTCACGTTCATAGAAGCTCCTTTAATCTACTGGTTGTATGTCTCATAGTTTCCCTTTATCAGTTGGGTTTCATAACCTTGGGCAACATCGAAATTCCGCCCCATTTCGATTGCAGCACGGAGTGCAGCGGTGGTATCGCCGTTTTTCACCTCAACGTCCATCACATTCCCAAAAACCTTTGGCGAAGAATATTCGGACTTCGAACGGATTTCGGTTCTGAGATAAATCCTGCCATCCTTCACATCCATATCCTTATAGAAACGAATGCTCAGCACGGTATTCTTGAATGTCACGAGCAATCCCGTGTCATCATCGCATACCGCAATATCGGGCGGCAAATGGTACATGGCAAACAACAAGTCTGCATGTTTAACTTTTAGATAACGAAGATGTCGCAACGACATATTCAACCCCTTTAATCTAATCCAATTACCTTACGGGTAAGGAACTCCAGTGAACAGGAGCCTTCCTTGACAACGTATATCTGGAAACCTGCCGAGGCATTGCAATCCGCAGTTTCCTCAGTGTAATTCCATTCGGTATAAATCCTGCCGTCCCTAATCATTTGATTGGGATAGACAACGTGGCAACGGCGTCCTTCCTTGGCTTTAAGCCATTCGGCAAGCTCCCTGTTGGTGACAAACATCTGCTTCGTGTATTCTTCGCAGCGTTTCTTGCTTTCGAGCATCTCGGCAAGTTCGGACATGCTGAACATAGAAGCAAGCATGTCGGTAGAAACCGATATGGAACTACCGTCAAGCTGTTTTCCATTCAGGAGGACACCATTGATTGCTAACTGGTATTCCTGACCCGATAGCGATTTAAGTATTTGAAATCTTATCTGTTGGGGCATAGATTTGCTTCATTATTACGTCAAAAATCTTGTCGTAACCATCAATGTCACCGTTGAAGGTGTGATAGACTACGTTCTGGTCTTTGAGCATATTCAAAATTGTTTCATCTATTCCTTTCGACTCTTCTTCGGTCTGGTTTCTGCCGTTCGGGTTGTACGGCTTGACACGCTTCAAGAAGATATCGAGTGAATGGAACTTGTACTTGTCAGCCGCTTCGATACAGGCCTTCGAAAGATAAGGAAGACCGATACGGGCGGCATAGACTGCACCGAGGCGGATGGGAGAATCAGTGACAATCACATCTACCTTGCCGAAGCAACGGTGGATGCGGAAAACCTGCTTGCCAGTGATATAGAACTGACAGTTGAAAACTTCCTTGTTGCCTTCCCATACCTTGTCCTTTGCGTACTCGGTAACATACTCGGCATCAACTCCAGCCATCTTCAACTTGGAGAAAATATAGGCGGCACCCGTGGATTTACCCGTGCCAGGGCCGCCATACAGGTTCACGATAAGCGTATTCTTCATTAGTCTACCGCATCTGGATTGGTTTCGTACTTCGGCTGTTCCTTGGGCGGAGTGTTGAGCTTGCGGACAGTGACCGTTCCTTCAACTGCATGTAACTCAGGATTGCCAACAATGCCCGTGATGACGGATGCCTTCATTGCATCATATTCTTCGTCGGTTGCACCATCGGGGATTTCAAAAGTCCTGCGGACTGCGTAAGTAAGTTCGAATTGCATAGGATGTTTCTCCTTTGTTTACATGTTAAACTTCGGCGACACTAAGTTCAAATCCGCCTTCTTCGCCATCAGCGTCATCGTCCCACAAGGAATCGTCATGGGAACTGTATTTGATGGGTTTCTTGTTCTTAATCGAGTTTCTAATCCAGTCGATGAACATGGCCTTGATTTCGAGACCAGTAAACGTCTTGTTTTCGTTCTCGGTATAATGCTCGTCGTCAAACGGGTAATGATAGTCCTTTCGGGTATCATTGACGAGATTGGCGAAATACTCGTAGCATTTTTCAAAAGCCTTTTCCGCATCGGTTCCCTGATATACACAGCGGTGTTCGATGCTCATATCATGGGCATAAACATGATGAACCATGTACAGAGTTTTCTTCTTTGGTGCTTTTACCTTCTTACGCAGCTCGACCAGTTCCTTCAACCATTCGGCAACCTGAGTGTGCATATCCTTCAACTCAGGGTGTTCCTGTGCCGACTTGGTGTACATTGCGATTGCATCTTCGATTGTAAATTCCTTTTTCATTATTTGACCTCTACGCATTGATTACAGAAACTGCCTTTTTTCTTTGAATTTTTTCTTTGCGTCAGCGAGCATCTTCTTATCGGAAGGGTCTACGATGAGACCCCTGAACTGAAGCATTTCGAAAGAGGGGTTTGCTACCATGGGCAGCCCCATGAGTGATTTCCATGCATAAAGCACGGCTTCACCAGAATATCCCTCGACTTCAACCTTCATTCCGTCGATGCCCTTGGATTCGTTTACCATGAGGCGGAACGGTTCGGCATCGTCTTTCGCAATGTGAACCGTATCAGTCCCAAACTCATCCGAGATTTTACCGTGTAAGTACACCCCGCAAACAACGAGGTACTCATCGTTTGGGTCGCTGTTAGTTGACCTGAATTTCATATCGTTTCCTTTAATTGCAATTAGGCGTCAGTAAGGATTGGCTCGCCAGTCTTTTCGGAATAGTCCTTGGCGTCGTTCCATTTGTCGAAATACTCACGGGCGGTCATCCCAGGCCAGAACTCCTTGACTTCTTCACGCTTGTTGTCACGCAGATTCTCGAAATGGCGTTCAATTTCTGGAAGGATGCCATCGTAGAGGTCTGGACGAAGACGTTTCAACCCGTGCATCAAACCGATAACGTCGTATACCGAAACCCTAGCACCGTCCTCGTATTTCACATCGAACGAGGAATCCTTGAATAGGTGGTTGTTATCCTTAACCCATGAGTACGAAAGCTTTTTGATACCCTTGACATCAACCCACATATTCCATCTCGGGTTACGCAGCTTGACGAAATCGGGCGGCGGACTGTCCTGCGTGTATTCGTCAGACACCAGATACTCGTCCGTGTCGTAGTCGTAGTAATACAGGTGCTGCTCGTAATCAGGGTCTTCGGAAACCATGTGACATCCCTTCTCACCCTTCCAAGTGATACCAAAGATGTCAGTGAAGGTACATGAATGCAGTCCGAACTGGTCAGCATCCTTCTCGATTGAATCGAAGAACGGCAGCTTGTCCTTACCCACTTCCTTGCGGGCACGGTAGCGCATGAAGAGCTTGTTATCCTCGTTCGGATTGGCAATCTCCCAACGCCACTTGTTCTCGTCGTAGTAAGGGTAAGCGCTCAGGTATTCATGTATCTCGCACATGGTTTTCCCCCGACGGTTACGCCTGAATTCCGTAGTACCTGAAAGTGTCTGGGAAAATCTTTGCACCGAGAACATCCATGTACGGACTCATCTCAGGAACGATTTCCATATTCTTGCGGTCAAACCAGAAGCGGCAATCACGGAGCCACTTGCTCGGGCTGTTTTCAACCCTGCGGCCAAAGATGCTGTAACGGATGTTGTCACGTTCGAGACGGTAAGCCTGATAGTCAACGAGCTTTTGCTGCTGCGGCTTCAACATTCCGCCGAACACTTTGTCAANNATTTTGACGAGATTTGGCAAGGGCATTCCCCGATATTTTTAAATAAAAAATGTGAAACATCTTTGAAAATGTTTCACATAAAAGTTTCACACAATATGTAGGCTACACGTCGAGACTGCTTCTGCGGTTGGACTGGAACTGTTCCTTAACAGCATTTCCGTAAGCATCCTCCATAATCTTGTGGCAAATCATCTTGATTTCTTCCACGTCGTCAGTGTCGCTTGAAGCAATGTAGTCGCCATCGTACATGGTTCCGAGCTTCATGTAGAGTCTCGGACCTCCATAAACGCAGTAGTCAACACGGGACGAGTCTGGGTCCTTGACGAGGATAAGGTGGATTCTCCAGTCGCCAATCACCATCTTGGCCATTCCACCCATATATTCAGGCATAGAGCTAGAAGCGATGTGTCCGCAAAGCCATCCAAGATGGTCTTTCATGAACTGCTTCGTCTTCGGATAATCGTCGAACTCATGCTTTTCAGGGTCGTCAATCTCTGGCCCGACAAGGTAGTTCATCTGGTAATCGCCGCTGAACGGAAGCCTGTAACGGCTCTTGCGGGTGAACTCGTGACGAATTTTCTTGGAGAACTGATACAGAGGGTCATCAGCGTACTGTTCGTCATCCTTTTCTTCCTGTGACTGAATCGGGATGTAGCCGCCGATTGGCTTGTCGTGGGTAGGGCCGTCAAGTTCCTTGACTTCGACCTTATGGTCATCATGTTTCAACGGGGATTCCCACGCCTGCTTCAACGTGTCTATATCGCAAGCCAGAGGGTCCTTGTAGAACCCGTTCTCGTCGATGCACGGGTTCATGTTCGGTTTCTTATCCTCGAAACAAGTGTCGTGGAGCTTGGAAACCATGTCCCGCATCGCCCATGGCAGGCCCGCCTTTGCGAGCTGTTCTTCAAAAAGTGCCTTCCTGTTCATGCCTTCAGTTTATATGAATCAGTCCTTGCTTTCTGCCGCTACAATTTCGGCACAACGGTTGAACCACTTCTTCGCCGATTCCATCGTCTTTTTAAAACAGGTTTCATTCATCTTTACGATATTGTCCAGTATCTTGACGGCATCCTTGTAAGAAACCTGTTTCTCGACAACTGGGTCATCCCATCGACATGTAGAGAATGGCTTCTTCTTGGATGTTTCACATTTTTGGGGGAAAACTCCAAATTCGCAGTCACGTTCCCACACGATATAGAACGGATGTTCGCCAACCACAAACAAGAAATCATCGTCTTCGTCAATAGCCGTATACAGCTTGGCCCCATCCAATTCCTTCTTCCAAGATGCTATCTGCGTTTTAACCCCGTCGATAAATTTGTCATAATTGCGTTGGAAAATTTCACGCATAGTTTCGAACTTGTGTATCGGGACGTAACGCTGTTGAACCCATTTTTTTGTCGTTTTCTTCGGCATGAAAGGAATGTTGCACACAGATGGGGACCAGCCATCATAGGGCTTTTGTATGGGAGGACGCCCATTGATAACATCAAAGAAATCTTCTTCGATAGGACTGAGCGAAGCATATTCGCCGCTAACGTACGCTCTCTTCTTGTATGCCGTTATGGTAAATCTGCATCCATACTTGTCAGGTTCATCTTCTGGCGGGAGCTTCCTTTTATCGTCGTGAAACACATCCATGATTACAGGGGCCCCACCAAGAAAATCCTTAATCTGGGTAAGGAACGCCTTGCGTATGAAACGCTCGTAATTCTTCTTGGCCCGTTCTTCGGCTCGTTGTGCTTTCGCCATAGCATCTTCGGCCAACTTCTTGGATTCTTCTGCCTCCTTCATGGCCTTTTCTACCTTGGAATGGGCAGCAATGAGTTTCTCATTAAGCTTGGATAACTCTTCGTTATTCTGCATGTTTCTCCTTAAATTCATTTAAATTATCGNNGATGCAATCGACATAAGCACGATTAGAAAGCAAAAGACCACCGAGATAGCCAGTGAAAACTTGCTAATCTCGTTCATAATCTTTGCCACCTTATCGTTCCGCAGATAGAATGCGTCGGCAATATGGTGGAACACCACCGTCGAAACCATTCCTATGACGCATATCCACAACGAAACGAGGAAAACAGACCCTATATCATTCATTATCTACTCCACTCAACCGTTGCATCAGGATGCTTGATGCAAAGGATGAGAATTTCTTCTACAAACGGGATTAGACCGAATCTCCTTCCGTATTTGTCGGTCTCCTCCAGACTACCCCACTTGTACCATTTTTCGCGAGGAAGCTGGTGCAACTCCATCTTACCGTTTATCATTTCAGGCTCACGCTTGATGATAGTCTCGTAGCGCTTCAACCTCTTTGCGTTATCGGACATGATGCGCAACCCGTTGGAAAGGTCATCGATGAGTTCGCCAGCTTTCCTCTGCTTGTCGGCATGGTTCCAAAGAACATCGTACAGGGTGATTGTGCCTTCGCCCTGAATGTCCTGTAGAATCACATGCTGGGCTATCTTGCCCGCATTGTGCGTGATGTTGCGGCTGTCGGACCTACGCCCACGACCCTTTCCCCAGTGTAGTATGATATCCAGCGACATTATTCATCCTCTTCCTTACCGATATGTTCAAGCCAGTCCTCGAAGTCGGAACAGGACCATCCCTCGATGGAACCGTCGGAACGCACGTTCATGTCGATGTAGTCGCCATATCCCTCGTCAGCAGGACACATGCAGTCTGGTACGTACTCGTTCTCAACCTTGGCGACAACATTGCCGTCAACCAATACTTCCGCCGAGAAGCAGTCGCACACCTTGTAATGCAGATGGGCCTCGACACCAATTTGCCAGTTGGTGATGATACCAGTGTCGGGATTGATTTCTGGACACCAGCAGGAACCTTTCAGGCAAGGCATCTTCGCTTCCTTGTCCTCTTCGAACACACCAGTCTCTGGATTGAGGATTTCGGCATCCTCGGTGTAACGTGCGTCTGCACAAACTTTCAGGATTCTCATATCGGGTTCTCCTATTAAACTATTCCATGGAAATATACATAAATGTAGAATTTATGGCAACCCATGCCAAAAATATATTTTAATCTCGTTACAGCTTAGACGTTATGAACATTGTTTTAGACCCTGTTGACACATACCTGATGCTAACCAACAACGACCCCAATGCGTTCACCCGTCTTATTCTCGATACTGAATGCAAGATGTGGGAATCCTGCTTGCCTAAAACGGAAAAATCCGCATCGAAGTGATACGGATTTATTTACTTTGCCATCTTGTACTTGTCTACATCGGCATCGTCATAGTCGGTATAGCAAGACCATTCATCAAGCCAGTAGTCACGGTTGCAGATGTCTTCATAGGCGGCATCCTCGGCTGCTGTCGGTTTCAGGTCATCGACCTGTTTCATTACGAGCCTAGCTTCCCTCCGTTTCACTGCACGTCTGAGACGCTTGCGCCCCTTGTTGTGCTTCGGGGTGCTAGGGTCGTGACGGTGAAATATGTCGTCAATTCCTCGCTCGTGAGCCCAGTTCTTATCGCCCATTATTCCTCGCATTCAGTAATTGTCAGAATGTTAATCTTTAAACCAATTGAACTTGTCACGCAATCCTACGGTAATAATGTCGCTAAGAAAACCCCAGATAATGAACGGGATGACACCAAAATCAACTCCAATAATCTTTTCCAGTGCAAGCATCACGCCACACCCAGCAAGGCATATCGGGATAGTGAGAAAGCAGAACGCCTTAAAAGAACCCATAATGTCATCCCCCTCATTCGTGAATCTCGGCAAGTTCCTTACGGACACGCATGAGAATCTTTCCAAGGTGGTTTTCACCAACCCCGTTGCAGACACCCCAGAACTTGTCACCCCAATAGTTTCCCTCGATTAGTTCAAGGGTTCCCGTATTGAGGAGCTTTACCCTCAGTTCTGGATTGCGGAAGAACTTGTCCTTCACGATTTGATACATAACGTCAACCTTGATGTCGTTCCAGTCGGGTCGCAACGTGAGTTTCTGACCAGTGAACTTCGCCTTGGAGCCGTTCATAGTCGTGAAAGCGATACGGAGCGATACATCTGTGGTCTTTGCAGCCTGATATGCCGCTTCGGAACAGGTGTAGGTCATTCCATCGTAGACAACCGTACATGGTTCAAAATTGCTCAGGAACCTGTACTTTCCGAAGAAGGAGTCGATTACGCCGTCATGCGGGCCTACGTGATACACCCTTTCAGTGCTCTTGTAAAGGTGCATGATTCGGTCGAACATGTTTTCCGCATATTCTTCTGGATATTCGACACCAGCCTTGACGACCACACCTTTGAACTCCTCGAAGAGTTTCACCGCACGGAGTTCAAGCTGCGTGTCACCAAACGACTTGATGTTATTAAGCCAATCACTCATTTCAATCTACCTACCAAACGGGCTATTTACTTTCTTAGCCATTTCAAGAACTTCTTTAAGGTCTTTCTTGGTTTTCTGGGGAA
>LXOW01183394.1_pt1 | contig 10837 bp, 5 predicted proteins | sample 1368591 | NCBI WGS metagenome assembly LXOW01 (sample SAMN04884650, study PRJNA319009) | bovine gut metagenome | isolation source: Cow rumen | host: Bos taurus | place: Italy: Legnaro (PD) | collected 2014-07-09
CCTGAATGGTGGTTACAGCGCCGTTCAGCAGGTGATCAAGAAGACCAGCACTTCCGCCATCGCGTTCGCAGCCGGCAAGAAGTATACCATCGTTGTCCGCCTTGGCTTGAACAGCATCGACTTCGATGTAACTGAGGTTACGGTTTGGGATCCTCAGACTGGAGACCCGATTGATCTTCCCCAGAACAGCTGATAATTATTCTAATTATCCATGCGCGCCTGACCGTGCGCATGGGTACCAAAACAAATAACGTAATAAAACATAGAACAATCTATGAAAAAGTATCTTACAATAGCTTCTTATGCAGCCGTCGTACTGGTTGCAGGATGCGCAAAAAACATGGTGATAGAGGAATCTATCCCGCAGCATCCCGTGACTTTCGGCGTTTATGCCGGCCAGGCCGCTACCAAGGCCACCTATGGTGATATTACTACCGACAATCTGAAGACGTCTGCGGATGGCTTCGGTGTTTTTGGTTATTATACGCAGAATAATAACTGGACGTCATCTGACAAGCCGAATTTCATGTATAATCAGCAGGTAAAGTATATTTCCGCATATGGTGATCCCACCGATTTCACGGCGGCAAAGTATCCGTCCCATTGGTACTACTCCCCGCTGAAATACTGGCCGAACGGACAGAACAGCACAGCTGTAGAGACTGGCACCTATGCCGACAAGGTGAGCTTCTTTGCCTATGCCCCCCATATTGCGACCGCCTCCCTCAGCACCATTCCCGCAGCCGGCCAGGGTATCACCGCCATGTCTGGTAATAATGTTGCCGGTGCGCCTACGGTTACCTTCACCGTTCCTGCAAAAGCCGAAGAGCAGATAGACCTTCTCTGGGCCAATCCTTTCATGAACGAAACAAGGCAACAGTTAAGCGGTCGCGTCTCTTTCACGTTCAAACACGCTCTTGCCAAGCTTAATTTCCAGGTTCAGGCCGTTGTTGATGCCGTAATCCCGGTAACTTCCAATCTTGTAGACGATGGTGATGCCACTTTTGAACATGGCGAGACCTGGATTATTCTTGAGAGCCTTGATGTTACTGCCAATGGCACCAAGACGGGAACCCTTGTTCTTGATGGAGCGGCTGCAGTTCCTAATTGGACTTCCGTGAGTGGCAACACCACTGTTGAATACGCCTCCGCTTCTTTTACCTCCACCTCTACGGCTGGTGGAGTAACGGNNGAGTAACGGGATTCAAGGTAACCGAAACCGCTACGGACCTGAATAGTGCCATTTCTCCCATGATTATCCCTAAAGAACTGGCTTCTGGTGATTTTGTCATTGTTGCGAATTACTGGGTAATCACTGCAGACACAGCTTTGTATAGCGGTTATAGCGCAGTTCAAAACATTATTCAGAAGACCAGTACGGCGGCCATTACCTTTACTGCCGGCTATAAGTACAATATTGTTGTCAGGCTCGGCCTCAATAGCATAGACTTTGATGTAACTGAGGTTACGGATTGGGGAACAGGTGCAGGCCAGACTATTGATCTCCCCCAGAACAGTTAATAATACAATCCTTGTTCAAAGCCGCAACATACCGGACCCTCGCGCTGATGTTCATCACATTGGCCGGGCTCACTATGTGTGGCAAGAACGAAGTCCTTTCCAACGAAGACGAATGGGACAACCTCACCGGCGACACCCCCATTTCCTTCAACACAAGTACCAGCACTTTGCAAACAAAGACTACCACTAGCCTTGAGCCTAACACCCACTTTGGCGTCTTCGCTTTCTATCAACCGGGTGTTATCGGCGGAGCAAGTGGAGAATGGTCCAGTAGCTGTACTCCCAACTTCATGTATGACCAGGATGTGCGCTATAACGGCAGCACATACTCTTACTCCCCTATTAAATACTGGCCGAACAACCAAGAAAACACCATTTCATTTTGGGCATACTTTCCCCATGATGCAAGCGGACTCTCATTTAAAACTAGCACGGGGGATTCTTATTCCAACAGCTCTACCGGCGTTCCCGTCATGCAGTTTAATGCTGTTACCGGGAAGGGCCTTATAGACCTGATGTTGGCCGATTTCGATAACATAAATCAATCCAAGCCGACACTGGGCACGTCGGTGAATTTCACCTTCCGGCACCTACTCTCCCGTGTTATCTTCCGCTTTACCAAGACGGACGATAATGATGATAATTTCACAGTGCTTCTCCGGGATGTACGGATTACAAATATCTACAACACCGCTGATAACGCAAATGGCAGTTGGAGTAGTTACAGTAACCAGTCTACTTTGTCGGTGTATCAGGATACCACTCCGGAAGATGACAGTGACAACTTGGTTGTCCCCAAAACTGGCGCTGATGATATGGTGCTAATGCCTATCCCCCAACCCCTATATGGTACAGACGCCAAGATTTCCATTACTTATCTGGTGATTCCCTCCGGATCGTCGGTAGGTGATGAAATCAATGCAGAAGTCTATGTAAAGGACCTTCATGATGGCTGGTCACAACCGACGGATGGCTGGGAAAAGAACACCCAATATACCTACAACGTAAACATTACACCAGGCAATCCCATCGGCCTGTTTGTAACAGTAACCACAACACCGTGGGATATCGTCTCTGCAGAAACCCCTGGTATTCAAATACGATGAAGAAATTGCTCATATCGCTGTCAATGGTGCTGACCCTTTGGGCCGGAGCCTCCTCCTGTACGCAGCAGCATCTAGAGCCGCCTGTGGGGACGGGCAACATTGAGCTTAATTTCACCGTTGGCGAACCTCTTACTCGTGCTGTTACCCCGGGCGACGGAAATGTGGCAGACGGTGGAGGAATCTATCGGAATAATGAGGACGTTCCGGATCTGAAGATTTTTATTTTAGGCGGAACAAACATCGTTGCACGCTATCCGGGAGCCAACTCCTCCCTTACCTTTGTCTCTGACACCAAGGCGACCGTCAAGTTTACCGGCCTCGTGAATAACGCCACCTACAGGGTTTATGCTTTTGCCAACACCGGGTCTGAGCTAACGGTAAACGGCTCGCCAGACTGGAATACCATTGCTACAAAGGGCGAACTGGATGCATTGGTCTATACGGCACTTACCGAGAACAACCTGCCATCGGTGGGTGACCGCATGCCGCTTTCCGCCAAAGGGTCAGTTTCACTAGACTCCTCCGGCAGCGGCAGTATAGAGTTGGAACTGCTTCGCAGTCTGGCCAAGGTGCAAGTGGGCTTCAAGAACCTGACTGGAAGTGCGTTAACGCTTACAAACTGTAATGCCAGCATCACTAGTATCAACCCCACGCAGGGCTATGTTTTCCAGCCATCCGGGGACGACCTCACCGGAACCCAGAGGACGTTAACCTTCCCCCAGCAAACGCTGGAGAACATCCCAATTGAAGAGACGCAATCCTTGAACCCGCTTCTGGTTTTTCCTAGCATCGCAGAAATTCAGGGTGGTTACAGGAGATACCTCTGCAACATATCATTTTCCGTTGGGGATGATTCCTATTCATTCTCTGCCCTTCCTGTACACAACAGCCTTTCGCAGGACATAACTTACCTGGGCCGCAACCAACTCCTGAAGATTGAGGTCCGTATCAGTAAAGGCCAGGAAATTTCGTTTAACTTCGAAGTGGCCAACTGGGAAGAAAAAGCGGAATCCGTAACGTTTGATTGATCGGGTATGAAAAGATTGATTCGCATATATGTGTTCCTTCTGGCAGCCATCCTGGTCGCCCCTTCCTGCCTGCAAAAAGAGCAGGATCCCGGCACTAACAAACTGCCGGACGGGACGCCTGTAACGCTTTGCATCGGCTTCGGAGCCTCCGGGCCCTTCGAGGTTGAGATGAGCACCAAATCAACGGCCAACCGGGCCGATGAAACGCGCGTGCACGACCTCTATGTGATGATCTTCAAGGCCGATGGATCCCGCTTCTACCGGCGCTATTTCTCCTACGAGCACCTGAATACCACTTCCATCGAAGACCTCATCAGCAATCCCAACGAAGGCTGGTGGGTAGATAATATCTCCCTTTCGGACCTCACCAACAACCCCAGCAAGCAAACCCGGGGTGTAGTGAAGATTTCCACGGAAGCACAGACGGGCTGTACTTTGGTTTTGCTGGCCAATGTAAAAAACAATGTCACCAATCTGGACGGAGAGGAAGACCCTGTTGCCTATCTTACCAACGAAGTTACAACCCTCTCTAAGTTCCAAAGCATTAAGGTAGGTCTGGAACAGGCGGTAGTGAACCGTACCGATCTGTTCCTGATGGTAGGAAAATTGCCGGGGGTCGACACCGGGCTGATGACTTGGGGTGAGATGAACGGCCAAACCCCTGATTACAATAACACATACAAGGTTAGCCTCAATCCGCTGGACGCCAAAGTAAAATTCCGTGTCCGCGGCAATCCTACTTATATCGATAACGTCACCGCCCGCAACTGGCAGGTATTCCGTGTCCCGTCAAAGAGCTGGCTGGATGAGGGTCAATCCGGAGATCCCAATGATCCGGAGGACTATTTCGATATTACGGATGCTTATTTCGAGGGAGAAGAGAGTGACGGTGGCTATTCCTGGAAAGTATTCTCCTTCTATATGTTGGAGAACCAGCTTACGCCTAAGCACACTGTCAGCGAAAAGTCCACTCTGGGAGTAGGGGCCGATGTTACAAGTGACTACTACCTCCGAGAGTTTCAGGATAAATCTACCGACGACCCTGGACACGCTGGTTACATCAAGAACGGTCCCTGGGTATTCGCCAACGACTACTCCACTTATGTCAAGTTCGACGCTGTCTTAAAGCTTAATGACAACGGCATTTCAGCGATTGAGGATGGTATTGCCCAGGCCCTTACTTCCGATGCCCAGTTTACGGTGCATCTTGGAAATTTCACTACTACTCCCCCCAACCCCGACGACTATAATACCCTTCGCGGATATTCCTACACCTACGATATTGTCATCAACAATTCCACGAGCATCAATATCGAGGTGCGGGGAGACAAAGATGACAGCTACAGACAAAAGGAGACTCAACCAGGCCAGGAGGGCTCTCTGCTGCTCACTACAGACAGCATCATCAACTGCGATGCCCATTACGAGTACCACAGCATGACTTTCAGTTACAACGACGCCCTTGCTGTCAACGATGGTGTATGGACCAGCCGGGCCAAGTTTTCGTGGTACATCAAGACGCCCTTCGACGAGGGGGGCGCCACGCTTAACACCACCACCGGCTATTATGAAATCCCGAATAACCGGACAGACTACGAGTGGGTGCTGTTTACGCTCAACGAAAAGAACAATTCCGGCAATTACGTGCAAACCCGAAGGGCCTATCCCGGCGACTCCCATTATAACAGCTCCTGGGACCCGACTACACAAGATTATACCGATGAGCAGCTTATGAACGTGAACCAGCTGGTGAACCTGCTGTTTCGTGAAACTTCTAAGAAATATGCCGGCGGCAATAACGATAACTTGTTCGACAACAACGGGAAAATCTGCGTCACGGCCTATGTAAACGAGTTTTATTACGAGTCCGACCCCACAGCAGACACTCCCGCCGTGGACCCTAACCTCTGGCGACAATTTGTGAACGCCAAGCCCCGGGAGCTTCATATCCTTTCGGCCACCCAGTATAGTAAGGACCGCCAGAGCGATGTGATCACCTCCAGCCATTCCATTATTCAGCAGTCCATCCAGACCATCTACAACATTCACGCACCTGACCTGAATTCCCTCTGGGGAACCGAGCACAACGACAACCTGCACAAGGGCGCCGAGAACGCCGGCTGGCCCTGGTGGCCGGAAGGGATAGGTCTCCCTCCCGGTTCCATCCTTTACTCCGACGACGAGAACGGCCGCCTGAATACGGCCGGCCTTTGGGGCCTTACCTCAGGGGCAACGCTGGAATGGGACCAGTTCTTGAACTATGCGGTGGACAACAATACACCGGAGCTGAAAGACAACTACCAATACCTGGCCTATGCCTGCCTCTCCCGCAACCGGGATAACAACGGTAATAGGAAAATTGACCAGGACGAGCTTCGCTGGTACACAGCCTCCATTAACCAGCTGGTAGGAATGTGGGTGGGCAACGAGGCCCTTTCCCAAACCGCCCGGGTATACCAGCCTGTGAACTCCCTTTCCAGCACAGATGTACTATGGCGGTCGGCCGTTGTATCCAGTACCTTCAACAACAACGCTCAACATCTACTGACAGACCCGGACATTCTTCGCGCAGAAGAAGGTGCTACAAAATCCCACTATCAGGAACACTGGTGGACACAAAACCTGCAAGACTGGTACAGCACCACCTCGGTGCGTTGCCTGCGCAACATCGGAACCTGGCGGGATGGCAGCGAAACCAAGGATATCAGCAGTGCGCCTTACGATTTGATGACCGACCAGTACTACGTCTTCGAACAGGGCGAAGACCCTAACGGCAAGGCCTGGCCCAATGACGACGGCACCTACACCATCAAGTTCAGCCGCCTCAATCCCAGGTCCATTCGGGAATACACGGCCGAAGACCTTCCTTACCACGAAGAGTATTCGCTTCACAACTGCGTATACCTTACCCTTACCGCGCAGAATAAAACCAACGTAGTATATGCCGATGGTGAAGTTCCCGACATCACCCTGGACAATCTGAATTTTGCCGTATCGGAACACGACGACTACTGCCCTCCCGGCTATCGGCTCCCCAACATGACCGAACTCCTGATGATCGTGTCCCTGTTGCCCGCAGACTATTTTTCGGAAGGGAATGCTATGTATTATCCCAGCCGTACCTATTTCTCACGAGGCAAACTGGGCAGCAATCAAACCACCTCGGAAAAGAATAAGGTTGGGTGGTCCTTTAATGACCGCAGCACTGGCGTCAAACGCGTGAACCTGGGCGGTGGTTCAGAAAAAATGACGGCCATCCGCTGCGTTAAGGACAAGGAGAGTATCGGTGACCTTTCCGGCAAGATTACTGTGGAAAACAGCAATCAGCTGCATCAGAACGAAATGATGAATATTGAGTTGAATTTCAACTCCTCGGCATCCCCTATCACCCAGGTGGATCTTTCCCTTGTCTATCTGGACAATTATGGACAGGAGCACGAAGTATCCATTCCCTATACCATCCCCAATTCTTCCATTACGCTCCAGGACAACCTCTCCTGGAGAATACCCAACGATTTGCCGGTACTGGGTTATATGACCGTTCGGGCCCACGTTTTCAATGCCGTCTTCGACCGCTACTTCGAAACCCCCGTCCGGATTATTTCAAACATGATGATTTCGATGAAGTTGCTCCCCTGCAACTACAATCCGGAAGAGACTGATGAAGCGAATCGGCCACTGTTCCCCATCCTTATGACGGCGGCGCACATTTCGGAGGAGGTCAGGTCGTGGAAGCTTTGGGTGAAGAAACCACTCGAAGAGAATGCAACTTCCGTTCCCCTTACCGTGCTGCCAACCAATCCGGAAGGAGAAGAGATTACATATGCCAGTCAGGTGTACTATTTCAATCCTTATTTAGACCAAGGCGGGTTGCGGCAAGGTACCTATGTATTCCAGTTGGAAGCTGAATTAGCGAATAGGGAAAAAACCCGCTCGGAAACGGTCACAATGGAAGTGCTGAAGGTGGACTATCAGCCAATCCCCCAAGATGTTATTACTAATGCTATGGATAATGGCGAAGCGTCCAGTCTCTACAACTATCCTTGGCCGCGAATGATGATTGAGGACTTGAATTTTGCAGCAGGTGATTTTATAGAAACCGACATGGATGTTTCCCGTTGCATCTACAAGAATGTCGGGAATGACAACGATCGGAGTATAGGTATGGATGTCCTTTTCAGTATTGGCCTGAATGGTATCAATTGGGATTCATGGTCTTTCGCCATGTTTTACCCAGCCATCTCAAACGGCGATACGGCTCATCCCATGCTGGATTTCTCCCCGACTTGGGAAAACGGCAACTATTCATCTATAACATATACACCACTAAGCAGCTCTGTCCCCTTACATTTTCGCCTGGACAAAGATGGCTTCTTCTGGAACAACCAGAGAGTTGATTTTGGCAAATGGGGCCAGGATGAGTCATCCGCCGCATCCGTTCACACTAAACTCTCATCTGCAAGTAAGCTTTATATTGGTTCCACTGCTGGAAAACACCGCTCCCGCGCTAAATACCGCTTCGTGCGCGTAGTATATAATGGCAGAAACTCCTCTACACGTGAAGGAATGGACGACTTTAACGGAAACCCGCAAAACGGCGGCAACTTATAATCCTCTCAGAAAATGATTCGTCACAAAAAGATATCGCTTCTCCTGCTGCTCCTGCCGCTCTTCCTGTTCGCTTCGTGTAACAGGGAGTCTGTGTTGCCGGAGCCCCCAGCCGGAGGCGAGGAACAGACCTTCTCTCCTCTCCATTTCCGCGCCACGGCGTCGGACGGCAGTGCGACCAAGGCCAGTGTGAGCTATGGCCAGTATATTTTCAAGGACGGAGACCGGTTGTTTGTGTCCTACAAAGACGGGGGGGGGATAGTTAAAATGTATGGCTTCCTGACCCTGGTCTTCGGATTCGATACTCCTACGGGCGTATTCGAAGGAGACCTCTTGTGTGCCAATGACTTCACGCCCACAGACGGTACGCCGCTGGATGCCGTCCTGGTAAGCGCAGACGACCAGATCCACACCTGGGCAAATGGACAGGTAACGGGGGATCCATCGTGGCCCGATGATCAACTTGCCACCAGTTTTGAAGACGCCGTAGAAAGGTTCAGTGACTTCAGGGCCTCAGCCACGTATGGCAATCCCGTTTTCCACCTGAACCAGAACTCATCCTTCCTTATCTTTGAGGTCTCTCTCATGGATGTAGGTGTTTCTGCCGGTGATCACCTTACAGCTGAACTCTTTAACAATGGCTCTGCAACGCCCATTATATCAGGTGATGTTACGGCAGTATCAAGGAATCTTACCGCACAGGCCGGTTTTGTTGCCGTCTTCGAAGGCGGAACGGTCAGCCTGTCCGGTGCTACCCTTGCTCTTAAGAAGAAATCAGATGGTTCGTCTGTCTATACCATTAACGACATTCGCAATACATCCCTTGCCAAAAACAATTACTATACCGTTTCCCGCTCAACGCTTGAGTTGAAGTATTTTACCATTCAAGCGGCTGAAGAAGGCGTCACCACCATCACCTTCAACTATAACACAGGCGCTCTTAAGTATTTGAAGAATAACGACGGTAATTATGTTTCGTATTCAGGTCCTATTGACTTGAATCAGGGTGACTATATCCAATTGATCAGTACGGGTACCAGTTACAATAACACCTCGGACACTCCCCTTTTCACTTCGGGCGGAAAGCTTTGCTACATCTATGGTGATCTCATGAGCCTGATGTGCACGAATATCGATGACATCAATACCAAGAAGACAACTGTGGGAGCCAATGCCTTCCGTGGGGCCTTCCTGAACGCGGGTTATATTGAGATTCCTGCCGGAAGACCTTTAAAGATATCTGCCACTACGCTGGGAAGTAACTGTTATCAGGAGATGTTCAAAGGCTGCACTGCGCTTACCCGGCCGCCAGTGCTTCCGGCCACTTCCATTCCGTCAAATGCCTATCGGAACATGTTCAACGGCTGCACCGCACTCACAGAAGCCCCGGATCTTCCGGCCATTACCGACATTGGAAATAGCGGTTGTTTGGGGATGTTTAACGGCTGCACGGCAATGCGTTCTGCACCATCCAGTATTGCCACATCCGGGGCCACTTTAGGCACATCCGCCTGCTATTGGATGTTCATCAATTGTTCTTCATTGATAAACGCTCCGGCACTTCCGGCTGTGTCGGTCCCGCAGAGCGGGTATTTCCAGATGTTCAACGGCTGTACTTCGCTTACGGCTGCTCCGCAGCTTCCCGCCACCACCGTGGGGCAAAGCTCCTACGAAGGTATGTTCTCCGGATGTACGGCTATGCTTACGGCTCCGTCCCAGTTACCGGCTGAGACTGTTTACCAAAATTCCTACAAACAGATGTTCTCTGGTTGTACGGCACTCACGACAACACCGGAAAACCTTCCGGCAACAACGGGGGCGAATGAATGTTACTACGGTATGTTCAACGGGTGCATCTCCATCAGTGATGCCCCTACGACCATCAGTCTCACAAGCATCGGTAATTCCGGCTGTTATCAGATGTTCAACGGGTGCACCTCCATGGTCAGTGCACCGAATATGGATTCGGTTACTAGCGTTGGAGACTCGGGCTGCTACCAGATGTTCTATGGATGCGGCGAGCTTCGTAACGGTCCCCTCCAATTAAATGCCATCAATGCGCCGATAAAGGCTTATTATCAGATGTTCTACGGCTGCGCGAAGTTGACAACTGCACCTTCCATCAGTGCAACTACGGTCGACAATCAAGCTTGTCAGGAAATGTTCAGAGGTTGTTTCCGACTCACTACCCCTCCCTCTACGCTTGGAGCAGCAACCGTTTCCGAGAATGCCTACAACGGTATGTTCTACGGTTGTACTTCCCTCACTTCGGCCCCTACTCTTCCCAACGTTACATCCGTTGGGGCGAATGGCTGCTACCGGATGTTCTACGAATGTTCCCGTCTGGCTTCGTTTACGGGCCTGTCGTTATGTACAACAGTAGGTAATAAAGGCCTCCAGGACATGTTTAATAACTGCCAGTTACTTATTTCAGGCCCGAACCTTTCCAGTGTTACTTCTGTTGGGAGCGAAGGCTGCCGTGCTATGTTCAGGGAATGTATCCGGCTCCAGGCATTCACCGGCCTGTCGGAATGCACCACGGTTGGCAATAACGGCTGTCTCTTATACACATCT
>LXOW01213667.1_pt1 | contig 10835 bp, 5 predicted proteins | sample 1368591 | NCBI WGS metagenome assembly LXOW01 (sample SAMN04884650, study PRJNA319009) | bovine gut metagenome | isolation source: Cow rumen | host: Bos taurus | place: Italy: Legnaro (PD) | collected 2014-07-09
CCCGTGTATTTCGGCACCAACGTGGAGAGCAAGAAATACGGCACCAAGGGCTTCATCAAAACCGCCAACAAGTTCTTCGCCCCTGAGGACGTGAACAAAATCGCCCTCGTCGCCCCCACCGCCTCCATCATCGAGATCAAGGACTTTGAGGTCATCAGGAAGCTGACCGTCAGCATCCCCGACCGCATCGAGCACATCGTGAAATGCTTCAACCCCAACTGCGTCACCAACAAGGAACACGACGTGCCCACCAAGTTCACCGTCATACAGGACGCCCAGGGCAACATCAAGCTGCATTGCCACTACTGCGAGAAGAACACCACCCAGGAAAAGCTTGAATTCATCTGATCATGAAAAAGACAAGAATCATCGTCCTCGTCATTGTGGGTGTCATCCTCATCTGGGGCATCGGCACTTACAATAGTTTTGTCAAGAAACAGGAGGCTATGACTACAGCCTGGGGTCAGGTGGAGAACGTCTATCAACGTCGCGCCGACCTGGTGCCCAACCTGGTGGCCGTGGTGAAGAGCTATGCGGAACACGAACAAGGCACCCTCATCGCCGTCACCGAGGCACGCGCCAAAGCCGCACAGACGACGGTAAACACGGAGAACTTTGATGCACAGGAGTTTGCCAACTTTGAAACGGCACAAGACGAGCTGGGACGCTCGCTAAGCCGCCTGATGGTCAGCATCGAGAACTATCCCGACCTGAAGGCCAACGAGAACTACCTCGCCCTTCAGGCACAACTGGCTGGCTGCGAAAACCGCATCCTGACGGAACGCCGCCGCTTCAACGAGGCCGCCATGGTCTACAACCAAAGCGTGCGTCGCTTCCCAAGCAACATCATCGCCAACATGTTCGGCTTCGAGAAACGGCCTTATTTCGAGGCCGACGAAGGAGCCGAGAAGGCTCCTGAGACGTTCTAATCGTCACCTACCATAAAAGCATCGGGCGGAACCCCAATAGGTTTCGCCCGACATTTTTTTATCTTTTCTTCCCAAACAGCCACCTATACAACCCCTTTGTAGAAAACGCCTCATCCCAACATCCATGGGCCAACTCGGGATAAGTGATTAGAATGGCCTCTTCGTTACCAACCTCACGAAGAGCATCATACATCTGTATACTCCGCGAGGGCATGACAATCCCATCTTGCAGGCCATGAAAGATATAAATGGGAATATCCTTCATCACCTCGGCGTAGGCAGGGTCTCCCCCACCACAGATGGGAATGGCAGCAGCAAACTTCTCCGGCCAACGTTGCAAGGCATCCCAAGTGCCATAACCACCCATAGAAATGCCGCAAATATACACCCGTGTCGAATCAACGGCACCACAATCTATGAGACTGTCAAGTACAGTCCTCATACCTTGCAACTCTACTGTAGGTAAACTGTCCATCGTGTGCTCAGGCAAGCTCCAATCGGTGTTCACCCAACGTCTTTCGTTTGGGCATTGCGGAGCCATCAGAAGGAAGGGGTAACGGCTTGTCACGGTATCGTCAAGGAAATACTTAACACAATGCCTCACCTGCTTACAATTGTCGTTGCCGCGCTCTCCTGCGCCATGCAGGAAGATGACCAAAGGCAAGGCTTCCGTCATCGTATCGGCTTTCTGTGAGCGATAGAGCCGATACGGAAGCGTGTCGTTGCCTTCGATATGACAATACGCCCCAAACAGGCTTTCCTGAGCCTGAAGCAGATTGCCGAACACCAAAGCCAACACCAAAAAGAGAAACTTTCTCATCACTTTACAAATGCTTATATTCAAAAATGGGCGGATTCGGAAATCCGCCCAAACATAAATCGTATTTGGCTGTAAAAATCAAGCCTGCGCAGTAGGAATGCCCATGTTGAACGGGGCGATGCCGCCGCCGTCGTTGATGGGGCCNNTTCATAATTACCCTTGAGCGAACCTTGGCCTTTGGCGTGCCCGGCATCATCTGTGCGAAGTCAACGATAAACTCATTCGGCGAGTGGGTGATGATGGCGAGGTTGGAATAGGTACCCTCGGCCACTTCGTCGCTGATTTCGATATTCAGTTGGGTTTTCTGATTGTTTTCCATATCGTTCCTTATTAAAAAGCGGGGACAGCCTGATAGCCGTCCCCGCTCGATTCAACATTACTTAGACAGCGGCCTTTTCTTGCAGTTCCTCGTATTCCTCGCGGGAACCCACAATCAAGTCCTCATACTCGCGCAGACCCGTGCCAGCGGGGATCTTGTGACCCACGATGACATTCTCCTTCATGCCAAGCAGATAGTCGGTCTTGGCCATGATGGCGGCATTGGTCAGCACCTTGGTGGTCTCCTGGAAGGAGGCAGCCGAGATGAAGCTGTCCGTAGCCAAAGCTGCGCGGGTGATACCTTGCAGCACCTGGGTGGCGGTAGCGGGACGTGCAGGACGCACGGTAGGCAGCGTCAAGTCCTTACGCTTCAGCGACGACTCTTCCTCGCGGAGCTTCATGGAAGAGACAATCTCGCCCTTCATCAGCTTCTCGGAAGCGCCGTTGTCCTCGACATAGAACTTGCCGTAGATGTCGTCGTTCTCCTCCTGGAAGGTCAGCTTGTTGACGAGCTCGCCTTGCAAGAAACGGGTGTCGCCCGGGTCGAGAATTTCGACCTTACGCATCATCTGACGCACAATCACTTCGAAGTGCTTGTCGTTGATGACCACACCTTGCTGACGGTAGACGCTCTGAGCCTCGTTGACGATGTATTCCTGCACCTTGGCGGGACCGCTGATGGCGAGGATGCTGGCAGGAGTGATGACGCCTTCGGAAAGCGGTTGACCTGCTTTCACGAAGTCGTTCTCCTGAGCCAGGATCTGCTTCGAGGTCGGGATGAGGTAACGCTTCTCCTCGCCCGTCTTGGCCGTCACCACGACTTCACGGTTGCCGCGCTTGAGTTTCTTCTCAAGGTGGACGATACCGTCAATCTCGGAAACGATGGCCGGGTCGATGGAGTTACGAGCCTCAAACAGCTCTTGCACACGCGGCAGACCGCCCGTGATATCGCCGCCGCCTGAGACGTTACGCGGGATACGCACCAGCTGGTCGCCAGCTTTGATGACATCGCCTTCGTCCACAACAACGTGGGCATCGACGGGCAAGTCGTAGGAGACGATAACCTCTCCGCTCTCGCTCACAATCTCAATGAGAGGATTGCGTGCGCCGACACCACGACGACCCTCGACGATAACACGCTCGACGAAGCCCGTCTCAGCAATGGTCTCGTTACGGTAGGTGACGCCCTCAATAACATTCTGGAAGCGGACCTTACCGCTATGCTCGGAGATGATGGTGGCGTTGTATGGATCCCATTCGCAAATCTTGTCGCCTTTCTTCACTTGGTCGCCCGACTTGAAGAACAACTTGGCACCATACGGGATGTTGGTCGTCATCAGGACGACGCCTGTATGGTTGTCGTGAAGCTTCAATTCAGCGGAACGGCCAATGACGACTTGATAGCTGTCGTTCTCCTTATTGACCTCGACAGAACGCAATTCGTCAATCTCGAGATAACCGTCATACTTGGCATCGGTACTGTTGGCCACAAGACCCTTCGATGCCTTACCACCGCTGTGGAAAGTACGCAAGGTCAGCTGAGTACCAGGCTCACCGATTGACTGAGCAGCGATAACGCCCACAGCCTCACCTTTCTGCACCAGTTTGGCTGACGACAGGTTGCGTCCGTAGCAGTTGGCGCACACGCCGCGCTTCGACTCGCAGGTCAGCACGGAACGGATCTCGACGCTATCCAAAGGCGACTCGTCGATGGCCTCAGCAATAGTTTCGTTGATTTCCTCGCCGCTGGCAACAATAAGTTCGCCCGTCTGAGGATGGAACACATCGTGCAAAGCCACACGACCCAAGATGCGGTCGTATAACAAGGAGTGCTTCCCGGGTTCCTTGATCTCCTCACCACGGCTGATGGTCATACCACGCAGCGTGCCGCAGTCCTTCTCGGTGATGATGACATCGTGAGCCACATCAACAAGACGACGGGTCAAGTAACCAGCGTCAGCAGTCTTCAGAGCGGTATCAGCCAAACCCTTACGGGCACCGTGGGTGGAGATGAAGTACTCCAACACCGAAAGGCCTTCCTGGAAGTTGGAAAGAATCGGGTTTTCAATGATTTCCGCACCACCGGAGCCAGCCTTCATAGGCTTGGCCATAAGACCTCTCATACCGCAGAGCTGTGACACCTGAGCCTCGGAACCACGAGCACCAGAGTGAAGCATCATATACACAGGATTGAAGCCTTGGTCGTCGCTAGACAACACCTTCATCACCGCCTGCGTCAGGCTGGTGTTAACTTCTGTCCAAAGGTCAACAATCTGATTGTAACGTTCGTTGGGACCCATGAAGCCCATCTTCTCGTACTCACGGATTTCAGCAGCCTTTGCGTTAGCATCTTCAATGAGTTTGCCCTTCATTTCGGGAACGAGAACATTACCCAAATTGAACGACAAACCACCTTTATATGCTTGATAGTAACCCATGTTCTTGATGTCGTCAAGGAACTTGGTTGTCACAGCAGTACCTTCCATACGCACCATATCGCCTACGATGCTACGGAGTGATTTCTTGGTGAGCAACTCGTTGATGTATCCGAAGTCATCAGGAACGACTTGGTTGAAGATAACGCGGCCAACGGTGGTTTCAACAAGTTTCTTCACCAGCTTGTCGCCTTCGCGCACGTTCACGCGAACCTTAATGACAGCGTGCATATCGGCACGACCCTCATTGTGGGCGATGATTACCTCTTCCGGCGAGTAGAACGACATACCCTCACCCTTGACAGGATGCTCGGGCGTGCTCTTACGCGGCTTGGTGATATAATACAGACCCAAAACCATATCCTGCGAAGGCAGCGTGATAGGCGCACCATTCGAGGGGTTCAGGATGTTGTGCGAAGCCAGCATCAGAATCTGTGCCTCCAAGACGGCGGCATTGCCCAACGGTACGTGGACGGCCATCTGGTCACCATCGAAGTCAGCATTGAAAGCCGTACAAACCAAGGGGTGCAGGCGGATGGCTTTACCCTCGATGAGTTTCGGCTGGAAGGCCTGGATACCCAGACGGTGCAGCGTAGGAGCACGGTTCAAGAGAATCGGATGACCTTTCAGTATGTTCTCAAGGATGTCATAGACGACAGGATCCTTGCGGTCGACAATCTTCTTTGCCGACTTGACGGTCTTCACGATGCCGCGCTCGATGAGCTTGCGAATCACGAAAGGCTTAAACAATTCGGCTGCCATATCCTTAGGCAGACCGCACTCGTTCATGTTAAGGTCAGGACCCACCACGATAACCGAACGACCCGAATAGTCGACACGTTTACCAAGCAGGTTTTGACGGAAACGGCCTTGCTTACCCTTCAAGCTGTCGCTCAACGATTTCAGCGGTCGGTTCGAGTCGGTCTTTATCGCGCTCGACTTGCGCGAGTTGTCGAACAACGAGTCGACGGCCTCTTGCAACATACGCTTCTCGTTACGCATGATAACATCAGGAGCGTTAATCTCAATGAGGCGTTTCAAACGATTGTTACGAATGATGACACGACGATAGAGATCGTTCAGGTCGGAAGTGGCAAAACGTCCACCATCCAACGGCACCAAAGGACGCAGATCAGGCGGAGTCACAGGAATCACCTTCATAATCATCCACTCAGGACGGTTCACCATGTGACGGTTGGCCTCACGGAAAGCCTCGAACACCTGCAGACGCTTCAACAGCTCCTGCTTCTTCTGTTGGGCTTTCACCTCGTTGGCTTCAGCGCGGAGGCGGTTAGCCTCTTCGTCGATATTCAGGCGAGCGAGAAGGTCATAAATGGCCTCAGCACCCATCTTGGCAATGAACTTGTTCGGATCGTCCTCTTTAAGGTATTGGTTGTCGACAGGAAGAGTCTCCATCAAATCGAGGTATTCCTCTTCCGTCAGGAACTCGTTCTTCGTCACCTTACGACCTTCGTTGTCGTTGGGAATCGAAGCACCTTCCAAGGCACCACCTTGAACCACAATGTAACGCTCATAATAGATGATAGCGTCAAGTTTCTTGGTAGGGATACCTAACAAAGCGCCAATCTTGTTGGGCAACGAGCGGAAGTACCAAATGTGAGCGACAGGCACCACCAAAGAGATGTGTCCCATACGTTCACGACGGACTTTCTTCTCAGTCACTTCAACACCACAATGGTCGCAGATAATGTTCTTGTAACGGATGCGCTTGTATTTACCGCAATGGCATTCCCAGTCTTTCACCGGACCGAATATCCTTTCACAGAACAAACCATCACGTTCAGGTTTGTAGGTACGATAGTTGATGGTTTCGGGTTTCAACACTTCACCATGCGAACGTGAAAGAATTGATTCAGGCGATGCCAAACTTACAGTGATGCTATCGAAATTGCTGTTTACTATGTTGTTATTCACCATATTCTATCCAATTACTGTCGTTATACAATACATCAGTTCAAGGATTTGCCATTCTTATCCTTAAAGGTAATCTCCAAGCCTAAACCACGGAGCTCATGAATCAACACATTGAAGGATTCGGGGATGCTCGGGATTGGCATATTGTCACCCTTCACGATAGCCTCGTAAGCCTTAGCGCGGCCATTCACGTCATCCGACTTCACAGTCAGGATTTCCTGAAGCACGTTGCTGGCGCCGAAGGCTTCGAGTGCCCAGACCTCCATCTCACCGAAACGTTGACCACCGAACTGGGCCTTACCGCCCAGAGGCTGCTGCGTGATGAGGGAGTAAGGTCCGATAGAACGGGCGTGCATCTTGTCATCAACCATGTGGTGCAGCTTCAGCATGTAGATGTAACCCACGGTGGCAGGCTGGTCGAAAGGCTCGCCAGTTTCACCATCGTAAAGCTGCATACGTCCGTTGGCAGGCAGACCCGCCTTCGTCATATACTCATTAATCTCATCAAGAGTAGCACCATCGAAGATAGGAGTGGCAAACTTCAGTCCAAGTTCATGTCCAGCCCAGCCGAGCACGGTCTCGTAAATCTGACCCAGGTTCATACGCGAAGGCACGCCCAAGGGGTTCAACACGATGTCGACAGGTGTACCATCAGCCAGGAAAGGCATATCCTCGGCACGCACGATACGTGACACGATACCCTTGTTGCCGTGACGACCGGCCATCTTGTCGCCAATCATCAGTTTGCGCTTCTTGGCCACATAAACTTTTGCCATCTGGACAATGCCATTGGGCAACTCGTCGCCAACGCTGGCCACATACTTTTCACGATTGTATCGACCTTCTATCTCCTTGTGTTTCACGGTGTAGTTGTCAATGATAGAACCTATCATCTTATTGACTTTCTCGTCTCCCGTCCACTTGTTGGGATTCACGGTCAAATAATCGATATCCATCAAAGCCTTAGACGTGAACTTAGCTTTCTTGGGAATCAACGGTTCCTTAAAGTTGTTATTGACGCCGTTTGACACACGGCCATTGAGCAACGTCATCAACTTTTCAACCAACAGTTCCTTCAAAGCATTCAGTTCCTTGTTGCAGGCTGCATCGATTTTTGCAATATCCTCCTTGTCCTTGGCGCGAGTCTTGCGATCCTTTTGCAGACGCGAGAAGAGACGCTTGCCGATGACCACGCCCTTCATCGAAGGACCAGCCTTCAGCGAGGCGTTCTTCACATCGCCAGCCTTATCGCCAAAGATGGCGCGGAGCAGCTTCTCCTCAGGTGTCGGGTCGGTTTCACCTTTCGGGGTAATCTTACCCACCAGGATGTCACCTTCCTTAACCTCAGCACCCACGCGAATAATACCATGATCATCCAAATCCTTGGTGGCGTCGGCACTCACATTGGGAATATCGTTGGTAAGTTCTTCCAAACCGCGTTTGGTGTCACGCACTTCCAGGGTAAACTCCTCAATATGTATAGAGGTGAACAAGTCTTCCTTGACGATGCGCTCCGAAATCACGATAGCATCCTCATAATTGTATCCCTTCCATGGCATGAAGGCCACCTTAAGATTGCGGCCCAAAGCCAAGTCGCCATTTTGGGTACCATATCCTTCAGTCAAGATTTGGCCATTGGTCACATGGTCGCCCTTACGAACGATAGGCTTGATGTTGATGCTCGTATTTTGGTTGGTACGGGCGTATTTGGTAAGTTTATAGGTCTTTACATCGTCATCGAAACTCACAAGACGCTGCTCATCAGAGCGGTCGTAACGGATGACAATTTTCTTTGAATCTACAAATATTACCTCTCCCTCTCCTTCAGCAGTAATCAGCACACGAGAGTCGCGAGCCACCGAACGCTCGATGCCCGTACCCACGATGGGGCTTTCGGGATTCATCAGCGGCACAGCCTGACGCATCATGTTCGATCCCATCAAAGCACGGTTGGCATCATCATGCTCCAAGAAAGGAATCAAAGAAGCAGCGATAGAGGCAATCTGATTAGGACCGACATCCATCAGTTGGATCTCCTCGGGAGTGACAATAGGATAGTCAGCAACATAACGGGCTTTGATATTCTGGTCAATGAAACGACCATCTTTATCGACAGGCGTCGTGGCCTGAGCAATAATTTTATCCTCTTCCAATTCAGCGGTGAGGTAGACCGGTTTTTTGCGGAAGTCAACTATACCATCGTGCACCTCACGATAAGGTGTCTCGATAAAACCGAGGTCATTGATCTTGGCGAACACACAGAGTGACGAAATCAGACCAATGTTAGGACCTTCAGGTGTCTCGATGGTACACAAACGTCCGTAGTGTGTATAGTGAACGTCACGCACCTCGAATCCAGCGCGGTCACGCGACAGACCACCAGGACCCAATGCGGAGATACGACGCTTGTGCGTGATTTCCGAAAGTGGGTTGGTTTGGTCCATAAATTGCGAGAGCTGGTTAGTTCCGAAGAACGAGTTGATGACGGACGACAATGTCTTGGCGTTAATCAAGTCAATAGGCGTAAACACCTCGTTGTCACGAACATTCATGCGCTCACGAATGGTACGCGACATACGGGCCAGACCTACTCCAAACTGAGCGGCAAGTTGCTCACCAACAGTACGGATACGACGGTTGCTCAAGTGGTCGATATCATCGATTTCAGCCTTGCTGCTCAACAGTTCAACCAAATATTTGATAATGGCTATGATATCCTCTTTGGTAAGCACTTTCACATCAGCCGGAATAGTCAAACCAAGCTTACGGTTGATACGGTAACGGCCTACCAATCCAAGATCATATCTCTTGTCGGAGAAGAAAAGTTTATCGATAATGCCACGTGCTGTTTCCTCATCAGGCGGTTCGGCATTACGCAACTGGCGATAGATATATTCGACGGCTTCTTTCTCTGAATTGCAAGTATCTTTTTCCAAGGTTTTGAAAATGACCGAGTAATCTGAAAAACGGTCGTTTTCGTCGCGAGTCTCTTCAGGATGGAGTAAAACACTCTTCACGCCGCTGTCAACGATACGCTGAATATGTTCCTCTGCGAGCTCAGTATCACGTTCGAGGATGATTTCATTACGCTCAATGGAGACCAGTTCACCTGTATCCTCATTGACAAAATCCTCAAGATAGGAATGCACCACACGTGCTGCCAATTTACGACCCAAGACGCGCTTTAAACCTGCCTTCGAGACCTTCACTTCCTCAGCCAGATTAAAGATGTCGAGGATATCCTTATCAGTTTCATAACCGATAGCACGAAGCAGGGTTGTGATGGGCAATTTTTTCTTGCGGTCGATGTAGGCATACATCACATTGTTGATGTCGGTAGAAAACTCCATCCACGCACCCTTGAAAGGAATGATACGGGCAGAGTAGAGCATCGTACCGTTGGAGTGTTGGCTCTGTCCAAAAAACACGCCAGGCGAGCGGTGCAATTGAGACACCACCACGCGTTCAGCGCCATTGATGACGAATGTGCCACGAGGCGTCATATAGGGAATCATGCCCAAGTAGACGTCTTGGACGACAGTTTCAAAATCTTCATGCTCCTCGTCATTGCACGACAATCTCAGTTTAGCCTTCAGAGGAACGCTGTAAGTGAGTCCACGCTCGATGCACTCCTCTATGCTATAGCGAGGTGCGTCGATATAATAGTCGAGAAACTCTAATGTAAAGTTGCCCCTTGCGTCGGTAATGGGGAAGTTTTCGGCGAAAACCTTGTACAGTCCTTCGTTTTTCCTATTGTCAGGATTAGTTTCCAGTTGGAAGAAATCTTGAAACGATTTGAGTTGGATGTCAAGGAAATCAGGGTATTCGAAAGGCTTCTTGATGGACGCGAAGCTAATTCTTTCAGTTGATTTTGTAGCCAAAGTTGTTGTTTTTTTAGTGATGAAACGGGAAAGACGAACTAAAGGGGGAAGGGAGCTTTCGCTATAAGCGAAAAATCGACACCAAACCTCAGACCCGAATTTCCACCCGGATCTGAGGTTGAATGCCGTTGTTGACGGATACGAATCCTATTTATTTCACTTCGACCTCTGCACCGGCCTCTTCGAGTTGAGCCTTAAGTGCATTGGCTTCGTCTTTGCTCACGCCTTCCTTGATAGCCTTGGGAGCTGCATCGACAAGCTCCTTAGCTTCCTTCAGTCCGAGGCTTGTGAGTTCTTTCACCAGCTTCACGACGGCCAGCTTCTGGGCGCCAGCGGATTTCAGGATGACATCGAAAGAAGTCTTTTCTTCCACGGCGGCAGCAGCGGCTGCACCGGGAGCGGCGGCGACTGCAACAGCAGCAGCAGCGGGTTCAATACCGTATTCTTCCTTCAGAATGGTAGCGAGTTCGTTCACTTCCTTCACGGTAAGATTGACTAATTGTTCAGCAAAAGCTTT
>LXOW01271457.1_pt1 | contig 10833 bp, 8 predicted proteins | sample 1368591 | NCBI WGS metagenome assembly LXOW01 (sample SAMN04884650, study PRJNA319009) | bovine gut metagenome | isolation source: Cow rumen | host: Bos taurus | place: Italy: Legnaro (PD) | collected 2014-07-09
GGGAATGCGACATGATTGTGAAGGTGAAGGAGCCCATTGAGCCAGAATACAAGTTGGTGAGAAAGGGACAACTGATTTTTACCTATTTCCATTTCGCCTGCGAGAAAGAACTGACAGAAGCCATGCTGCAAAGTGGAGCCGTCTGTCTGGCTTACGAAACGGTACAACTGCCTAACGGAACGTTGCCCCTGTTGCAGCCCATGAGTGAGGTGGCAGGAAGAATGGCTACCCTAAACGGAGCCTACTATCTGCAGAAAACCAAAGGAGGCAAGGGCAAACTGATTAGTGGTGTGCCGGGTGTAAGTCCTGCCCGCGTACTGGTGCTGGGTGGTGGTGTCGTTGGCGAGGCCGCAGCCCTGATGGCTGCCGGACTGGGCGCAGAAGTAACCATCACAGACATCTCGCTTCCCAGACTGCGCCAGTTGGATATCGAGACCCCTGCCAATGTGCATACGCTGTACTCTTCGGAGCATAACATCAGGGAACGGTTGTCTCACGTGGATATCGTGATAGGCAGTGTGCTGGTGCCTGGTGACAAGACTCCCCACCTGATTACCCGCGACATGCTGAAAATAATGGAACCAGGAACGGTGCTGGTGGATGTCGCCATAGACCAGGGCGGATGTTTCGAGACGTCGCATCCCACCACCCATAGTGACCCCGTATATACTGTGGACGGTATTGTACACTACTGTGTAGCGAATATCCCAGGTGCTGTGCCCAACACCTCGACACTGGCCCTGACCAATGCCACCTTGCGATATGCTATTGCACTGGCTGACAAGGGTTGGCAGCAGGCCTGCCAAGATGATGAGGCACTAGCCAAAGGACTGAACATCGTTGAAGGCAAGGTGGTGTATAAGGCTGTGGCTGATGTGTTCGGACTACCATGGGAGGCGCTTCGCTAGTTGATAATTGAAAGTTGATAATTGAAAGTTGATAATTGAAAGTTGATAATTGAGAGTTGATAGTGAGAAGAAAATGGGGCTGACGTTTGGCAGTCCCATTTTTTATAGGTAATTTTGCAGCGATTATGAAAGAAGTGACAATAAAAGACGAGGTGTTGCGTCAGGCAGCAGGGGAGGGCATGGATGCCTTCGTAGGTGTATTCATACAGGCTATCAAGGATGCTATTGGCGGGGAACTGACAGCAGAAATGCTAGGTGAGTTGAACAGTGACCAGATTACCCTGCTGGCATGGGATATCCTGCACGAAGAGGTGATGGACGGTGGTTTTGTACAACTGATACACAATGGCTATGGTCCTTTCATCTTCAAGAACCCGTTTGCTAAAGCCTTGAAATTATGGGGCATGAGAGAACTGTCGAAACTGGTGTATGATGCGCATACGTTGTATGTCAAGTATCATGAGCCATTGGAAAAAGACTGCACGGACGATGAGTTTATGGCACTTTTTGAGCAGTTTCCCGAGTTTGACGACCTGGATGACGAGTTCGTAGAGCAGGAAGAAACATGGACAGAGCAGATAGCTCGCTATATTGACGAAAACATAGAGAAATTCGCAACGATTCAATGAATAAGGAAGAAGAACTGATCAGGAAGAAAAGTCCTGTCAATATAAGAAACAAGAAGGCCTCCTTTGAATATTTCTTCATAGAGACCTTTACCGCCGGTATCGTGCTGACGGGTACGGAAATCAAGAGTATCCGACTGGGAAAGGCCAGTCTGGTGGATACCTATTGCTTCATCACCAATGGTGAGCTGTGGGTGAAGGGTATGAACGTATCCCCTTATTTCTATGGCTCGTACAACAATCATGAGATGAAGCGTGACAGAAAACTGCTGTTGACCAAGAAAGAGATTCAGAAGCTGGCTGCAGCAACGAAACAGACCGGTTATACCATCGTTCCCCTGCTGGTGTTCATAGACCCCAAAGGCAGGGCAAAGATGGATATCGCATTGTGTAAGGGTAAGAAGGAGTTTGACAAGCGTCAGACCTTAAAAGAAAAGGAAGACAAGCGCGAGATGGATCGTGCCATGAAGGTTTACAGATGATAACGACACTGGAAGACTTAGCGAAGGAAAGAATACTTATTCTTGACGGTGCCATGGGCACTATGATAGGTGAATTGACGGGAAAGACAGGGAACTCAGACGAGTTGAACCTGACAAATCCTGAACTCATCAATGGCATACACTGCAGATACCTGAAGGCAGGTGCTGATATCATCACGACCAATACGTTCAGTGCCCAAAGGATCTCACAGGCTGACTACCATTTGGAAGACAAGGCACGTGAGATGGCTTTTATGGGGGCAAAGATTGCCAGACAGTGTGCTGACGAGTTCTCCACACCCGAGAAGCCCCGCTTTGTGGCAGGCTCTATAGGCCCAACGAACAAGACCTGCTCGATGTCGCCTGACGTGAGCAATCCTGCCCAGAGAGACCTGACCTACGATGAGCTGTGGGAGGCCTATTATGAAGAAGCTGATGCCTTAATATCGGGTGGGGTGGATGCCCTGCTGATAGAGACCATCTTCGACACGCTGAATGCGAAGGTGGCTATCGATGCCTCGATGGAGGCCATGAAGAAGCAGGGTAGGAACTTACCCCTGATGTTAAGTGTCACGGTGAGTGATCTGGCGGGTAGGACACTGAGTGGACAGACACTGGAAGCTGTGTTGGCGAGTGTGAGCACCTATCCCATCTTCAGCATAGGACTGAACTGTTCGTTCGGTGCGAAACAGATGCTTCCTTTCTTACGTCAGTTGGCACGGAAGGCACCTTATTATATTAGTGCCTATCCAAATGCAGGTCTGCCTAACGCGATGGGACTCTATGACGAGACTGCGGAAAGTATGGCACCTCAGATGGGACAGATGGTTGAGGAAGGTCTGGTGAATATCATAGGAGGCTGTTGCGGTACAGACGACCATTTCATTGAGAAATACCAGGCATTGGTGGAAGGCAAGAAGCCCAGGAAACCTGTGGTGAAGCCAGATACGATGTGGTTGAGTGGTCTGGACATGCTGGATGTCACCAAGGATGTTCATTTCGTGAATGTGGGAGAACGCTGTAATGTGGCGGGATCGCGGAAATTTCTCCGACTGGTGAAGGAGAAACAATACGACGAAGCCATCAGCATAGCCCGTAAGCAGGTGGCTGACGGGGCCCTGGTGATAGACGTCAATATGGACGACGGATTGTTGGATGCCCAGCAGGAAATGGTAAACTTCCTGAATAGGATAGCTGCTGAGCCAGATATCGCATCAGTGCCAGTCATGCTGGACTCGTCAGACTGGGACGTGGTCGTCAGTGGATTGAAATGTGTGCAGGGCAAGAGCATCGTGAACAGTATCTCGCTGAAAGAAGGCGAGGAGGTGTTTGTGAAGCATGCCAGGGATGTGAAAAGATATGGTGCTGCCGTGGTGGTGATGTGCTTTGACGAAGAAGGTCAGGCAACGAGCTACGAGCGGAGAATAGAAATAGCAGAGAGAGCATATTGTATTCTAACCCAGCAGGTTGGAATGAATCCGCTGGATATTATCTTCGACCCCAATATCCTGGCTGTGGCTACGGGAATGCCGGAACACGATGCCTATGCAGCAGACTTTATCAAGGCTACGGAATGGATCAGGAAGAACCTGCCAGGAGCACATGTCAGTGGTGGTGTGAGCAATCTCTCGTTCTCGTTCCGAGGTAACAACTATATCCGCGAGGCCATGCATGCCGTGTTCCTCTATCATGCCATACAGGCAGGCATGGACTTCGGTATTGTGAATCCAGCCACCAAAGTCCTCTATACGGACATCCCCCAAAATCAGCTTGACATCATTGAGGATGTCATCTTGAACAGAAAGCCCGATGCGGCTGAACGTCTTATTGCATTGGCAGCAGAATTAGCTGTTGATCATAACAAGTCTGGTGATGCTGCTCAGCCTTCTCGCCCCGATGAAAATAGAACAGGTTCTGTGGAGGAACGCCTGCAGCAAGCCCTGATAAAAGGGGTGGGTGACTACCTGCAGGAAGACCTGGAAGAGGCATTGCGAAAATATCCCAAGGCAGTGAACATCATAGAAGGTCCGCTGATGACAGGTATGAACCAGGTTGGTGAACTGTTTGGTGCAGGAAAGATGTTCCTGCCTCAGGTGGTCAAGACTGCCAGAACCATGAAACAGGCAGTGGCTATCCTGCAACCCTATATAGAGGCCGAGCAGTCGGAAGGTGCCAAGAAGGCAGGAAAAGTGTTGCTTGCCACTGTGAAAGGCGATGTGCATGACATCGGCAAGAACATTGTCAGTGTCATTTTGGCCTGCAACAACTATGAGGTAATTGACATGGGTGTCATGGTACCCTCAGAGCAGATAGTGCGTAAGGCGAAGGAAGAGCAAGTAGATATGATAGGACTGTCAGGACTTATCACCCCGTCTCTTGAGGAAATGGTAAATGTGGCGCACGAGATGCATCGAGCTGGACTTGACATTCCTATCATGATAGGTGGTGCGACCACGAGTGAACTGCATGTAGCCCTCAAGATAGCACCGGTCTATGGCGGTCCTGTGGTATGGATGAAAGACGCATCGCAGAACGCATTGGTAGCTGCCAAGCTGATGAACAAGGAGGAAGAAAAACAAATGGAAAAGGAACTGGATGCCAAATATGAGCATCTGCGTGAAGCCTATGAGACGGAACAGCAGCAATTGTTGTCGTTGGACGAGGCGAGAAAGAAGAAACCAAACTTATGGGAAGAATCAAAATCATAAAGAATATGCGTAAAACCCTGCTTTTAATAAGTCTGATGCTGGCCATGGTGATGACAGCACAGCCTAAACGTGAGTTCCGCGGAGCCTGGATACAGTGTGTGAACGGACAGTTCAGAGGCATTGGCACTGAGGCTATGCAGAAGACACTGAGTTACCAGTTGGACGAGTTACAGAAAGATGGATGTAACGTCATTATTTTCCAGGTGCGTCCGGAATGTGATGCCCTGTATGAGAGTAAGTATGAGCCTTGGAGCTATTATCTGACAGGTCAACAAGGTGTGGCTCCGCGACCCTATTGGGATCCATTGGCCTGGATGATAGAACAGAGTCACAAGCGAGGTATGGAGCTGCATGCGTGGATCAATCCCTATCGTGCAAAGACCAAGGTGGCTCATGCCAATGCGAGTAATCATGTGGTTAGCCAGCATCCTGAGCGTTGCTTTGAATATGACGGTTTGACACTGCTTAATCCTGCGCTGAAGGAGAATCGTGACTATATCTGTCAGGTTGTGACGGATATCCTGGAACGTTACGATGTAGATGGCTTGCATATAGACGATTATTTCTATCCCTATCCTACACCAGGCATTCCTATTCCCGATAATGCCTATTTCCGGGCAAATAGCCAGGGATTTACTGATATCGGCGATTGGCGCAGAAACAATGTGAACCTGTTTATCGAACAGCTGTGGGCTACCATCAGGACGGTGAAGCCTTGGGTGAAGTTCGGTGTGTCGCCCTTTGGCATCTATCGTAATGTGAAGAATGATCCCAACGGTAGTCGGACGAATGGCCTGCAGAACTACGACCAGTTGTATGCTGACGTGCTGTTGTGGGTGAAGAACGGTTGGGTGGACTATTGCGTACCCCAGATTTACTGGGAGATAGGCAACAAGGCAGCCGACTATGCAGAGCTGATGAACTGGTGGAACAAGTATTGTACGAAGACCACCTTGGTGATAGGAGAGGATATAGAGCGCACGGCCAAGTTCAACCAGATGGAGCAAAAGATGAACATGCACGCCGAACTGCCCAACATACAAGGCACGGTGCTGTGGTATGCCAAGGCTGCTGTAGATAATGTGGGCAACTATGGCACCCAACTGAGGAATGTCTATTGGCGCTATCCTGCCTTACAGCCAGTCATGAAGCATATAGACAACAAGGCACCCAAGAAACCCAGAAAGGTGCAGGTGATAGACATTGAAGGCCAGAAAGTGCTCTTCTGGACCGCTCCGAAGGGCGAAGGCTGGAAGGATGCTGCCGCAGGTTATGCCATCTACCGCTTCGGACCTGGTGACAAGGTAGATATTAACGATGTGACGAAACTGGTCACCATTACCAACGATACACACTACGAACTGCCTAGGGAAGAGTGGGGTAGCAAGGTGACATACGCAGTAACTGCCCTCGACCGTATGCAGAACGAGAGCAGTTACAAGAAAGTGAAGGTGAAGTATTAACCCCGTAGATAGGGATTGTACATCAACTCATCTTCAATCGTGCTTTGAGGACCATGTCCTGAGAGCACGATTGTTTCTTTAGGTAGTTTGGAGACGATGTTGGTAAGGCTCTGCTCCATCTGTGCCCAATTGCCTCCCTCGAGGTCGGTACGTCCGATGCTCATGCGAAATAGGGTGTCGCCCGAGAAACAGGTGTTCTCTTCTTCGCAATAAATCAGGGCAGAGCCAGGGGTGTGACCCGGTGTCTGCAGCACTTTCAGCGTATGATGACCGAAAGTGATGGTGTCTTCATGCTTCAACCAACGGCCCACTTGCGCCTCGCTGGGTTCTATCTGTAGGCCCAAGAGGTCGGCAGCCTGTTCGTTAAGGTGTTCTATCAGATTGGCATCCTCACCGCATATCTCGACCTTCAAGGCAAATGCGTTGAAAAGAGCCGTATTGCCGAAGTTGTGGTCTATATGTCCATGTGTGGCTATGAGATGGACGGGTTGAAGGTGCTCATTGCGGATATAGTTGATCAGGGCATCTTTCTCAGCCTGAAAGAAAGCCCCACAGTCGATGATGACACATTCCTGGGTGTCGTCGCTTACCACATAGCAGTTCTCCTGCAGCGGGTTGCATATAAAACGCTTAATCTTAACCATTAACCATTAACCATTAACCAATAACCAATAACCGTTAACCATTAACCGTATTTATACGGGAACATAGATGCAATGTTTTTCCTTGAACCATTCCTCGCTGAACCAACTGCTGAGTTCCTCGGTGTCAACAATGCGACGGAAAGGGTTGGTCTCAGCCTGAAGGTCACCTCCTTTCAGGCAGATGACTCCGTTGGGCAGGGCGTTATGCTGTTCCTTGGAAATGTTCTTGCGCACAATCTTCATCAGGTCGGGCAAGGGCATGACCGCACGACTGACAACGAAGTCATATTTGCCTTTCTCGTCCTCGCCCCGTAAGTGCTCTGGGTGACAGTTTTTCAGTCCGATGGCATTGCAGACCTCTTGTGCTACGCGGATTTTCTTTCCTGTTCCGTCAATCAGTTTGAACTGACATTCAGGGAAGAGGATGGCCAAGGGGATGCCTGGAAATCCGCCTCCTGTGCCGAAGTCCAGTATGCTGGTGCCTGGTGTGAACTGAATCATCTTGGCAATAGCCAGCGAGTGGAGCACATGGTGTTCGTACAGGTTGTCGATATCCTTGCGAGAGATGACGTTGATCTTGGCGTTCCAGTCACGATACAAAGCGTCAAGCGCAGCAAATTGTTGCTGTTGCCCGACGCTGAGATGGGGAAAATATTTTAGGATGATGTCAACCATTAACAATAACCAATAACCAATAAACGTTAACCATTCATGCTGAGCAGGAACTCCTCGTTAGAGTGGGTCTGCACCAGTCGGTCGTGAACCGTGTTCATGGCTTCGATGGGGTTCATCTCGGCAATGAACTTGCGGATGATCCACATGCGGTTGAGTGTGGTTTGATCCTGCAACAGGTCATCACGACGTGTAGAGCTCTGTACCAGGTTGACAGCTGGGAAGATGCGCTTGTTGGCCAGCATGCGGTCGAGCTGCAACTCAGAGTTACCCGTACCCTTGAATTCCTCGAAGATGACCTCGTCCATCTTCGAACCCGTATCCGTCAGAGCGGTTGCAATGATGGTCAGCGAACCGCCTCCCTCGATGTTACGGGCAGCACCGAAGAAGCGCTTGGGCTTCTGCAGGGCATTGGCATCCACACCACCAGTGAGCACCTTGCCACTGGCTGGGGCTACCGTGTTGTATGCACGGGCCAGACGGGTGATAGAGTCGAGGAAGATGACGACGTCGTGGCCACACTCTACCATACGCTTTGCCTTTTCCAATACGATACCAGCAATCTTCACATGACGGTCTGCAGGCTCGTCGAAGGTAGAGGCTATCACCTCGGCATTCACGGTGCGAGCCATGTCGGTCACCTCTTCAGGGCGCTCGTCGATGAGCAGCATCATGATATAAGCCTCGGGGTGGTTGGCAGCAATGGCATTGGCTATATCCTTCATCAGAATGGTCTTACCCGTCTTGGGCTGGGCGACGATGAGAGCGCGCTGACCTTTACCGATGGGTGAGAACAGGTCCACGATGCGAACGGAAGGATTGGTGGTAGCCTTGTCACCGCAGAGAATGAATTTCTCGTCGGGGAAGAGGGGTGTGAGGTGTTCGAAGGCCACACGGTCGCGAACTTCCTGCGGCTGACGTCCATTGATGCTGTTCACCGTACTCATGGCGAAGTATTTCTCGTTGTCATGGGGAGGACGCACGGTGCAGTCAACCACATCGCCCGTCTTCAATCCATAGTGCTTGATTTGCTGAGGACTGACGTAGATGTCATCGGGAGAAGACAGATAGTTGTAGTCGCTGGAGCGCAGGAACCCATAGCCGTCCTGCAGGATTTCCAGTACACCATTGCCTGTAATCAGGTCGTCGAAGTCGTATCTGTCAGTTCCGTTGGGAACATTGAAAGCAGGGCGGTCAGCACCAGCCATCGTTTCTTGGGACTGGACAACAGGACGGTCGAACATGTCGAGAGTAGGAATGGCTGCACCGTCCTCGATGGGCAGGTCAACCACAGGAATGAAGTCAGTACCGTCGCCGGGGTCACCCTCCCAGACACCATCCAGGTTGGGTGCTGCCTCCTGATGCTGTACGCTCATCTTCTCCTGCAACTGATTGAGCAGGGTGGGATCTACTTCTTCCTGTGCGAGTGTTTCCTCTGCCTCGGGAACGATTACCTCGTCAACAGGAGCCTCCTCCTCCTGATTCTGGGCCTCTTCCTCTGCCTTCTTGGCAGCCTCTGCAGCAGCTATCTCCTCCAGTTCCTTCTTCGACTTGCGTCCACGTTTCTTGGGAGCGGGCTTTTCCTCTTCCGGCTTGGTATCCTCAGCAGTTTGTTCAACAGCAGCAGCCTCTGCAGACTCTGCAGCCTCAGCAGCCTCCTGCTCGGCAAAGAGCGAGTCCAGCGACTTTTTCTTCTCGGGCTTAACAGCTTTCGCGTCCAATTTCTCGCCATCGCTACCCTTTACGGTATATACCTTGCTGGTGTCCTTGGCAATGCGTGTACGTTTACGCTTAGGGGCTGATTTTCCTGCTGCAGAGTCCTCCGCAGCCTTGTCTAAAATCGCGTAGATAACAGTTTCCAACTCGTCATCCTGAGAAACTTTTACGCCTAATTCATTGGCTATCTCCATCAATTCGGGGATAGGCAGTTTTGCTAATTCGTCTTTCGTGTACATAACTATATACAGTAAATCGTTATTAATCTTCGAATATGTTGAAATTGATTTTGGAAACAAAGTGCTTCACGGACGGAAACACGTTTTTCTGAAATTCGAGGGCAAAGGTAAGCATTTTCCTCGAACTATGCAAATTTTACGACCACTTTATTTGCAAAGTCTTCAAAGAAAGCAAGGTATATATATAATAAGGTGTAGAACAGCGTATCCCCAATGGAGTAACTAGGATGGGGTTAACCATTAACAAATCCCTTCGTGCGCCACCTGCCCGACCGCCAACGTCGCACAAGAATGACGCCGCGGATGTTCTCGTCGAGGGCAAAGCCAATCCACATGCCCACCAGTCCATAGCCAAGTGGGATGCCGATGACGTAGCTGAGTCCGACGGCTACGCTCCACTGGAAGATGATGCCGACGACGAAGGGATAGAAAGTGTCGCCTGTAGCACGCAAGGTGCTGCCTGCAAAGATGTTCGACGTGCGACCAATTTCTAGGAAGATATCGACTACGAGTACCCAGACACCCATCGCAATGATTTCCGGATTGTGGGTGAAGGCAGTGAGGATGGAACGTCCGAAAAGGGCAAGGAGAACAGAGCCTGTCAGGGTGATAATCATGGACCATCGGAAGAAGTAGTTGCCCAGGATATAGGCTGCCTGGTGGCGTTGCTGGCCGACCAGGTGACCCACGAGAATGTCGCCACCCTGTGTGATGCTCAGACAGAACAAATAGACGAACATAATCATGTTGTGACAGTAGGTTCGGGCAGCCAGTGCCTCGTTGCTAATCTGGTTGATGAAGAAGGTGATGACCACTTGCGACAGACAATAGGAAATGTTCTCGCTCATGGCCGGTATGCCGATGTACAGCAGGTTTCTCAGTTCCTTCCAGGGGATGGGACGGAAATAGTGCAGTGGGAAACGGGGGATGTGTACGCGGAAGTGAATGATGGCCAGCAGTATCATGGCGACAGCGCGACTGGTGGCCGTGGCAATGGCAGCACCCTCGACGCCCAGTTGCGGACAGCCCCAGTGACCGAAGATGAGCGCATAGTTGCCCAAGATGTTCAGTACATTGACAATGCCCGTGACTACCATTGGATAGACGACCTTGTCAGCACTGCGCAGCGAGGCGGAGAACGTCAGCGACAGAGCCTGAAAGAACGACAGGGCTCCCGTCAGTCGCAGATAAACCAGTCCGTCGTCCATCAGTTCCGGGCGGAGTCCCATGAGTAGCAGCAAGTGCTCGGGATAGAAGAAAAGCAGCAGGCTGACCGCGAGTCCAAGTATCAAGTTGATGACCAGTGCCATACCCACCACCTGTACCAATCGTTTGCGAAGTCCCGCCCCGATGTATTGAGCACAAAGTATGGCGG
>LXOW01189787.1_pt1 | contig 10830 bp, 6 predicted proteins | sample 1368591 | NCBI WGS metagenome assembly LXOW01 (sample SAMN04884650, study PRJNA319009) | bovine gut metagenome | isolation source: Cow rumen | host: Bos taurus | place: Italy: Legnaro (PD) | collected 2014-07-09
AAATCACTGATGATCTTTTGAAGTTCTATAACGCCCGTCTTGACTATGTGCTGGAGCCTGGTGACTTTGAAGTCATGATAGGCCCAGACAGCAGTTTGAAGAACCTGAAGAAAACAACACTGACAATCAAATAACAAGTGCCAACTTATTGGGAAAATAAAAAACTTAAGGCGAAATGGCATCGCCTTAAGTTTTTTTCGTACCTTTGCAACCGTGAAACAGGAAACCAGACGACATATTGCCTCGTGGTTGCTATTGGCGGTGTTTATGCCAATGCTGATATTGTCGTCGGTTCACATCCATGAAACAGGTGAGACCATAGAGACGGAGTGTACCGACTGCGTACACCATAGTTGTCACGGTCACATGACGGTGGCAGCCACATGGGCACACGACTGCGTATGTTGCCAATTCCTGACACTGACGATGCTGACAGCCGCAATGATGGCTGTCACAGTATATGTTCATGTATGTAAGAAAAGTCATGCCCAGCCTTTATGCGGCTTCCGCACCGTCTGCTGTGGCACCATTGTTACGCGCGGACCTCCAACCATGTGATTCTGAGAGGAGGCTTTTCTATTTTAATTACATACATTTCAATCAAATCACAGAATGAAAACAAAATATATCATTCTGCTATTGCTGTGTATATGTACAACAATGGCAGCACAGGATAATAACAACAAACGTGAAACAATAAACAATAATCATTATCATCGGGAGGACTCGACAGATGTCTTCTTCCGCCATCTGCAACTGAATGAATTGACGGTGACAGGCGTGACGGGCGATACGAAACTGAAACATGCCACGGCTCCAGTGAGTATCGTGTCGCCACAAGTGCTCAGGGCGACAGCTTCAACCAACATTATCGATGCCATTGCCCATCAACCAGGCGTCAGTCAGCTGACCTCAGGTAGCAGCATCTCAAAACCTATCATCCGCGGACTGGGCTATAACCGCGTAGTTGTGATGAGTGAAGACATTCGTCAGGAAGGTCAGCAATGGGGCGACGAACACGGCGTAGAGATCGATGGCAGTAGCGTGAATAGCGTTGAGATACTGAAAGGTCCCGCCTCGCTGATGTACGGATCTGACGCGATGGCAGGTGTGGTCATCCTGCACGCTCAGCCCACACTGGCCGAGGGCGAGATAAAGGCCAATGTCAGCACAGAATATCAGACTAACAACGGTCTCTTCCACTATTCGCTACAGATAGCGGGCAACCAAAAGGGCTTTGTGTGGGATGCCCGTTACAGCTACAAGATGGCGCATGCCTACAAGAATAAGTACGATGGCTACGTGCCTGGCTCTCAGTTCCGTGAACGGGCTGGACGACTGATGCTTGGCATGAATAAAGCATGGGGGCACTCGCGACTCACGTGGACAGCCTATCACCTGACACCAAGCATCATTGAAGGAGAACGTGACCCGGAGACAGGTGAACTGGAACATGAAGAGGGATGGACGGGGCATCAATACTCAAAGTCCCTACCCTTCCAAGAGGTGAAGCATTATAAGGTCGTCTGGGACCATTCGCAGAACCTCTCGTCAGGCTATCTCAAGGCCATCATCGGCTATCAGCAAAACCGCCGTCAGGAGTTTGAAGAGAATGCTGATGAATACGACTTGTATTTCAAGCTGCACACCTTGACCTACGACCTGCGTTACATTACCAACGAGTGGAATGGCTGGAAACTCTCTACAGGCATCGGCGGCATGTATCAGAAGTCGGGCAACGAGGGTGAGGAATACCTGATACCCGACTACCGTCTCTTCGACTTCGGCATCTATGCCACCGCCACAAAAAGCCTTGGTGACCGCTGGACGTTGAACGGTGGTTTGCGCTATGATCACCGCCGACAGCATGGATATTCTCTGGAGGAAGATGGTGAACAGCGTTTCGTGGATTTCACACGTCATTTCAACGGCGTGACGGGCAGCATCGGTGCCGTCTGTAACATCAACGAGCACTTCAACTTGCGTCTGAATCTCGCCCGTGGCTTCCGCACACCCAATATGAGTGAATTGGCCTCAAATGGTGTACATGAGGGCTCTCTGCGCTATGAGATAGGAAACCAGAACCTGAAGGCCGAATACAGTCTGCAGGCCGACCTCGGTGTCGATTTCACCTCGCGCTATGTCTCTGCACAGTTGGCACTCTTTGCCAACCGCATCGACAACTACATATTTATTAGAGGTGAGGGGCAAGAGGTGAGAGGAGAGAAAATAGATTATCCAGTCTATGTCTATACCCAAGGCGATGCCCGTCTGCTGGGCTTCGAGGCTGGTGTCGATTTCCACCCTGTCCACTCCGTTCATTTCTCCAACACCTTCTCGTATGTCGATGCCCAGCTACTGCATGCTGATGCTGATACGAAGTACCTCCCTTTTACGCCAGCTCCCAAATGGACGTCTGAGCTGAAATGGGAACTGCTACACCATTCGCATAGTACGATCAATCATCACCACACAGAACATTCCTCTCCACACTCCACTCACCTCTTATTTAACAACCTCTACGTCGCTGCTGGACTTGACTGCTACCTGAAACAAACACACATCTACAGCGCCGATGATACTGAGACACCTACGCCTGGGTATGCCTTACTCAGTCTCTCGGCTGGCACCGACATCCAATGGCATGGCAAAAAACTCGCTGAATTCTACATCACCGCCGACAACCTCCTGAACAAAGCCTACCAGAACCACCTGAGTCGCTTAAAGTATGCTGACGCAAACGTGGTTACAGGTCGTCGAGGGGTCTATAATATGGGACGTAATATTACGTTCAAGATTGTGTTATCCTTTCCATGATCTCAAGGCACATGCGCCCATTATGGTAAGGACATTTCCAGAAGCCGGCCTTATCATCAACGGTATTCAGGGAGCCGTCACGATGGCGGCTCCAATACCACTCCCCATGCTGATAGTCGATCAACTGGGTCTTCGTATATTGCCAGCAACGGAGAGCCTTCTCCAGCGCAGCCTCATCATGGAAATACTGATAGATATTGTAGAAGCCTACCACCGTCTCGGCCTGTACCCACCAGTGGAGGTCATCATCCTTAGTGCCAGCAGTCAGGTTGGCTTCGTGGATCATCGAGCCATCGGCATTCAGACCTTTCTCTGAGGCCTTCGCCACCATCTGCACAATGGGTTCCACCTTCTTTAATACTTTCTGATCACCCAGCACCAAGGCTGCTTCATGCATTAACCACGAACATTCGATGTCGTGACCATAGCTCTCCAACTGGCCAGCCCCTCGTGTCCAGTCCATCTCGAAGAAAAGGTCGAGGTGGTGGGTCTCAGGATTTAGGATCCTGTCTGTAAAGATACTGATGATATTACGGAGTGACGCTTCCACGCTTACAATGGTCTCCACAGGCACACTGATGCCCACAGGGAGCACCGAGCCGATGGCTGGCACATAGTCGCACGACTCCTGCGCGCGCATCTCCTTGAGACACCTCAATAGGTTGGCATAAGGCTCAATAATGTGCAGATGCGTGTTCTGCGACTTGGGATAGTTGGCATCAAGTTCCGACAGACGCATATCACCAATGGGTTGCCAATCGCGCGTCTGAGCCTCGATATAACCATTATGCTCTCTGTCCAGCGCATGCTCTTCTATGCAGTCATACAGGTCGAGCGCATACTCCAGAGCCTCTCTGTCGCCCGTGGCACGTGCATATTCCGACAAGCCATAGATGGCAAAGCCGATGGCATAGAACTGCTTCTTCGTATCCTTAGGTTGTCCCTTGTAGTCAAGGCTCCAATACACGCCCCCATATTCAGGATCAATGAAATGGTCGATGAAATAACGCTTGGCGCGATCTGCCATTTCCAGATACTCAGAGAGGTGAGAGGAGAGAGGTGAAAGGTGAGAGAGCACCCGATAGGCCGCTGAGAATGTCCACAGGATACGGGCATTCAGGATGGCACCCTTGTCGGCATCGGCATGCAACTCATTGCCATTGTCGATGCGACCATAGAAGCCACCATGCTCGTTGTCCTGCATACGGTCTATCCAGAAGCGCAGGATGTTGTTCTCCAACACCTCAAGCATCTCCTGCTTGAGTGCCTCTAACTTTATCATTTCTTAATAGGATAATAGTAGATAAGAACGATCATGATGCCTGCAATGATAGCAGGGAAGAGTGAGAACAGTGCCNNCCGAACTTCTGCGACATCGTGCCGCTGGAGAAAATCAGACCTGTTGAGGAGGTGCCGTTCTTCTCCGTCGCATAGTCAGCCACATCGGCATACATCGACCACAGCAGTGGTGAATAAAGTCCGATACCGATACTGGTCAGGATGACTACAGCCACCATCACCCAGATACTGGCAGCATCCATAGGGATGAAGAAAAAGGCGATAGAGGTTACCACACAGATGACGGCAGCCCAGATAAAGGCCATACGCTTAGAACCAACCCACTTCGTAAACACAGGAGATACACCACCGAAGATCATACAGGTCAGTTCACCGAAGGTCATGAATACCGTATAGTTGATGATCAGTCCACTCACCGTTACGTCACCATGCAGACAGTACTCAAACATATAGCCAGCCACTGCGTAGCGGAAGCCATTGAAGAAGTTCATGCAGATACCGATCAGCGTGAGATACACCCAAGGCTTATTGCGGAACAGATCAGCAAAGGGCTTCAACGAGAACTTCTCAGCACGTACGGGCTTCAGACGTTCTTTCGTCAACAGACCACAGCCCAGCGTACCAACTGTAGCTACAGCTCCTAAGAGCACACCTACAACGGCATACTGGTGCTGGTCACTACCACCCACCATTTTCTGCAGATATGGGAACGACAGCAGGGTGATGAATCCCATAGCGTAAGCACCAACCATACGGAATGAAGAGAACTGGTTCTTCTCATTGTCATCATCGGTCATCACGCCCAGCAATGAACCATAAGGCACGTTAACCGCCGTATAGACCACCATCATCAACAGATAGAAGGTATAGGCCCAGATGCGCTTGCCCGTAAGACCAAAGTCTGGCGTGTAGAGCAACAAGGCAAAGATCAGGCCCAACGGCACAGCACCAAAGATCAGCCAAGGACGATAGGTGCCCCAGCGCGATTGGGTACGATCCGCCAGTGAACCCATCACAGGATCGGTCACCACATCAAACATACGAGCTATCAGCATCAGCGTAGCCGTATCAGCTACCGTCAAACCGAAGACATTGGTAAAAAACAACGGGAATGCAATCGACATCACTTTCCATGTGATACCACCTGCAGCGGCATCACCCAAGGCATAACCTATCTTTTCACTTAATTTGGCCATTTTATTCTATATCTTTAAGGAACATTACGTTATTTGCTTCTTTAAATGCTTTATAATCCTCACCACAAGGTGTGTTGGGCACAGGACCGAACCACTCTTTCTCGTAGTTTCGCCACAACAGGAAGTAACAGATGGGATATTTGTCCATCTGAGCCTTGAGCACCCTTGAGAACCAAGTGGAATCTGGGATATTCTTAAAGCCGCACTCTGTCATCGCCAGCAACTTGCCATTATCCTTGGCAAACTGGGTCAGGAAGGTCAGGTCGGCATTCAACTGCTTCACAAAGTCCTCTTCCGTACCCCACTGATAGGCATCCTCACCAATCAGCGTCACGCGATCATTACCAGGATAGCGCTGAAGGAAGCGCTCTGTGGTCCAATTGCCATCCAGATTTGGTGAATAGCTCCAAAGCAGATTGTCGAAGCCTCGTTCGTTCAGATAATCCTGCAACAGATTCCACAGCCCTTTGAACTCCTCATCGGAACAGAGCTTCTGTCCCCACCAGAACCATGAACCGTTGTTCTCATGCCAGGGGCGGAAGATAATAGGAACAGGTTGATCGTTCTCATCTTTCAGTGATTCAAGGAAATCACCCACACGCTGCATCCAGGTCTGGAAGAGCTCAGCATTCTGTCCACCAGGCAGCACACTCTTCACAACAGTGGTGTCTCTGACATCCCAAGCAGAGCCCTCAGGGAATTGCTGTCCGTCGAGTCCGCCATGAGGTTTCGTAGTGATTGGATTACGCGGATGCCAGCTAATGGTGACGATACCACCACGCTTCACATGGGCCAGCAGCTCATCGTGGATGCGGGTAAAAGGTACGCTGTCCAGGTTCTTTGCATCAGCCATCTCGATACCACCCAGTTCGAATCCCATCACAGCGGGATAGTCACCTACGGTCAGCTTCACATCACTCTTGCCATCCTCGTAAGCCCAGCCTCTTCCATAGAACGGATCGTCCTGATGACCAGCCATATAACCTCTCTTCTGGAGTGAGTCCAAACGCTCCTCCAACTGCTGTGCAAGCGTCTGCTTCTGCTCAGCCTTCTGCTGTGTCGTACAGCCTACTATCGCCATAACAGCGATAACCAATGCATAATACTTCTTCATAATTATTGAACTCTTTCTATGATTTCTAAGCACATACGCCCATTATGGTAAGGACATTTCCAGAAACCTGCCTTATCATCAACTGTATTCAGCGAACCATCACGATGGCGACTCCAATACCACTCGCCATTCTCGTAATCTATCAGGTAGTCTTTCGTATATTGCCAGCAACGGAGCGCCTTCTCCAGTGCCGCCTCAAGGATGCGGGCATTCAGGATGGCTCCTTTGTCAGCATCGGCATGCAGCACATTCTGATTGTCGATACGTCCATAGAAGCCACCCTGTTCGTTGTCCTGCATACGGTCTATCCAGAAGCGCAGGATGTTGTTTTCCAACACCTCGCGCGCTTCCTGTTTCAATGTTTCAATCTTTGTCATTGCTTTCCTGTTTTTAACTCGAATACACGAGAGGCATAATCCCAATCCAAAGGAATCTCCAAGCCTACTTCCATGAGGAAACGACCTGTAAACTGGCGTCCGCTCAGGTCGCAAGGCTTCTGCCAAGCTTTCACATCCTTCTCTGTTACTGTATAGGTGGCATCGGCATCAAGCCCCTTCAGTCGGATACGGGGGATAGGCATGCTGTAGTAGTTATCCACCTTATAGGCAAAGACCACTGCCTGACTCTTATTCTCATTAACATACATCAGTGAGGCTATACCTTTTCTATTATAGGGGTTCTGCAGGCGATAGAGGTCACCCGTCTGCACTGTCTGGCGCAGTTCCTTATAGTCGGCAAAGCAGGTGGTACACTGTAACTTCTCCTCGTCGTTCATGTGCTTAGGCTGGAGTTCGATGCCCAGACGTCCACTCATCGCCACATCACAACGGAACTTGATGGGGGTGATACGTCCACCCGTATTCCAATAAGGTACGCCGCCGATGTGCTGCGCCATCGCATTGGCAGGGAAGAAGAGGCTGGTGCCCCACTGGATATAGACACGCTGCAAGGCATCGGTATTATCACTGACCCAGAACTCATCGAAGTAAGGCAGCAACCCGTAGTTGGCACGTCCACCACCAGAGGCACAGTCCTGAATCACCACATTTGGATATTTTGCACGAATGCGCTCCAGCACCTTCAACAGTCCCAGATGATAGTCGATATAGAGATTGTTCTGCTTATTCTTGGGCAGATAGAGCGAACCATAGTTCTGAATCGAGGCATTGGCATCCCACTTGATATAGCTGATCTCAGGATACTGGGTGAGCAGGTCATCCACAATCTTAAAGGCAAAGTCCTGCACTTTGGGATTGGTCATGTCGAGTACCAACTGCGTACCACCACGACCTAACTTCAGTTCACGACCCTTTGTCTGGAGTGCCCACTCCGGATGCTGTTCGAAGAGCTCACTCTTGGTATTCACAGCCTCAGGCTCAATCCAGATGCCAAACTTGATCTGACGCTGACGGGCCGCATCTGTAAGGGCCTTGATTCCTCCAGGCAACTTCTTCAGGTCCGTCACCCAGTCGCCTAAAGTCGAGGAGTCGTCATTACGCTGATACTTATTACCAAACCAGCCATCATCCATCACAAACAGTTCTCCACCAAACTGGGCGATATCGTCCATCATGTCGATAATCTTCTGCTCCGTGATATCAAAGTAGATACCTTCCCAAGAGTTGAGCAGGATATCACCTGTATTCATTCCTCTGTGGAGCATACCCTCCGTACGTGCCCAACGATGGAAGTTACGGCTCACCTCTCCCATGCCCTTGTCAGAATAAGTGAGAGCCAGATGGGGTGTCACAAAACTCCTGCCTGCCTCCAACACATATTCAGAGGACTGCGGATCGATACCGGCATAGAGCTGATGGGTTTTGCTGTTGTTCGTATTCACACGGATTTCGTAATTACCACTCCAACAGAGAGCAGCGCCGATGGTACGACCTTCGTCCTCACGGGGCTCGCCGTCGAGTGAGAGCATGATCTCTGGTGCATCACAATGGGCATTACGGGCACCATCTGTATTACGGATCACTTTAAGTCCACGTGTCAGGGGCTCTTGAGTCAGCTGGGCCTCAGCACACCAGTCGCCATGCAGATGGGTGATCCACACATCACCACGACGCAGGGTCAGACTGCCTGAGTCGAAACGTTTCAGGATGATGCTACCCTTCTCGCGATGGGAGATCTCTGTCCACGTCTCGATGATATCCACTTTCTTGTAGGCCTTATAGAACACTTTCACAGTGACAGGCTGCAACTTGTCCGTCATCGTAAACACATGCGTCTTGGCGTTATTCTCATCTTTCAACTCATAACTCTTAACTGTCAACTCCAGATTCAGGTCGCCATCACTGTGTTGTACCTGCAGGGCAGGCAGATGAATCATGTCAATAGTACCAAAGGTGGGCAGTGCAGCGAAATTGAAATCGCTGCCTGCCTCCTTCAGTTGATTAACTTCAGTGATGAGACCACCATAGTAGTCTTGTCTCAGGTCCTCGCCCTCGTTGGCATGTAGCACCAATGAGGTGTTGGGTGTTGAGATGATGACTTGACCTTCCCAGGCACTTACCTGTGATGTCCCAAGGAGCAACGCTGCTCCTAAAGCTAAGAAAACTCTTTTCATAATGAATACAATCGTACCTATGAACCTATAAAACTTAATATATCACAACTTTCTTTCCACCGTGGATATAGATGCCACTGGTCTTCGGCTCCTGGATGCGCTGACCTCTCAGGTTATACCAACCGTCAGTGTCGTAGCGTCCGTCACGGATCACGCCCTCAGCCTCAAAGTCCTTGATGGCGGTACTCAGTTTCAGATTATCCTGATAGGTGACAGAAGCCTCCGTGAGCTTCACACTGCCTGGATTCTCATAGATGATATACACACGGTTGAGTTTGGAGATGCCCTTCGGAATCTCAAGCAACAGCTCCGTACGACCAGCGGGTACACCTACGGAAGTGGCCTGAGCCGTCTGTATGCCTGTGGTGTATTCCATCTTCAGCGTCACAGGGAAGTCAACGGGCTCGAACTTCACGGTGATGAGGTTCTTGTCGTTGTAACGCTTGTCGCCAATCTCCCAGCCACGTGCAGCCCAGCGAGCCGTTGTCGTGATGGTGTAAGTGCTCTTGTCGTAGCTGGAGTTGTAGCCGTAGTTCAGGTCAACGAGATGGATGTCACCAGGCTTTGGTGTCTCTGGGCGATAGGCCTCGAACTTCGTCACAGTCACACCGTCGCCACAGATGCTGAAGCCATTCTTCAACTGCTCAGCCATGTCGCCAGTAAGTACGATACGCACGATATAGGGGAATGAGCCGATATCATCGAGCAATATCTCGTTGCCAGCCTGTTCATAATTGGCATCGCGGATGAAGAGCTTCGGCCAGTCACAGTCTTCAGAAACACCACTCACGGTAATCAGCAGTTCATCAAACTCCTGCAGCATCTCGCCGACTGAAGCATCCTGCTTGGCTACCTCGTTCCAGGCGAGGGTCTCACCATCTGGATTCTCCCAGAGGGTAATCTTCTTACCAGGCTTCAGTGTGCCATCATCAGTCTCCTCGCTGTTCACAGCAATCTTATTGAAGGTAACGATTGCAGCCTCTGTGGGTTGAATCGTGATCTCCTGGATGTTCTTCTTGTTGTCGAGGGCGAGGCGTACGCTTGTGGCAGCCTTCTCCATAATCTTACTCGGTCCCTCCACATCCGTACGATATATCACAGACACCTTTACCTTGCTGGGCTCTGCGAACTCAATCAACAGCTCCTTGCCACTGACGTTCTCACTGTCAATAGGACTGATGGTAGCACCTGTCCAACCCTTCGTGGTAGCAAGGGTGTGGGTAGAGGTGTCGTAAGTGGCATTACTCTGCGGTTTCAACATGGAGAGATTGGCTTCACCATCCGTAAAGACATTGATGGTAGTCACCTGCATCTTCTTGATGGTAATGGTGCCAGCTACATTATTCTTCACCTCGATGTTCTGTACTTCCTTGCCTGTCTCCAAAGGAACCTCAATCATTGTACCAGAAGCGGCTGAACGGGTTGCAGCACGGGCTTTGGCAACCATCGTGTTGGCACTCATCTGCGACTCTGTACCATCCGTGTATTTCACTGTCACTGTCACATTCACGTTCGACTCAGCCAGTTCCACCTTCAGCACATTGCCTATCAATGTCTCTGGATCGTCGAACCAGATCTGTGCAGCGCAATAGGGCTCAGTGGTGGTCATCGTGATAGTGCCATCTTCATTCTGCGTCAAGGTCGTCTTCGTATCATCCTGCGCAGACAACTGGGTCAGATCAGCCTCACCAGTCTCCTCATCGATGATAGGCTTCTGGAACTGGATCAACTGGCTTCGTGCTCTCAGCATTGACGATCACCTCTGAGAGTGTCACACTGCCGGCTTCCGTAGGCTGGATCTGGATCTGATAGACCTTCTTCGTGTTGTCAAG
>LXOW01222638.1_pt1 | contig 10828 bp, 10 predicted proteins | sample 1368591 | NCBI WGS metagenome assembly LXOW01 (sample SAMN04884650, study PRJNA319009) | bovine gut metagenome | isolation source: Cow rumen | host: Bos taurus | place: Italy: Legnaro (PD) | collected 2014-07-09
ACAGTATCAAACTAGTACAGAGAAATTAGCCTAATATTTGACCTATACGTCACAAAAGAATGCGCGTACATATATGTGCGCGCGTTCTTGATAAATGTATTATGCGAAGGTACGACGACAGTACGATAACGTATCGAGTATTGTCTAGGATTGTTCCGACATACTCCCGATAACGGCCCGATAAACCTCCGACAAGCGAAGGATGAAACGATGGGTGCAATGAAGGACGAAACGATGGACGAAACAGTATTATACCAGCCTGATGCACGATAAGAGGTGTCAGGTAGGAAACTGTACGTATAAAAATAATGGGTATATTAAAAAAAAGTAAGGCAACACTTGCATATTTGGGATTTTTTTTGTATCTTTGCAGCCGTGTTCATTTATACAGGAAACACACAATACATTTATTTGTGAACTCGCACATAATATGAACTCGCACATAATGTGAACTCGCACTATAAACAAACTAAACTATAACACAAATGAAAAAAAGTATTCTGATTGCAGTGGTATGCATCATTGCGTGTCTGACCGGAATCATCATGCTGCACAAGGATGCAATCAACGGTGACCAACAAGAACAAGTACAGCAGGAAGACCTGTCGGTACAGCCTGATAGCGTACTTGCAGAAGACACAACCCTGCTGGAAGAGCCCGCGATGCCTGAAGAGGAGCCGGTGGTGCAAGAGGAGCCGGCGCAAGCCCAGCAGCCAGCCAAACATGAGAACCCCGCCCCCAAGGCAGCACCAGCAGTTCAGGAGATTGTAGAAGAGCAGCCTAAGGAAGAGCCGGTTGTCGAAGCCAAGTATATAGATCTCGGTCTGCCCAGCGGTACCATGTGGAAAAGCTGCAATGAAGAGTGCGGTCTGCTGACATTCGACGATGCGGTAACGCTGTACAACAAGAAACTGCCGACGAAGAAACAGATCACGGAGCTTCAGGAAAAGTGCGAGTGGACGAAAACGGACGAAGGCTATAAGGTAACGGGCCCGAACGGCAACTTCATTATTCTACCTGCAGCCGGCTACTGCAACTGCAGCGGTCAGACACAGGGTGTGGGCATAGTAGGCAGTTACTGGTCATCGACACCTGACAACAAAGAGAACGCATGGCGACTGGGGTTTGAGGACAACAAGAAACCGCCCATACCGAAGGTAAGCGTGACCAACCACATGCGCTGCTACGGTCGTGCTATACGCCTTGTGAAGAAAAAAAACTAATCGTCCTGTGCCCTGCGTCCGGCGTCGGTCATCAGTCCGCGCCGTTCGAGGTCAGCACAGCGCAGTCTGTTCAGATCGGTCCAATGACTACGTTTGCGCCGCGGTGAGAGCCGTTGCGCCAGACGTCCGTCAGGCAGGCGTTTGAGGGTCGAGTCTATCCACCCGAAGCACAGCGCCTCCTCGACAACATCCAGATAAGGGATACTATCGCTACGAGGAATCTTGGTCCGGGACACTGTCACCCAGCATTCGTTAGCCGAAGCATGGTTGTCCGCAAGCCATTGGCGCAGTTGCGACCGGTCAGAATATTCCAGCAGATTACCTATTTGCATACATACTATCCGATGGCACTTTTACCGCTCAAAGAGGCGTAGAAGTGCCATCTTCTTTTTACCTGCTTCACCACTATAGGGATGTTCACGCAGCGGCAGGTTGAAGTGCGTGAACCCCCGGAGAACGGTCTGGGGATGGGTGAACTCGCGGAAGCCCCACACGCCATGATAGGCTCCCATGCCCGAGTGCCCCGTACCGTTGAAGGGTACGCCCTTGACCATCATGTGGATGCATACCTCGTTGATGCAACCGCCACCGTACTGTTGGGTCTGCATGACGCGGTTCGCCCAGCGTATATCCCGTGTAAAGAGGTACATAGCCAGCGGATGTTCGCGTTCGGCTATAGTCTGCATGAGCGCACCGACCTCGGCGTCGTTGAACGGCACGACAGGCAGCAGCGGGCAGAAGAGCTCGTGCTGCACAATGGGTTCGTCGATACGCACAGGATAGATGACGGTGGGCGCATACTTACGTGCGGACTTATCCCCTACTCCGCCGAAGATAATGCGCTCGCGATAGTCGTCCGCCAGGCGTGCGCACTTGTCGTACGCTGCATCGGTGATGAGTTTGGGGTACTCGGGGTTGAGTTCGGCATGTTCGCCAATCTGCGCGATGAAAGCACGGCGCAGTTCGTCAAGGAAAGCATCGGCGACCTCCTCAGCCACGGCAATCTGGTTGATGTTAATGCATATCTGTCCGGCATTGGTGAGCTTGAAGAAGGCTATCTTGCGTGCCGCGTCCCGCAGGTCTGCGTCCTTGCGGATGACGCACCAGTTGCCAGTCTCTCCACCGAGCTCGAGTGCCACGGGCGTGAGGTTCTTTGCAGCCTCGGTGAGCACGTGCTTGCCTACCGCCGGCGAGCCGGTGTAGAAGATCTTGTCAAAGCGCTGTGCCAGGCAGATGTCCGCCACGTCGTGACCGCCGTCGATAAGGGTTATGTACTCCGGCGGAAAGACCTCGGCAAAGAAGCGCTTGAGCACGGCAGTACAAGCAGCGGACTTGGAACTGGACTTGATGACGACGGTGTTGCCGCCGCACATAGCCGCAGCCACGACGCCAATCGTAAGCAGTATAGGGAAATTGAAGGGACTGATGACCAGTGACACGCCGTAGGGCACCTTATAGACCTTGGTGATAATGCTCGGGAAGCACATCAGTCCTGAAAAGTGCCGTTCGGGTCGTGCCCATCGTCGCAGTCCGCTGAGCATCTCGTTGATCTCGACGATGATAGGTCCGACATCACAGAGGTAGGCCTCGACCTCACTTCTGCCCAGGTCGGCGGCCAGCGCGTCGATGAACTCCTGCTGATGCGCAATGACAGCGTCCTTGAGGCGCTTGAGCTGCCTGATGCGCCAGCTGACAGGCAGTGTGACGCCCGTCAGGAAGAAACGCCGCTGGGCAGCGACGATATCGCGTATCTGCTGTTCGGTATAGTCCGTTGCTGATGAGTTGTAAACCGTTATCTGCTCCAGCACGGCCTTGATGTCGGCATTGCTGAGGGTGACGGGAGCCGAGTAGTTGACGGAGTCGGCGGCAATCATGGGAATGAGCTGCTCATGGTCGCAGGCACGTACGGGCGAAGGTATAGCGTCCATGCCACACTCCTTCATCAGGTCGCGCACCGCCTGCAGGAAATCCGGCACGCCGCAGTACTCGGCCAGCGCCTCGTACTTCTGCTTGCAGGCATCCTTCTGGAACTCAAGCACAGGCATGAGCATCAGCGAGATTGCCACGCCGTGCGAGAGGTGGTACATGGCACCTATACTGTGCGCAAAGGCGTGTACATAGCCAGCCAGCTGCGTGTTGATGGCATTGCCGCCGTACATAGCCGCGCGGCACATGTTGAGGCGTGCCTGATTGTTGTCGGGTTCGCGGAGCACGACGGGCAGGTTCTCCATGATGAGCCTGACGCCCTCCATGGACATACGCATATCCGCCTCATCGACATCGACATCGCTGACTGCGCCCTCTATACAGTGGCTGAGCGCGTCCATGCCACAGGCGGCAGTCACGGCCCGGGGGGCACGGATGGTCAGTTCGCTGTCGTGCACCACGTCGGTCACGTTGAGTCCGATGAGCACCGTCGAGCCCTTGGCTCCCCGGTCATTGCTGACCACGGCACCTACGGTCAGTTCGGCACCCGTACCGGCAGTGGATGGCACCATGATGACCGGCAGCGTACCTCCGGGTACGGGCAGGAACTTGAGCAGCAGCGCTTTGACCGGCAGGTGCGGCATACGCACTCCAGCGGCAATCATCTTGCAACTGTCCATGACCGATCCTCCGCCTATGGCAACTATGCACTCGGCGTGGCAGTCGAGCGCCTGTGCGCGTCCCGCCTCGATGATGGCTATAGTCGGTTCGCTGCTGATGTCGCTGAAGACCGTACAGCCTACTCCGGCCTCTTGGAGCGAGGCGAGAACAGCCTGCTCATAGCCCAACTGACGGAGTGTGGTGTCGGTGACGACCAGCACGTGTCTGTACCCTGCGGCACGGCACAACCCGCCGATGTGCCGGCGTGCACCCAAGCCCTCGGTGACCTGCGGTTCAGGCAGAGGGATAGTGTGTATCACATTTCCCGGGAGCCTGCGTATTTGTTTACGGAACTGATAGGTATCCATGTTGATTGAAGATAAGTACGGATTATTCATCTACTATGCGACGCAATATATCATCATGAGCACGGCTATCACCTGCGCGAGCAGGACAAGCGGTACGCCGTACCTGAACTTGTTGTGGTGCGTCTTGTGGTGCCAGACCTTCATCCCCAGCCATGCGCCAATGCTGCCCCCCATAAGCGCCATCCCCAGGAGTGTAGCCTCCTTCACCCGCCAGCGGTCATGCTTCGCCTTATACTTGTCGATGCCGAAGAGGATGAAGGTCAGCAGATTGATGCCTGCCAGGCAGATGAGGGCTATACGTGTCATTGGGGTGTGCCGGGTGCGCTACAGTCTCTCAAGTTCTACGGTAAAGTGGCGCATGAGCGGCGCCTCCTTGGTTATCCTGAGTCCGCGTGTGATGGTCTCGCGACGGTCATACACGTTCTTCAGTGCGGCGGCAATGACGTCCATGTGGTTGTTGGTATATACGCGTCTCGGTATGCATAGGCGCACGAAGTCGAGTCCGCCGAAGCGGTTCTCGCGCGTCACGGGGTCACGGTCGGCGAGTATATAGCCAATCTCGCAGGCACGTATGCCTGCCTCGAGATAGAGTTCGCAGGTCAGTCGCTGTGCGGGGAACTCCTCCTTGGGTATATGCGTCAGCACGCGGTCGGCATCGACGAAGATGGCGTGTCCGCCGGCAGGCCGCTGGTACGGTATACCGTACTCGTCGAGTTTGTGCGCCAGGTACTGCACCTGCCGGATGCGCGTGTCGAGCATGTCGAACTCGGTGTTCTCCATCAGTCCGACAGCCAGTGCCGCCATGTCACGTCCGTTCATGCCGCCGTAGGTGAGGAAGCCCTCAAAGGGGATGCAGAACTGCTTGCAGCCCTCGTACCAGTCCTCGCGGTTGGTAGCGATAAATCCGCCCATGTTCACCAGTCCGTCCTTCTTGGCGGACATGGTCATCGAGTCCACGTAGCTGAACATCTCGCGTGCGATCTGCTTGATGGATTTGTCGGCATAGCCCTCTTCACGCGTCTTGATGAAGTATGCGTTCTCGGCGAAGCGAGCCGAGTCCATGTTGACGGGTACGCCGTAGCGGTGGCATAGTTCGCTCACGGCGCGTATGTTCGCCATGCTGACGGGCTGTCCTCCAACGGTGTTGTTCGTCACGGTGAGCACCATGAACGGCACGTTGCCCGGGTTCTCACGCAGCACCTTCTCCAGTTTGTCGAGCGCCACGTTTCCCTTGAAAGGCGCCTCGAGTGCGGTGTCCTTGGCCTCGTCGCAGGTCACGTCAACGGCAAACGCCTTGCGGGACTCGATGTGTCCCTTGGTGGTATCGAAGTGTGCATTGCCGGGTATGACCTGTCCGGGCTTGACCAGATAGGAGAACAGCACGTTCTCTGCGGCTCGTCCCTGATGGGTGGGTATGACGTAGTTGAAGCCTGTGAGGGCGGTGACCACGTCCTTGAACTCAAAGAACGAGCGTGCGCCGGAGTAGCTCTCGTCACCGGTCATGAGTGCCGCCCACTGCCGGTCGGACATCGAGCCTGTGCCGGAGTCGGTGAGCAGGTCGATATAGACCTGGTCGGACTTGAGCATGAATACATTGTTCTTGGCCTGTTGCAGCCACTGTTCGCGTTCTTCACGTGTGGATTTACGGATGGGTTCGACCATCTTGATTTTCCACGATTCGGCAAATGGAAGTTCCATAATGGTATATGTTGATTGATGAATTGATGGATTGATGGATTGATGAATTGATGGATTGATGAATTGAGGGTACTATTCGTGTCTGTTCTGTCTGAGCCATGCCACGAGTTCGTCGCTTATGTTGTTGCCTATGCGGCAGCATACATCCCTGCTCCACCGCTGCGCCATGGCTATACGTTCGGCCTGGTCGTCCGTGCCCTGCAGGATGGCGTAGATATATCCGGCATTGAAGTTGTCACCTGCGCCAACCGTGCTGACGGTCTGAACAGGCTGCACGGGATAGGTACTGCCTCCCTGGGGCGTATAGACTCGTACGTCGCGTGCGCCGTCGGTGATGATGAGCATAGGACATAAGCGCCCTACCCGCTCATACACGGCATCGGGGTCACTCAGGCCGTAGAGGTACTGAAAATCCTCCATCGACCCTCGTACGAGGTCCGCCAGCCTCATGTTCTGCTCGATGTTGTCCATGACGCGGGGTATATCGGGAATGTGCGTCTTCCGGAAGTTGATGTCGTAGTAGAGCCATGCACCCGCCTCGCGTGCGGTGAGCAGCATACGTTGCACAGCCGGCCGTATAGCGGGATTGATGGCGAAGAATGAGCCGAAGAGCACTATATCGTCCTTCTGAACGTTCGGCAGTTGTCCGTCCAGCGCTGCAGAGGCGTGGTCCTTGTAGAAGACGTACCGGGCATCGTTCTGCTCGTTGAGGAACGCGAGGGTGATGTGGGACTTGACTCCCTCGTGCCGGCAGACGTAGTCCGACGACACGCCGTTCACACGGAGGAAGTTGCATGTGATGTCACCTATGTGGTCACCGCCAGCCTCCGTGACGATGGCGCAGGGCACGCCTGCGCGTCCGAGCGAGACTATGCTGTTGAAGGTCGAGCCTCCGGGCACGGCTTTGACGGGCTGGTCGTTCTTGAAGAGGATGTCCAGCACTGTTTCCCCTATACCTATTACGCGTCGCATGTGACTTATTTTGCCAAAAAAGGCACGAATTACTAATTTATGATTTATGATTACAAATTTCAATTTTGGGTGAGGAGTTCCCTAACCGGCAACCTATACCNNATATGCAAACTTTGTGACTGATTTTTTACATCTCAGACAAAAAAAACACCAACTACTGACATAAATACTGTGCACAAATCCCTGCATGATATTTTCTCACGGCAACGTATCGAACGATACATAGTGAGCAGAAAGCAAAAAATGGAGGGTGCTCCCGACGAGACCCCGATAAAACCCCGATTTGACCCTTATAAAAGTACGTTTCTCCCCGAGCGTTCGGCATGGGCGGCACAGAGATACATAAATCGACACCACCGAGATTAGTCACAAGTCAGTGGTTATATTAGATTATCTGCCATTAGGTAAACAATCTGGAAAAAGATTTTGTCTCTCCTGCATGTATGTCAATGGATGTCTCAAAGTCGCGTACGTAGATGAAATCAGTCAGAGAAAAACAAGTATGTTCTGCTAAATGATAGAACGCACTACCAAAGCGATACCCTTCCATTTCATCATCCTGTGCATCCTCAAAAAATCCTCCACCTCTCCAACGAAGGAGCCCCGTCTCTTCATACGAACCAGCAAACAGTGGGAATGACTTTTTTGCATCGTAAGGAAATACTAATGGGCCCTCTGTTAATCCTGGTTGAAACAAGGGATTCCAAGCGTGCTCAAGCAAGGATTTCCAGATACTTGACCTGTCTGTAGATTGAACAGGATGAAGGCGAGGATACATGTTCGAAAACCGCAAGCTGGCTACCAATTGCATATCGCTTTCAAAAGTTGCCATGTACTCGTAGTAACGATGAGCCACATCATATAAATCTTTGAGTGCGAGCTCTACTGCTAAATTAAAATCCTTAATAACGGGAAGGAATTCTTTTTCATGAGCACGTGCCAAATTGTCAAGCATGGTCTTGCGCAGACGAAGCAAAGTCTTTATCTGCTCTTTGTCGCTTGGAATCTTAGTCGCACTTAATTTCAAGATTTCTTGTTCGACATTTCTAATGTCAATATTAATATACGGAGTTTCCATAATGTAAAATATTATTGTTCATATTTCCGTGTCCTTTGCGTCCGGCAAAGAAGACTCTCGGGCTTGGTCTTCAGTTGATGTAACGCCGAACAGGTCACATATCATATTCCCGATTCTCTCAAATTTATTCATACTATTCATACAATTACAGCGTGAGTTTTTCAATCACGCTGCAAAATTACTTCATCAAACTGCCAAATTGTTGCAGTCAGAATAGAAAAAAGATTATTATTTGTATAATGCGGTAACTTTTTCGCTCTCTTTCCTCATTTTGCCGGCAAGCCAATGAGGTTCCAGAACCTGCAGCGCCGAACCTTGTGCGCGAAGCTCTTGCACGAACTCAAAGTTGGGAACTACAAAATACCGGAAGATAGAATACTCTTTAGTCCGTTCCTTTTCTTGTTGCGAATCGTGAATGGGCAAGGTGCGAAGGTAGTTGGCTTGCTGTTTGTTGACGCGGACAATAACTTCTTCCGGCTGGTTCTTCACGTCACTCACTCCCACCAAGTGTGCGAAATAGGTCTCTGCATCGAAGTTTGCCGGCAATCGGTAGTGCTTGTCGGTAGGCTTCAGTTCCACGATACGGTCCAGAGAGTACATCCGGAGCTCAGAGACTTCGGATTTTGCCAACATATACCAGCGTTGGTGATATACCTTGACGCAGTACGGCTTGACTGCAAAAGTAGATGGATGCGATTTGCTGAAACTCAGGTACGTCATTTTGAGCACTATTTTCTCCCGCATCGCCTCAATAATCGGCGCAAGGAAACGTTGCCCGGAAGGAATCTTCTCAAAGAGTATTTGCCGCTTGAGATCCTGACTGTCGTTGATAAGCATGTTGACTGCAAACGTATTCAACATCCATGCGCGGATGTCGTCACGTTTCAAATCGTCGGCGTTTACAATATAGTATGCCCTACCGCGAGAACGGTCACAGGCGATGACGATTTGAAACATATCCTCAATAGCGTTTTTCCAATTATGAAAAGTCCGCTCGGGGATACGACTTTCATTGTGATGATTGAGTGATGTGTTGCGTGACCATTTCTCGTCAATCTCTTGGCGAGTGATATATCCTGCTGAATAAATGGTTTCAGTCAACCAAATATAGCACCTAAACAATAGTGCAGAATTAAGTTTAGACATTAACAGGTTCTATTGTTGCCCAATCGTCTTCGCTTTGTGGCAATTGAGACCAAATTGCATACTCAGTTATAGCTTGTATCAACGCCTTTATATAAGGTTTAAAGCCAATTTTGCAACGATTCATCCATGTCGGGTGAGGAGTAACAAAAATATGCGTATCCCGATTAGACAAATAGTAGTAACGAAATCTTATTTTCTTGCCGTCAATTACGTATTCATGGTTTTTGCTATATACATCGTTATCCTGTAGAATGTACTCCTTATCAACGGCTTTGTATGTGATAAAAATAACTTTAGGATGAGTGGCGTCTATGAGATGATTGATGCTATCAAAAGGTTTGCTTGCCTTCTTAACCTTTTTCCATACTTCGTAATCAACCATCATTTTTTCAGCCGTTACATCGTAGCGCTCAATGGCATTCGCATTTCCCCATACAAAAGAAGACATGAGTGCATGGTACTTTCCCTTTTTGATTTTAAGGTTTTTGACATGATAAAACTTCTGGAGAAAATGCTTGATAAAGAGCCAATAAACGCTTCTTTCACGATTTTTGAACATCTCACTTTCATCCAGCCATTTCTCGTAATTCCTCATTGCTGTTTCGGGGTCTTCTATAAACGCCTTGCAATTTCTGGATTTTTTGGTTTCTTTGGTTTCCATTCCGACAAATGCCATTTTGTATGCGCATTTATCATAGTTCCTGCCTACGACAGGTATATGCGGAGCAGGAATGCCTTCTATCGGCATTCCTTTTATGCTTTTGGCAAAGTCCGTCACCAGCCTTGCATATGGTTCAGATTTCTCTATATCTGCCATAAGTTATTTATATGCTTTTGGTATTTTGCGCAAAAATTTGCGCAAAGGTACGAAAAAAATATGACTTTTGCAAATAATGGTGGAAGAATATTTCGAGAAAGCGAGGATTTTAAGCAGAAATGCCTAACATGGCTTACCTGAGAATGTAAACGAGCACCGAAGTGCCCGCTAATAAATTCATGTTATTATGTCACCCCATTTTACGTCTTGGGCAACTGACGCTTCGGTTTAACGTCGGTAAGTGACGGTCGCGTATGTGACAAATATATTTCTTTTTTTTCTCTTGTGCAAGTGCTGCAATCGTGGTGATTAACGCCTCGGTGGGCTCAATGAGTGGCAACACATCCTCCTCACGCAAGTTATATGTGTCATCGTAATCGCCGGTCATACGCAGAGCAAATAGCTTGCTATACAAATCGTTGATATCACGTGAGACAATATTTGTCTTGACAAAATGCATTCCAAAAACGACTTTCACGCCGGTGAACTGACCGTAGCGGACAGAACAGAAACGCACTACAACCTTCCTATTCATGGAAACTATTGCAATTCATATACCATAACCGGTCTGCAGCTCAAGTAGGCAGCAGACCGGTTATAGCAGGACAGGCACAGGCGTTCCAGTCGAACGATACCAGATGAAAGGTCATGCCTCTGCCAGCATAGCCTTTACGTCGTTCTCAAAATCCTTGGGTTCGGCAGTAGGAGCGAAACGCTTAATGGTCTTGCCGTCCTTGGAGATGAGGAACTTGGTGAAGTTCCACAGGATGTCGCTCTCTTTCTCTACACTCTTGCTGATACCCTTGAGCATTACATGTGCCGCTTTGGCTTTGAGGCCCTTGTATTCCTCGGTCGGAGCTTGCGTCTTGAGGTACTCAAAGACAGGATTGGCGTTTGCGCCGTTTACGTCGCTTTTTGCCATGAGCGGGAAGGTCACACC
>LXOW01069978.1_pt1 | contig 10827 bp, 8 predicted proteins | sample 1368591 | NCBI WGS metagenome assembly LXOW01 (sample SAMN04884650, study PRJNA319009) | bovine gut metagenome | isolation source: Cow rumen | host: Bos taurus | place: Italy: Legnaro (PD) | collected 2014-07-09
CCGCCTTCGGTGATTCCCGGAATCGGCTCCAGTTTTGTTTCAATTCCCGGAAGCGGACAGCCTGCAGTGTTGCGTCTGTAGTACATGTTTGTGTTTACGGAAATAACCGGAGCGGTTTCGGTTGCACCGTAACCTTCAAGTATACGGATACCGAACTTGTCATTCCACATGTTTATGGTATCTTCCTTAAGCTTTTCACCTCCGGATACCACAAATCTTACGGCATACATATCATAAGGGTGGGCATATTCGGCATATCCCCTAAGGAAGGTGTCTGTACCGAATATGGCCGTTGAGTTTGTATCGTACACGAGAAGCGGTACGTTCTTATAGTGCAGCGGAGACGGATACATGAATACCTTCATGCCGGTAATTAACGGCAGCAGTGTGCCTGCTGTCAGACCAAAGGAATGGAACATCGGCATGGAGTTGAATACGGAGTCCAGCATGCTGAAAGGCAGAACAGCCTGCAGCTGCACGATGTTTGTTTCAATATTGCGGTGGCTGAGAACAACGCCCTTTGGCAGCCCTTCGGAGCCTGAGGTAAAGAGAATTACTGCAGGGGCATCAGGGTTATGTTTACCGTCACAGAGCTTCTGATAGGATCTGTACGGTTTCAGCAGACTCAGCAGGGCTGATATTTTGATGAATGGTGTGATTCCGTTTTTGAGATCCTCAAGATACTTTACTTCAATTCCGTGCTGGCTAAGAGCTTCGGTAAGCGGGGTAAATCCGCCTTTTTCAATAAAGGTTCTTGAGGTGTATACGGTTTTGAGCGGTACCGCATCGCAACAGGCCAGAAGGTTTTTGGTACCTGTTGAGAAGTTCAGCATGCACGGAATCTTACCGCAGGCCTGAAGAGCCATGAAGGCAACGACGCCGGCGGCAGAATTAGGCAACAGAAGACCAACACAGCTTTCAGGTTCGTTCTTTTTGAAGTAGCTGCCAAGAGCCATTGATTTTACAAACAGGCTTTTTGATGTAATCGGTTTGCGGTTGTGATCCTCAAGAATTTTCTTGGAAGTGCTGAGGGTCTTGCATGTGTCAATGAATGAGCCGAACAGAGTGTTTTTGGTCATTATGCTGGCTTCAACCTTCATTTGCGCCATAATGTTATACATCATGTCTGAGGCCTTCTGCGCCCTTTCCTTACCGGTATATTCCTTTGGAACACTGAATTTAAGTGCCGGCATGACCTTGATGAGTATGCGGGAACGCGGTTTGTGGCGGAATTTGTTACCGAAGTATGAGAATGATGAGTACTGACTGCCCTCAATAATAATAGGCAGAATTTCTGCATCAGCCTTATCGGCCACGACTGCGGTACCTGAGTAGATTTTCATGAGGGTGCCGGTGGTGGTGATGCGGCCTTCAGGGAATATGGCAGGAATGTTGCCGTTGTCGATCTCCTTGATGAGACTTCTGATGGCCATCGGGTTGGTACTGTCTATAGGATAGTACTTGGTTACGGAAAGCAGTATCCTGTAATACCATTTTTCGGCAATGCTGGTATCTACCGCATATGAAATGTCATCGTGCAGATATGTCCACAGAAGCACCCCGTCGAGGAATGATGTATGGTTTGCTATGATGATTGTACGTTTTCCGCGTCTTGCCTCAAAGTTCTCGATGCCTTCGCATTTTGCGTGATAGACAAGTTCGAGAGCTTTTCTTACAAGCGCTCTCAGCATTGGAACAGGGAGAATGCCTACGGTAATAAGGGCTCCAACGAGGCATACCAGAGATATTATGCCAGACATGAGTGCCAGACCGAATCTCGCACCGAATATACAGGTGCAGGCAACGCCGATTACGGAACTGATTACGCTGAACAGTGCGGCGGTAATGTTGTTTGCGGACATTATTCTGGTACGGATTTCGTCTGGAGAACTCTGCTGCAGGTAGGATGTTACCGGTACAATGAACATTGCCGCAAAGAAGGTAATGAGGAAGATGGTTACGATAAAGTTTATGCCACTGAAGGATGAGAGGAATGAGGTGATAAATTCAGTTCCCTGACTGAAGGTTTCAATCTTATCAAGATGATAGGTAAGTGGAGTGTGGTTGCAGAAAATAACCGTGAAATAAATCATGAGACCGGCTTCAATTACGGCACTCAACGGCAGAAAGGCATTGATGGCTTCCTTTCTGTAAACCTTTGAGGCTACGGCCGCACCGGCACCGATGCCGAGACAGAACGGTCCGAGGAACAGCGGACTCAGAATTTCCTTTCCGAATTCATTGACGAAAATGTTGTTGGCAATCTGACTGAGCTGAATCATGAAGGTTACGGTGACGCACCATGCACCGGCAAGTCCCAGAAGGGAGAGATAAACCGGTCTTGAATGACGGGCATACTTCAGATTGTTCCAGGTTGAACTGATGAACATCTTATGAACGACCGTATTGGCGTCTGCAGGCTCCTGCGGAGCGATTTTTCTGGAGGCAATATAACCAAGAGTGGAAAGAATCAGCAGTACAATCGGGAAGTAGACGTTGATTGTGGCTCCTGCAATGATGCCTGCAATGGTTCCGGCAAATTTGGTGATGTAGGAACCGGACTCAAGGGCAGAGTTTGCCGATATGAGTTTATCATTCCCTGTTATGAACGGCACGATACTGAGGCGGATAGGGGNNGGATAGGGGTGAAGAATGATGCCTCCACACCCGCCAGGAACATTCCGAGAAGCATACCGTTTGCGGATGATGTAAGGAATGATACTGCCATTATCGCAGCGATGCAGATTTCAAAAATCTTAAGTCTGCTGAGTAATTTTGTCTTGTCGTACTTGTCTGAGAGTTCGCCGGCAAGGGCAGAGAACAGAAATACAGGAATCATGAAAAGGCCTGATGCCAGATATACCAGAGTCTGAGACTGTTCCGGTGTATTAAGCAGGGCATAGGTTACGAAGGCCAGAAAGCCTGCCTGTATGAATGAGTCGTTAAAGGCTCCGAGAAGTTTAACCGTAAAGAATGACAGAAATGATCTGTTGGAACATAAATTGTTTGATTTATCCATAATATTCAGCCTGACATGCAATATGCTTTGAAATATATTATAACTGCCTAAGCATTTTTTATTTTTGTGATATTCATAAGACTTTCGTGATTAACAAAAGTTCACCACCTGATAATGTAAATGTTAAATTTTTGTTTATGACTGAACTGCGTACGGACACAGCTTATTTGAAGATTGGGCGTTGTGACTGTGAAGTTTTTTCTGAGCAACCGGCAAAACGGAAGGGGATTAAGGTGGTGCCACTTACGGGATTCGAACCTGCGACCTCTTGTTTACGAAACAATTGCTCTACCAGCTGAGCTAAAGTGGCACTTCCATTGTATATGCACAAACCGGATGATGCGTCCGATTCGGATGCGCGCCATGCTGATTAAGGGAAACTTATCATGTTCATAACTCCTTTCCCTGGCGGAAGGGGCGTTCCCTCATGGCATGCGCGCATTGTATCATAAAATTTACTTGTGATTAACAGTTTTTCTGTGTTTTGCGAACTGATTAGCCAATGAAATTGAAAAACCGCTGTACATTCTGGTTATTATTCCAGAACTTAAAGGCTGATTGTTCTTGTCATAAAGCGTAATGGTTGATTTTTCGTCATATACACCGATTTTGAATGTATATTTGCCTGAATCGATCGCCCATGGTTCGGTATCGTGTTTTTCCCAGTCCTCCGGATCAAGTTCGGAGTAGTCGATTTTTATTTCTCCCGCCGTGGATGAGTATTCGGAAATGCGTATGTCGTAATCAATCATCAGCTCGGTAAGCACGGCATAGGTTTCATCGAAAGGCGCATTAATCATCCAGCATGGAAGCTCATTGTTGTCCCTGCCGATGGTGATTTCCAGATTCTGGGCTGTCTTTGCGTGTATGTTGAGCTGCTGCTGATGGTAGGACTGCATGAATCTGTTGGCCATGAGTGCGGAGAATCTGGCCGGCTCAAATCTGTTGAGTCCGGTACTTAATTCCTCTCCGGACGGACGTTCGATGATGTTATCGGTGATCTGAACGGCAACCCCCGGTATGTTCTGACTGTTTCTGATGAGTCTGAACAGATACTTCTGTCTGTATATCAGGGCACTTTCGGCCATGTCGGAAGTGTTGTAAGGTGTGGCGAATTCCGTGCCTTCATACCAGTCTGTCTGAACGAAGTTATTTACCGGATCAATGCTTTCGATGTCGATGTTGTTCATGTTCAGAAAACGGACAAGAACGCTGAACAGTTCATTCGGGGTCATGGTTTTGCCGTATTCATCCGGATAGAACCACACCTGTGACAGGTCGCCGTCATTGAAGGTTACGACATTGGGATCAAGCGGAATAAGCTTCTGAGGCGGACGGATGTCCACATGTTTTCCCAGAATGGCTGCACGTGAATCCTTTACGCCCTGTACGGGAATTTCAAATTCCCTGGAGAATACAAGAGGTGTCAGGCCTACAGGTGTTCTGATGGGTTCTGCGGTGTTTACCGTGTCCAGATATCTGAAGTTGTTGTTGGCTTTTCTGATATCATTGTTGATATTACCTGACGTACAGCCGCATAAGGCTGCAAGCAGCATAAAGCCGCATCCGTTAAGTGCGTTGAAAAAGATTCTGTTCACTGTCTGTCTCTGGGATATGTATTATTAAAAGTAGAAAACAGCTGTTATCGTACTCGATTCGACTGATTTTTACAAGTGACGTACTGCGTAAAACGAAAGGTGGAGAAAAAGATTCTGAAAGCAGAAATAAAATACGGCAGGACTCCGTAGGAGTTCTGCCGTATCGGAAAAGCGTTTTTTATTTCTTGCAGGCGTTTGCTTCAGTAGGTAATGCAAGATCACCTTCCTGCTGAGCCTGACCGAGAAATTCATGATACTTTCTGAGCAGACCGTCATCGCTGAAGGTCGCTTCATAAATCTTTCTGCTGACGCGCATCATGTAAGGTTTCTGATCACGTGAATAAACCTGGGCAAGACACTGCTGAGCATTCATGAACTGCTTATTGGTTTCAATTACCTGATCCCTGTCTTCGGTATCGGTGCCGAGAATTGTATCAAGACTTTCGGCATACTGAGTCAGTGCTTTCTTCTGTAAAGAATCAAGATTGCCGTCGTTGATCAGGGCTTCCACGTTTGCGTCCAGAGCCAGTGCTGATGCAGAAACGGTCATTCCCGCAGCCATAATCATTGAGCCGAGAACTGATTTACTGAAAAAGTTCATAATNNAGTTCATAATATTCCTCGCTATAAAATCTACGATATCAACCGTCATCGGTTTGGTCATTAATTATTCCAGTATTCCGATAATTTTACCGTGAACGATGCTAAAAAACTAAAAACACGCTCACAATGACGGCTGATTTCATGACTGTTACTGCTTGCTTAAGTAAGCGGCGAGGTTATCGATTACCTTGTTGAATACGGACTTGATGGCATCACATTCTTCATCGCCTTCGTAAACNNACCTCAACGTGGGTGAAGCTCATTTCAATTTCGAGTTCGCCGAGAACAATGTTACATCTGAAGGTGATGTATCTGGTACCTTCGGCAGGATCGTAGTCAGGATCCTTCATTCTCTTTACAAATGAGAATACACCGCCGCCGTCCTTGCTTTCATGAATGATGGCTTCCGGACGCACACCAACCCTGAGCCAATGACGAGTACGGGCATAAACCTGAACAAAAACGTCTCCTTTAGGTGAGCGGCGACTCAAATCGACTTCATATTCGTTTGAAGTATTATCTTCACTTGCGAAGTCCTGACCGACGACTTCATTATCGTATAATTCTTCGTTGCTCATAAAATCCTCTTAAAATTAAAAATCAAATGGTTGGTTACGCAGCAGCCTTCTGAGAATCTTCCTTCAGTGCTACGGTAAGGTTAAATACTTTCTTTTCCGGGGTAGTGTATTTGCTGTCGGCACAGAAGTAACCGGTTCTTTCGAACTGGAAGGCTTCGGAAACGGCAGCTTCCTGCAGTGCAGGTTCAATCCAGGCGTTTTCGATGATTCTGAGTGAATTTTCATTGATTGTTGACAGGAAATCATCGGCAGATCCCGGATTAGGTACCTTGAACAGACGTTCATAGAGTCTGATTTCTGCGGTTTTGCCTTCGGTGGCGCTCACCCAGTGGATAACTCCCTTTGGCTTGTGTCCTTCAACGTCCTGTCCCAGTGATTCAGGAATATAGGTACAGTGTACGCAGGTTACGTTGCCGTTTTCATCTTCCTCGCAGCTTTCAGCCTTTATGATGTAGCCGTAACGGAGGCGGACTTCCTTTTCGAGTGACAGACGCTTGAACTTCTTGTTGCCTTCCTTTCTGAAATCATCGGCTTCAATGTAGAGTTCTCTGGTGAAAGGAACCTTTCTTGAACCGAGCTCCGGCTTTAACGGATGGTTCTGAGCATCAAGCTGTTCGACCTGTCCTTCCGGATAATTGTCAATAACGAGTTTGAGCGGATTCAGAACAGCCATGCGACGCTGAGCGTGTTCGTTGAGGTCTTCTCTGATGCATGATTCAAGTGCGGAAAACTCAACTGTGTTATCCTGTTTTGTAACACCGATGCGACGGCAGAATTCTCTGATTGAAGCAGGGGTGTAGCCTCTTCTGCGCAGACCTGAAATTGTGGTCATGCGCGGATCATCCCATCCGTCCACAATCTGTTCCTTAACAAGGAGGTTAAGCTTTCTCTTTGAGGTGATTGCGTATTCAAGATTCAGACGGCTGAATTCGTACTGATGCGGATGGTGTTCAATGCTGATGTGGTCAAGTACCCAGTCGTACAGACGTCTGTTATCCTGGAATTCCAGGGTGCAGATGGAATGCGTGATTCCTTCAATGGCGTCTGAAATGCAGTGTGTAAAGTCATACATAGGGTAGATGCACCATTTGTCACCGGTCTGATGATGAGATGCGAACTTGATGCGGTAGATTACAGGATCTCTCATGCAGATGAATGATGATGCCATGTCTATTTTGGCACGCAGACAGGCCTTTCCTTCCTCGAATTCACCATTTTTCATTTTTTCGAAGAGAGCCAGGTTTTCCTCCACGGTTCTGTCTCTGTACGGACTGTTCCTGCCAGGAGCGGTGAGGGTGCCTCTGTATTCCCTTATTTCATCCGGAGAGAGTTCGTCAACATAGGCGAGTCCCTTTCTGATGAGTTCCAGAGCATAACCATATAACTGGTCGAAGTAGTTTGAAGAGTATCTTGGTTCACCGTTCCATGAGAAACCGAGCCAGCGTACGTCGTTTTCGATTGATTCAACGTATTCCACTTCTTCCTTTGCCGGGTTGGTGTCGTCGAAACGGAGATTGCACAGACCGTTATAGTCGCGTGCGATACCGAAATTCAGGCAGATTGACTTTGCGTGTCCGATGTGTAAATAGCCGTTTGGTTCCGGCGGGAATCTGGTAACAACGGTGTCGCATTTCTTTGCTGCCAGATCCTCATCTATAATCTGGGTAATAAAGTTAGAAGTATGGATTGCCTCTTCTGTCATACTTGGCCTCTAGGGTAATACCTTATTTTGGTTTGTTACTTAACATCAGTAAATTTCTATACGTTCCGCCCGTGTCTTTAATTCGTGGAGGAACACAGCTTATGTCCCTGATACACCTGCTGCGGAATCGTGTTTAAATCCTTTTTATTTTTTAGAAATTTCAGCACGTACCTGATTGGTCCTTTGTCGGTGTTCCCCGAACGGCAGGTTCAGGCAAACACGGTTAACGCTAAACTGCTAAAAAATAACCGTTTGTCACGGAGTGGTCCGCATGTTTGCGGCACTGCCTGAAAAAAGGCGGAGTGACGTGATGCAAACCGATTAAAAGCTAATTATATGATACATGAAAGCCTATAAGCAAAAAATCTTTTATCTTTTGTTTTATACGTACGGGGCTCGGTCACGGAGCAGGGTTTTTCGGATGTTTTTTTAATAAAGGAAACGGCTCATCGGCTGATGCTGCGGCATATGGTTAAATCAGGAATGAGTACTCTGCCGAAGATGCGAAAATTCTCTTTCCCGTAATCGTTCTAAATATCAATGTTTAATTGAAACTGAGCTGAATAGATACTATAATTACGCCGTGTTTTTTAAAACGTCACGGGCCGGTTCAGCCTGATTTACGCCTGCGGAATCAGTACAATGCCGAAAATGCGGAACATGACGCACGGTGAACGGGGTTTTCGTACTGTGCACGAAGTCCGTAACCGCACCGTAAAGTTTTATTAAATCTATTTTTTGGGGTAAAATACCCCGAGTAAGTTCCTGTTATTGTTTTACGGATAACATGNNGAGTAATACTATGAGTTTTGAATCAGATAAGTCTTTTAACGATTTCGTTCATTTTCCACGCGGAATCCGTCGCAGCGGTCTTTTCTCAATCAAGGAATCAGACCTCCTCGAAGAATGCGGTGATGCCATGATGGAACTTTATCAGGGTATCCGTGAACCTAAGGATGATGCTGAAAAGACTTTTGTTGAACAGATTAAGGGTGATGCGGTTGCTACTGATTTAAATGCCAAGGTATTTAAGAAGTATCTTTTTGAAATCAGCCCTAAGAAGTCTCATAACCTTACCACCAGCACTGATGATGACGGTTACGATTCTTCAGAAGAATCAATTGATTAATTATTAAATTTTTATATTTGCGTTGGCAATCCGGTATATGACAGATTTTATCCCGCAGGACTCCGCCGAAGTGAGCGGATGCGGTGAGTGTCTGGTACCGGTTTGTTTTTTTTCTGATACTGACATATAGAGAAACTGTAAATGCATCGTAATTCTGATGAAAAACTTGTCCAGGCGTTCAGACACTGTGGCCCTTACCTGAAGCATCATCGCGGTTCCACTTTTGTAATAATGATTCCCGGTTCCACCGTTGCAAGTTCGCACCTTGAGGACATTATCAGTGACATTGCTCTGCTGCAGAGCCTTGACATCAAGCTGGTTCTCGTTTTCGGAGCCAGGGAACAGATTGACGCAGCTCTCGATAAGAATCAGATAAAGGCCAGATTCTACAAGCGTATCCGCATTGCCGATGACGAAACATTTGAAGTCATCAAAAGAGTCTGCGGCCAGATGCAGATAGATCTCACCTCCAAGCTGTCAATGGGGCTTATCAACACCCCGATGCAGGGAAGCCGTCTCAACGTTATCAGCGGTAATTTCGTTACCAGCAGGCCTATAGGTGTGGTTGACGGTATTGACTACATGCACAGCGGTATCATCCGTCGCATTGATGCTGAAAACATCCTTCGTGAAATCAACAATCATTCTATCGTGCTGATTTCTCCTGTAGGTTACTCCGTTACCGGCGAATGCTTCAGCGTTAACAGTGAAGAGGTGGCAGCTCAGGTGGCCGTGGCAATCAAGGCCAATAAGCTGATAACCTACTGTTCAAATGATGAGCTTCTGGTGAATGACAAGGGTGAGGTTATTGCCGAAATGTTCCCGGACGAGGCTCAGAAATATCTTGAAAGAATTGACGCTGATGTTCACAACAGTACCTACAGATACCTTAAGGCTTCCATTTCCTGCTGCAACGGCGGTGTGGAAAGATGTCATCTGGTGTCACATGAACAGGATGGCGCCGTAATTCAGGAACTCTTTACCAGAGACGGTATCGGTACACAGATTGTAAAGCAGAGTGCCGAACAGGTCAGTCAGGCGACGATCAATGATATTCCTTCGCTCATGGATCTCATCAGACCTCTTGAACAGGAAGGCATACTTGTTCACAGACCTCGTGAACAGCTGGAAATGGAAATTGAAAACTATGTTGTCATCAAGCGTGACGGCATGGTTATAGCCTCAGCAGCTCTCTACAGCTATGAGGAAAAGATGGGAGAACTTGCCTGCGTGGCAATTCATCCTGACTACAGAGGCTCCTCAAGAGGTGACATTCTCATCAATAAGATCGAAGAATTGGCCCGCAGTAAGGGACTTAAGCAGCTGTTTGTTCTTACAACAAAGTCTGCGCATTTCTTCCTCGAAAAGGGCTTTGTTCCGGGAACAATAGAGGATTTGCCGGCCAAGAAGAGGGAACATTACAACTATCAGCGTATGTCAAAGATTCTGTTCAGACAGATTAAGTACTAACTGCTGTATGGCGGATGAATGAAATCCGTACGGGCGGTGTTTTCCGAAACACCGCTCTCTTTTTTTTGTGGTTAATACGTCCTTTTCTGGGAAAATATGCCTGTAATCTCAAGGAAAAACATGAAAACGTGTTGTACCATTGATCATCACGGGTATAAATATTTATTACAGAGTACTACTCCGCAATGGCTATCATAAAAACCATAGATTCCCTTACAGGTTTTCTTTCCAGAAGAAAGATTACCATTCAGTGTCATAATTATCCTGATGCCGATACCATCGGCTCGGGATTTGCGNNGCTCGGGATTTGCGTTATGGCAGTACTTTTCCGATCACGGCATTGATGTCCGTCTCGTATACGGAGGTTCGCACAAGATTGCCAAAAGCAACCTGAGGATGTTTGTGGACAAGCTGCACATTCCCATTGAACACGTGGAGGACGGATACAGAACAGATGGTCTGCTGATTACCGTTGACTGTCAGTATCTGAGCTCCAACATAATTCATATTGAGGCCGATGAGGTTCTGATGATAGATCACCACAGACAGGGTGAAAACATTGACAGAATCAGGGAACTGGACATAGAGTGTCATTCATGCATCAAGGAACATTACGGAAGCTGTGCATCGGTCGTTTATCAGCTTTTTCAGAAATCACGTTACAGCATGAGTCTTGAGGTTTCAACGGCTCTTTACTATGGTCTGTACATGGATACCAATGAATTTTC
>LXOW01299218.1_pt2 | contig 10825 bp, 8 predicted proteins | sample 1368591 | NCBI WGS metagenome assembly LXOW01 (sample SAMN04884650, study PRJNA319009) | bovine gut metagenome | isolation source: Cow rumen | host: Bos taurus | place: Italy: Legnaro (PD) | collected 2014-07-09
CTCAACAATGTCCATGGATGCCCTATTCCTCCACACTTCCCAGAGAATGCGTGATGGAGGCTGCTACGCTGGACAAGCTTTCGCCCGGACAGTAGCGGATGAAACGGGCATTACTGTGTGGACCTTCTTTGAGCAAGTCGCCAATCAGGCGGTCGGCATTGGCAGCTTCAGGCTTCATGAAGGGCACTTCGTCGGGACTGAACCCCAGCAGGCCTGTCAGAATGAGGCCGATGTGCTGGGTGATACGGGTGAAGCGCAGACGCTCTATCCAGCCTTGCAGCTTTACGAAGTCCACAAGCTGCCCTTGCTTGCGGAGCAGGATGCCCAAATCAACCAGCTGCCGCAGGTTGAGACCTTCACTCAGCGAGGTCCTGATGATGTTGAGCAGGGCTATGAGCAGAGCCATCGTCGGCGCGAGGGTCTCCATGCGTTGACCGCCGATGAACACGTGGCTGGTGCCTCCTTCCAGCCATTCGTCCTCAATGAGCTTCTGCAACGTGTAGTTGTTAAGTTTGTTGTTCAGATGCTGAATGTTGTGGCGGTGCTCCACATTCATCCCTCGCCACTGATAGCGAAGCAGCTGCTTGCAAGCGGAAGTGGCGTTGCTGCCGTTGGCAACTGCCCATTCGTCGGCTTTCTTCCCTTGGGTCTGATAGGGGAAGAAGATGCGTATGGTGGGAATGTGGCGGTGGGCCGGCTGGGGATAGAGAATGGCTGTGGTCCAAGGCTCCAGCAAGATGGGGCGCAACTGCTGCTGACTCAATATTGCCAGCAGTTCGGCCACGTTCTTGCAGGCTTGCTGGTATCGCAGTTCGGCATTCGTGGTGGCCGTCAGCCATTGTGAGGTGATCTCGTCGGTCAGTCGCATGAAGAACTGGTCGTTGCAAAGCTGAACGCCATCGAACAGCAGAGGAGCCAAGCCTTGTCGTTGGGCCAACAGGAATTCTTGTTGCCATTTCCATGCCGACATAGGCTCTATGTCTTCCTGTTGCTGGTAGACACCGGCACGTAACAGCCGGAAAAAGTTTCGCTCTATGATGTTCATGCTGTATGATTATATTTTTTCAATGTGAGTAACGTCGTGGATAACGAAACAGAATGGCCATCAGGGCAGCCAGGCCTACAACCACGGGATAGCACAGGCAGGGCAGGATGTCGACAGGGTTGACTGCGGCCAGGCCGGCGGCCATGAGCAGCTGTGCACCGTAGGGGATGAGTCCCTGTACGGTGCATGAGAAGGTGTCGAGCAGCGAGGCGCACTTGCGCGGGTCCAGGCCGTATCGCTCGCCTATCTGATGGACAATGCCGCCAACGGTGATGATGCTCACGGTGTTGTTGGCCGTGCAGCAGTTGACGATGCTCACCAGGGCAGCAATCGACAGCTCAGCTCCGCGTTTGCCGCTGATGCGGCGGGTGAGCTTGCTGATGATATAGTCGATGCCGCCGTTGTGCTTGATGACCTCCAGCAGTCCACCGGCCAGCATGGTGATGACGATCAGCTCGCCCATGCCCACGATGCCCTGGCCCATAGCCTGCATCCATCCGAACGCATCGGCAAAGCTGCCCGTCAGCAGACCGATGATGCCTGTCAGCAGGATGCCCAGCGTGAGGACGGCCATGACGTTAAGCCCCAGGATGGCTGTCACCAGCACGACCAGATAGGGCAGGACCTTCACCGGCTCTATCGATGGAATGTCGTGGGGCGATGCAATTCCCTGGCCCAGGACGAGATAGAGAACCAGCACCACTAGGGCAGCGGGCATCACGATGAAAGCATTGACACGGAACTTGTCGCTCAGCTTGCAGCCTTGCGACTGTGTGGCTACGATGGTTGTGTCGCTGATGAACGAGAGGTTGTCGCCAAAGAAAGACCCTCCCACTACTGCAGCCACCAGCATGGGAACAGAAGCTCCCGTCTGTGCGGCAACTCCGGCGGCGATGGGCGTGAGCGCCACGATGGTTCCCACGCTGGTGCCTATTGAAAGGGAGATGAAGCAGGCGGCAAGAAAAAGACCGGCCAGCATCATCTGTCCAGGGAGGAGCGAGAGTGTCAGGTTCACCGTAGCGTCGATGCTTCCCATCATTTTGGCGGTATGGGCAAAAGCCCCGGCAAGCACGAAAATCCATATCATCAGCATCATCTGGCTGGTGCCCGCTCCGCGGCTGAACACTTCAATACGATCCTTGAGCGGTCCACGGCTGACAGCTACGGCATAGACCGAACTTGCGAGGAACGCTACGGTGATTGGGACCCTATAAAAATCACCCGCGATGATGCTTGTTACCAGATACAGCATGACGAACACCAGCAGCGGAGACAGGGCAAGCAAACCTTTCTTCATTTTTCTGATTTCTGTCTTAACCTGTTGCAAATATAATGATTATTTTCAAAACGGGTAAACTTTTTGCTCAGCATTCCGTCATCATCGACGATTTCTTCTTCCATGACAAGCGTCTCAAGTGCTTTTTCTATGACGCTATATGGCAAGGGAATGTCGTGCAGGGCAGAGACGTGGTGGCTTTGTCGGTCGGCCAGCAGCTCTAGGATGCGGTTCCGGGCTTCTGCCAGTTCTTGAGGGGTGCGGGGGTCTTTCCTCCGTTCCAGGCAGACGTCGCACTGGCCGCATTCCTCCTGCTGTTCCTCTCCGAAATAGCGTAGCAGCATGCGGCTCCGGCACTTGTCGTCGGCAGTGGCATAGTCGATGATCCTATGGATGCGGGTGGTGAACCGCGCTTTCAGCTCGTCGTAAATGCCAGGGGGAAATAGCAGGTGCTCGCTGTCTTCGCGCCGCTGCAGGTAGCGGACCAACGGGGTTGCTTTTTCGGGTATGAAGTCGATGATGCGTTTGCGCGCCAGTTCTTTCAGGGCCAGATAGACTTGTGGCCGTGTGAGTCCTGTCTGTTGGGCCAGGAAGGCTTCGTCAATATTGCTGTAGTCGTTGAACAGTCCGCTGTAGTTCCTGAGCAGGGCCACGATGACGGCATCTTCGTTGGGAGCATTGTCGCGCAGCCGGTAAAGGTCGTCGCGCTCTAGGCAGAACCTGACTCGCGATGAGTTGTCTTCCTCACTTTTGTACTCTATATAACCCGCACGGTTCAGGATCTTCAGTGCCGAGACGACGCGGGTGGGGAAGTGATGAAAGGCATGGCAGAATTTCTCAATAGGAAACTCGAAGACGACATTATAGCCTGAGCCTACGCCAATCTGATAGAAATAGGCCAGATGGTCGTACACCTCCCTTATTTCATCCTTTTCGGGAAAATTGTCGCTGATGCGTTTCAGCAGTTTCTGGCGGTCGCTGTTGTTGAACAGGAGGATGGCGTATNNGGAAGTAGGCCTCAATGCTGTCAGGACAGTCGGCATGAATGACAATCCTGACATCGGGCTTGTCAATGCCCATGCCAAAGGCATTGGTGGCCACGATGATTCGTGTTTTGTCAGCTTGCCAGTCCTTTTGCCTGCTGTCTTTCTCGGCATTCTCCAGTCCGGCATGGAAGAAGGTGGCACTCAGTCCTGCATTGCACAGCATGGTGGCCAGCTCCTTCGTGCGGCGGCGGCTTCGGGTATAGACGATAGCTGACCCCTGTACATTCTTCAGGATGTGGAGCATCTGCTGCTCCTTGTCGTTCACATACCGCACCACGTATGCCAGGTTCTTTCGCTCGAAGCTCATGCGGAACACGTTGAACGCATGGCCTTGCCTCCCGGCTGAGCCCTGCTGTTCCACCATGTCGGGAATGCGCAGCTTGTCCTGGATGTCTTCCACCACTTCAGGCGTTGCCGTCGCCGTGAGGGCCAGTACGGGTGCCGTGGGCACCTCTCTGCGTATCATGGAAATGGCCAGATAGGAAGGACGGAAGTCATAGCCCCACTGACTAATGCAATGAGCTTCATCCACACAGATGAAGCTCACCTTGATATGGCGCAGTTTATGGATGAACAGTTCGGAGGAAAGACGCTCAGGAGACACGTAGAGCAGTTTCACGGCTCCGAAGACGGCATTTTCCAGCGTCATGACAATCTCGTCTTGCGACATGCCTGAATAGACGGCTGCCGCCCTGATGCCCCGACGCCGAAGGTTTTGCACTTGGTCTTTCATCAGGGCTATCAGCGGCGTGATGACGATGCAGACCCCCTCCTGGGCCAATGCCGGCACTTGGAATGTGACTGACTTGCCGCCTCCCGTGGGCATCAGTCCCAAGGTGTCGTGCCCGCTGCCGATGCTCTCGATGATTTCACGCTGGATACCGCGAAAGTCGTCATAGCCCCAGTATTGCTTCAAGATCCTTTTGAAGTCATCCATAAACCTCAAACCTCAAATCTCATACATCCTCGCTTGGCTTGATGTCTTCTATCTGTAGCTGCACCTCGCTGCGCTTGTAGATATTATCCTCGATGGTATAGACAATGTCGAACGAGCGTTTGGACTTGATATACCTGGCTGCTGCGCTCTGTCCGAAGGCAATGCCGTTGAGCACGTTCGAGGAGTGGGAGTCCACCAGTTCCAGCTTGATGTGCTCCTGCTGCCGTCCCACCACTTTCGAGGTGCCGTAGTCGTAGACGTTACGGGTGCAGAAGAGCGGCTTGGGATTGTCGGGGCCGTGAGGTGCCAGCTTCTTCAGGTCGTTGTGCAGCTTCTTGGTGATGTCCTTGAAGTCTGCGTCAATTTCTATCTCCAGTGCGGCTTCCGTCTGTTCGGGCAGGATGTGGTTGCTTACATATTCCTGGAACCGCCGCCTGAATTCTGGCAGGTTCTCGGTCTTGAGCGACAGTCCTACGGCGTAGGTGTGTCCTCCGAAGTTCTCCAGCAGGTCACGACAGCTCTTGATGGCATCGTAGAGGTCGTAGCCGGGCACGCTGCGTGCAGAGCCTGTGGCCATGCCGTTGAGGCAGGAAAGGACCACGGTGGGACGGTAGTATATTTCTGTGAGACGGGAGGCCACGATGCCTACCACGCCTTTCTTCCACCCTTCGTTGTAGAGCACGATGGCGGGCTGATGTTCCTGGCTCTCCAGCCGTTCCACAATCTGGTTGGCCTCCTCGCTCATCTGCTTGTCGATGTCCTTGCGCTGCTCATTGTACTGGTTGATGTGGACAGCTTCCTGCAAGGCCCGCTCGAAGTTCTTCTCCACCAGCAGGTCAACGGTCTCCGTGCCGTTCTGCACGCGTCCGCTGGCATTAATGCGAGGTCCTATCTTGAACACGATGTCGCTCATGGTGATGTCGCGTCCTGTCAGTCCGCTTATCTCGATGATGGCTTTCAGACCGGTTGACGGACTCTGGTTCAGCTGTTTCAGTCCGTGGAAGGCCAGGATGCGGTTTTCGCCCATCACCGACACCATGTCGGCAGCGATGCTCACGGCGCAGAAGTCGAGCAGAGGAATGAGCTGCGAGAAGGGGATGCCGTTGTTCTTGGCAAACGCCTGCATGAACTTGAAGCCCACGCCGCAGCCGCAGAGGTCCTTGAAGGGATAGGTGGAGTCAGCACGCTTTGGATTGAGCATGGCCACGGCACAGGGCAGCTCATCGTCGGGCACATGGTGGTCGCAGATGATGAAATCTATTCCCATCTCCTTGGCGCGTGCTATTTCCTTGACGGCTTTGATGCCGCAGTCGAGTACGATGATGAGCTTTACACCTGCCTCAGCGGCATGGTCCAGTCCTTTCTGGCTGATGCCATAGCCTTCTTCGTAGCGGTCGGGGATATAGTATTCAATGTTTGAGTAGAACCGTTGCAGGAACTTGTAAACCAAGGCCACCGCCGTGCACCCGTCAACATCGTAGTCACCATAGACCATGATGCGCTCTTTGCGCCCCATGGCATCGTTGAGCCGGTCAACAGCCACATCCATGTCGTTCATCAGGAACGGGTCAATCAGCTCGCTGAGCAGGGGTCTGAGGAAGCGCTTCGCAGCCGATTCGGTGCGAATGCCCCTCAATATGAGCAGTTGGGCCATGATAGAACTCATGCCCAACTTGTCGCCCAGCTCCTTAGCTTGCTGAAGACGCTCGGGTGATGGAGGTTGATAATTCCATTTCGAATTCATTTGATTCCTCTGCTGGCCGACTTAGATGCCCAGTTTCTTGCGTATGTCCTTGGGAATAGCGTTTTTGTTGACGAGGAAATCCATGGTGTTTGCGGCGATGAATGCCTTGGTCATGTACCAGGTGCCCTTGTAGTCGCCTGTTTCACCCCATGAGTTCTTCACCATATAATACTCCTTGCCGTTCTGGTCTTTGGCAATGCCGTAGATCAGCATCCCGTGGTCGTCGGTCAGTTCCCAGTTGTCGAAGCGCTCCTGGCGCATCTCCTGTGTGGGTATCACCTCGGGTACCTTGCAGCCCAGCGAGTCGATGACGTTCTTGCGCTTGGTGGCAGTCAGCTTCAGCCAGCGGGCCATGTCGCTGCCGGCCAGGCTCTTGGCAGCCTCACCGTCGATGGCGTAGGCCAAACCCTGACGGGTGAAGCCCTCTTCCGACACGTCGCCGCCCCAGGCAATGGTATAGCCCTTGTTCACGGCGTTGTCGATGACCTGCATCATCTCGTCCATAGGCAGGTTATAGCTCAGCGGGAAACGCCAGTTGTCCTGCACCTCTACGGCGAAGCTGGTGTAGAAGGGATGGTGGGTGTAGCTGGTGATGCTGACATAGTCGTTGAGGTTGATGCCCAGGCTCTCGCAGAAAGTCTTCGGGGTGTATTCCTTGCCCTCATAGGTGAACGTTTCGGGGCACTGGCCCAGATAGGCGTCGAGGATGCCCTGCAGGCCCACCTTCCACTGGCTGCTGATTTTCTTGGCCGTACTCTTGGAGATGGCTGCCACGTATGGCTCCAGCAGCGAGAAGAACTCGTTGAAATTGTTCAGAGAGTCGCCATAGAGCGAGCCGGGGAAGGGCATAGCCTCTTCCGGACAGATGCCCCAGGTCTTCATTGTGGCCAGCACGTCCTCAGCCGATCCGCCCTGTGCAAACTGGCAGTCGCCGTGGTAGCGCACCACCTGGATGGCACGTTCCATGTAGGTCTTGTTCTCCACGAAGCTCTCGCAGAGGTCGTAGGTCTTGCCTGTGGCCTTCAGGATCTCAGCCTCGAAGAACGAGAGGGTGGAGTAGTTCCAGCAGGTGCCGCTGCGGTTCTGGTCTTTGATGCTGGTGATGGGGTTTTCTTTGATGACGGTAAAGACAGGCTTGTTGTCGGCCTTCTCCTGTTTCTCGGCTTCTTGAGCCTGAGTGCCCAGGGCCAAAGTGGCCAGCAAGGCGAGTGAAAGAATCTTTTTCATGTGCTATTTCGTTTTTAGTTAATATCGTTTTGATTTATGCTTTAGCCATAAAATCCTCCAGCTCCTGGGGATGATAGGGTATGCGCTTGGTGCCCAGGAAACGGCAGCCGTCGGCTGTGATGAGCAGGTCGTCCTCGATGCGGATGCCGCCGAAGTCCTTGTATGTTTCTAGGGCATCAAAGCACAGGAACTGGTCGCAGTGGCCTTCGCTGCGCCATAGGTCGATGAGGTGGGGTATGAAGTAGATGCCCGGCTCGTCGGTGACCACGAATCCCTCTTGCAGGCGTCGGCCCATGCGCAGGCAGTTGGTGCCAAACTGCTCCAGGTTGGGACGTGTCTCCTCGTCGAAGCCCACGTATATCTGTCCCAGTCCCTCCATGTCGTGCACGTCCATGCCCATCATGTGTCCCAGTCCGTGGGGGAGGAACATGGCGTGAGCTCCGGCCCTGACGGCCTCGTCGGTGTCGCCTTTCATCAGTCCCAGCTCCTTCAGGCGGTCGGTCATCAACCGGCACACGGCAAAGTGAACGTCGGCATATTTCACGCCGGGCTTGGCCACCTCCAGCACATAGTCGTGGCAGGCTTCCACGATGCTGTATATCTCCAGCTGCCGCTGGGTGAACTTGCCGCTGACGGGCATGGTGCGGGTGTTGTCGGAGCAGTAGTCGTCCAGCTCGCATCCGGCATCGCAGAGTGCCAGCCGTCCAGCTTCCAGCTGGGCGCCACTGGGGTTGCCGTGCATAATCTCGCCGTGCTGCGAGAAGATGGTGGCAAAGCTGACACCCTGTGCCAGCGAGCGGGCGATGCCGTCAACCTGTCCACCCACATAGCGCTCTGTAACGCCCGGACGTATAAGCCGCTGGGCTGTGGTGTGCATCTCGTAGCCCACGTCGCAGGCACGCTCAATGGCTTCAATCTCCTGCGGCTCCTTCGTGGAGCGCAGTTTCACCACGGCCTTGATCAGCGGCAGCGAGGCTGCCTCCTTCTGCTGCGAGGGGTGGATGCCCGTCAGGTCCATGATGCTTATCTTCGTGTCGTGGCGGTAGGGAGGCAGGAAGTGGATGTCCTGTCCTGCAGCCTTGGCTTTGTCGATGATGGCCTTCAGTTCCTTCATGGGAGCTGTGTGGCTGATGCCTACTTCTGCGGCCAGGTCGGCTACGCTGGGTACGAAGCCCATCCACACGATGTCCTCGATGTCGATATCGTCACCCAGCAGCAGTTCACGGTCGTTGTCGATGTCGATGATGCCTACAAGACCGTCGCGGTGCTGCCCGAAGAAATAGAGGAACGAAGAGTCCTGGCGCATGGGAGCGTATGCGTTGGCAGGATAGTTGGCAGGCGAGTCGTTGTTGCCGAACAGCACGATGAGACCGCTGCCCACCAGTTTCTTCAGTTCTGCCCGCCGGTGTATATAAGTGTCTTTGCTAAACATAATCTTGTCAGGGGCTGCTTATTTGTTGATGACTTTCTTTGTTTCGGCACCCACCTTGATGATGTAGACGCCTCTGGCATATCCCGACAGGTCGTAGCTTCCGCTTTCGTTGGCACTGAACACCCGCTCGCCCTTCATGTTGTAGATGGCTATGCGCTCACCTGCCTCTACGGTAGCACGCAAAATCCCGCCGGCGAAGCGAATCTTCGACTTCATTGTAGTGAGCGAGGCTATGCCCGAGCTTTCCTGCGAGAAGAACATCTTCGACAGATTTGCCAGGGGCAGGCTCTGGGTGCTGCCGTCCTTCAGCAGCAGGTTCATGTTCGTCTCGTCAAACGTTATTCTAACGATGTTGCTCACGCTGTAGCTCATTTCCCCATCGCTCTCGCTGATGGTCAGATATTGGAAGTTGTCGGCTGCGCCTGTAGTGCAGAATGCCAGCAGCAGCGAAGCCATGTAGGTACGAATCTTATTCATTATGGTAATATTTTTGGTGCAAAGATAGGCATTATTTTGTAAAAAACGCACTACTTTCGTGTTTTTTTTCCTTAAATTGTTGCACGTAACGAAGAAAATTCCTAATTTTGTCAGCAGAAATCAGTTTTTAAAATGACTAGAACGATATGATTGACGTAAAAGAAACCCTGAAGAAATGCGAGGAGCGCATGGAAATGGCAGCCATGTTCCTGGAGGACGAGCTGAACCGCATCCGTGCTGGTCGTGCCAATGTGGCCATCCTCGACGGTGTGAGAGTAATGAGCTACGGCTCGAAAGTTCCCCTGAACCAACTGGCCACCCTGACCTGTCCCGATGCACGCACCATCGCTATCAAGCCCTGGGACAGGAAGATGATTAAGGATATCGAGAAGGCCATTATGGACAGCGATGTGGGCATCACGCCTGAGAACAACGGCGAAGTCATTCGCCTCAACATTCCGCAGCCTACCGAGGAGCGCCGCGTCAAGCTGGTGAAGCAGTGCAACACCATCACCGAAAAAGCCAAGGTTGAAGTGCGCAATGTGCGTGCCGACATCAAGACCAAGCTGAAGAAAGCCATCAGCGACGGTCTTTCCGAGGACAACGAGAAGGATGCCGAGCAGGAACTGCAGATACTCCACGACAAATGGATCAAGAAGCTCGACGCTCTTATCGAGGCCAAGAAGAAGGAGATTATGACCGTTTAATGACGGCATACTCATGATGAGGGGTCTTGTCATCAAGAACACAGGCAGTTGGTACACCGTCCGCTTGGACGATGGCCAACTGGTTGATTGTAAGATAAAGGGCAATTTCCGCCTGAAGGGCATTCGTTCCACCAATCCTGTGGCAGTGGGAGACCATGTTGTCGTCATCCCTCCCTCTGGGCGTTCAGCCGAGATTGGCCCGCCCGCTGCCAACGGGATGTCAGAAGGTGCGGTTTTCTATATCACGGAGATTGAGCCGCGCCGCAACTACATCATCCGCAAGAGTATCAATCTCTCTAAGCAGAGTCACATCATTGCCGCCAATGTCGATCAGGCCCTGCTCGTTGTTACCGTAGCCAATCCCCAGACAAGTACCACTTTCATCGACCGTTTCCTGGCTTCTGCCGAGGCCTACCGCGTGCCCGTCATCCTGGCATTCAACAAGACTGACCTGCTCGATGCCGACGAGCTGCGCCTGCAGCAGCTGATGGTGGCCCTCTATGAGCACATCGGCTACAGGTGTCTCCAGCTGTCGGCGGCCACAGGGCAGGGTACCGACGAGCTGCGCCCGCTGCTGGAGGGCAAGATAACGCTGCTCAGTGGAAACAGCGGAGTGGGGAAGTCTACCCTCATCAACTTGCTCGTACCCGGTGCGGACCTCCGCACCGCAGCGCTCAGCGATGCCCACAACACCGGGCAGCACACCACCACCTTCAGCCAGATGATAAGCCTCCCCAACTCCTCCTACCTCATCGATACACCGGGTATTAAAGGCTTCGGCACGTTCGATATGGAGCCGGAGGAGATAAGCAGTTATTTCAAGGAAATCTTCCAGTTTTCCAAGAACTGCCGCTTCAGCAATTGCACCCATACCCACGAGCCAGGCTGTGCCGTGTTGCAAGCCCTCGAAGACCATCGCATCGCCCAAAGCCGC
>LXOW01215040.1_pt2 | contig 10824 bp, 11 predicted proteins | sample 1368591 | NCBI WGS metagenome assembly LXOW01 (sample SAMN04884650, study PRJNA319009) | bovine gut metagenome | isolation source: Cow rumen | host: Bos taurus | place: Italy: Legnaro (PD) | collected 2014-07-09
GCGGTAATAAGGCTACTGAGCCCGCTGAAGACATCCTTATCATCGATGACAACGGCAATAACGGTGGTCAGCCTGCTGAGGAAGACATAATTATTGAGGAGGAAAAGCCCTCAACAGAAGCCTTGGAGGATGAATACTACGAGCTTGACGGCTTCTGATGGCATGGTTATTGCAAATAAAGGCGATAGCACGGATAATTCGTGCAATTCGCGTAATTCGTGGTAGTATAACAAGTTATTAATTTAGTGTTTAATATATGGTGGGCGGATGTATCGCTCTCCCGTAACAAAAACCAAGAACTATGGAAGTAACGATTACAAATGAGAACTTTTCTTCTCTGAAGGGTGGCAACCTGCCTCTCGTAGTGGATTTCTGGGCAGAATGGTGTGGCCCATGTAAGATGATTTCGCCTATTATATCTCAGTTGGCCGAGGAATACGACGGTCGCTTAGTTGTAGGCAAGTGCAATGTAGAGGACTGCGAGGATATTGCCGCAGAGTATGGCATTAGGAATATCCCTACGCTGCTGTTCTTCAAGGGCGGACAGCTTGTCGATAAGTTCGTGGGTGCTGCCAATAAGGCAAAGCTTCAGGAGAAGTTTGATGCAGTTCTCTAATAACTGAGAAAACTCATTGATGCAGTTCTCTAATAACTGAGAATACTCATTAAGGTAGTGCTTTATACATTGAAGAAACTCAGTGCGGCAGCTATGCCGTCATCTTCATTTGAGGAGGTAATATGGTCTGCAATGGCCTTTACCTCCTCATCTGCGTTTTCCATGGCCACTCCGAGGCCTGCATAGCGCAGCATTCCGATGTCGTTGAAGGAATCCCCAAATGCCATCAGTTCCTCGCGCAGAAGGCCTAAAACCGGTAAAAGAGCCTGCAAGGCAAGCCCCTTGTCAATGTTCAGTGGCAGGCATTCTATAAAATAAGGTGTAGAGTGCAGGATATTCATGCGTCCATGGAAGGCCTCCTGTAGCCTTGGCTCCCATTGCTTTACTGCCTCTGGTTCGCCCACCATAAGGCATTTGTTGATAGGGCGTGGCGTGTCGGTAGCGAAATTGTCTACCTTCACCGCTGTCATCTTGTTGTTACGTACGGACACCTGAACGTATTTATTGTCTGGGCGCTCTGTATAGATGTGGTCCTCGAAGTACGTCATCAGTGTCATCCCCGTTCTTTCCTGCCATTCACAGAGCTCTGGCAGCAGGCTGACGTCCAGCTCGCGCTCTACTAGTACTTTGCCGTTGGAGCAGTCTTCTACGTGTCCGCCATTGTAGCATACGAGCAGTCCGCCATGCTCTGCCAGATGCAGTTGCTTTGCCAAAGGACGCATACCGTAGGGTGGGCGGCCTGAGGCAAGACAAAGCCTCACACCATGGCTTTGTGCCCTTAGGAGGGCCTGCATGGTGTGAGGCGTTATAATCTTCTGCTCGTTGGTGAGCGTACCGTCAAGGTCTAATGCTATCAGTTTTATCATGTGATGACTCTATAGCGGTACAGCCCCTTTAGAGACGTGTTGTATGGGTTTACTTTATGCCGAGGATGGCCTTGGCGTTGCCGTTCTCTGGATCTATCTCGATGAGCCTGCCTGCTATCTCCTTAGCCTTGTCCATATCCTCCACTACGTGTACGTAGTAGGCTGTAACGGCATTGTAGGCATTGACAAGCATCTTGGTCTCGCCAGCAGAGCGGTCGCTCTTGGCAGCGAGGATGTTGGCAAACTCCAGGTAGCGCGGGCCTGCCAGCTTCAGTTTAGCCTTATCGTCGAGAGCCAGTGAGAATGGCATCTGAGCGCGCTTGTTGGCTACGTAGGCAGCGTTGTCCGGGTACTTCTGTCCAAGAGCAGCATAGAGGGCGTCAGCCTTGTCGTAGGCAGCCTGCTTCTGGGCTGCTGGTGTTGTCTCGTCAGCCAGCTGGTCAGCGTACAGCATTGCTACGCTCTCTTCCAGGCTGAAGGATGACTGTGGATGACCCTGGATGTACTTGTTGAGGTATTCCTCAGCCTTGGCATAGTCAGAGATCTTCTTGTAGCCGTCAGAAATCTTCTTGTTCACCTCCAGTTTCTCGTCATCTTTCACATTGTCGGCCTTGAGCATCTGTTCATAGATGCCGATGGCCTCCTGGTATTTGTTCGCTCCCTCGAGGGCACGGCCATAGTAACCGTAGTCGAAAGAGGAAATCTTTGCTGAGTCAGAAGCGTTGAACAGCCTGTCACCTGCAGCTACTGCAGCCTCAAAGTCCTTCAGCTCTGTCTGGTTGAACATCATCAGACGGTTGAAGCTGGCGTTCCGTGCGAACTTGTTGTGGCCCTGAGTAGCTACGTTGAGCGACTTCTCGTAATTCTGAGAGAGGAAGAGGTTCGTTGCGTAGTCAGAGATCTGATAGTCCTTCATGTCGGCGATGTTTACCTTGTCATAATACTGTATGGCGAGGTCCATCTTGCCGGCGTCGGAGTAAATCTCTGCAGCGATGAGGTCAACGGGGTAGTCTGGGCGCTGCTGGCGCAGTGTCTCCAGTGCGTTGACGGCATCCTGAGGAGAGGCCTTACTCATCATCTGTGCATAGCGACGATATCCGTTAGGATCCTTTGGGTCGGCATACATAGCCTGCTGGAACTGTGTTGCGGCCTCACCTGCATCGTCCTTCGCAACGGCGATGTTACCGGCGAGGAGGAAACCTTCTGCACACTTGCTGTTGGCCTTGATAGCCATGTCGGCATATACCTTGGCATTGACATAGTCTTTTTCTGCCAGATAGGCCTTGCCGACACTTGCCAATTTGGCAGCATCTTTCTTAAACTCCTTGGCAAGGGCTTTAATCTGCTTGTCCTTGTCAGGGGCGCCGCTTTTGATTATAGCGACAACCTTGTCCTTTATTTCGTCCTTCTGGACCTGTGCAAAGGTGGGAGCAACGATGACTGTCATCAGTGCTCCGAGGAAAATGTTCTTAATTTTCATTATTAAACTGGTTTGTTTATTTTTTATTATTTACAGATGTTCCAGTAATTTCCAGGTGTTCTGGTAATTCTAGAGTTTCCTGATGTTCTGGTAATTATAGAGTTTCTATGTCTTCTGTTAATCTGTTACGTGTACGCTTCTTACGGTGAGGTTGCCGTATGCAGGCAGCAGTCCTGCCTTGAGTATTATCATCTGTCCCTTGTCTTGTGAGATGATGAAGTTCTTGAATCCTGTTGGCAGTCCCATGTGGGTGTCGTTAAGGAGTATGTACAAAGTGCGTACCAAAGGGTAGTTGCCATTGTAGAAGTAGTATTGATACGGCTTCCAAGAGTTCTCCACATTGGCTACGTCGAGGCTTGTCACTGCCATTGGGCGTATCTCCTTGCGGAAGGTGAGGTTTGTGCTGTCTCGCTTGTCGTTGAGCCAGTTGCTTCCGATGATTCCTATGGCGTTAGGGTCTTCCTCTACGGCCTGCACTACTTCTGCCGTTGAGTCGACGGCACATACGTTTGGCGATGTGATGGGCTTTCCGCCCAGGATGCTGTCTTCCACGTAGTGTACTGTGGCAGAGCGTTTATTGTCGAATACTACGGTTATTTCTCCGCGCTTGGAGTTAGGGTATATCTGGTTCCAGCGTGTCACCTCGCCCGTCAGTATCCTTCGTATATCTTTCACACTGATGCATGAGTCAGTGTTCTGCTTGTTCTGTATCAGGGCCAGACCATCGTATGCGAACTTGATGCTCTGGGGGAAGAGTTTGCGGTCTTTGAGGCTCTGCAGCTCTTCTGGTTTGAAATCGCGTGATGTGATAGCCATCCATACGGAGTCCTGCAGCAACAGGTTGATAGCTTCAGACTCGTTGGTGTATATCGGTGTTAGGTGAGCATCAGGGTATGTATGCTCGAAGACGTCACGCTCTTCGTCTATGATGGGACTAAAACTTTCGTCAGAAGCGAATGCTATCGCTCCTGACGAATAAGTATCAGTCCTACCGCTTTTATTCTCGCTCATGCAAGAATAAAAGACGGTAGTAAGTATTAATCCTACGATGATGTAAGATGCTGTTCTTGTCATTGCGTAATGTTAGCGTTATTACTGTGCTGCTATGTGATTACTGCAGGCGGAATGTCACAGGCAGTGTGTACTTTACACGCACTGCCGAGCCGTTCTGCTTACCAGGAATCCACTTCGGCATGCTTGATACGACGCGCATGGCCTCCTTGTCGAGTGATGGGTCTACAGACTTCGCGATGCGAACGTCAGTGATAGAACCGTCGCGCTCTACGACGAAGGTACATATTACACGTCCCTGGATGCCGTTCTCCTCAGCAATAACAGGATACTTGATGTGTGAAGAGAGGTACTGCATGAGTGCGCCGTTACCGCCGGGGTAAGAAGGCATCTGCTCAACGACGTCGAACACCTTGTTCTCTTCCTCCTTTGGCTTGACGGGCTCAGTGGCGATGACCTCCTTAGCCTTGAGCACTTCACCAGACTCATCGTTACCCTTTACGTCAAAGGTACCGATGGCGGCCTTGCTCTCCATCAGCTCGTCCTGAGTCTTCAGCTCGTCCTCAGGCTTCACCTCATCATCCTTCTTGATGACAGGTGCGGTGAACTTCACGGAGCTCTTTACCTTCTCCACTACGCGTTCTACCTGCTCCTGCTTTACTACTTCCTTACGCTCAACCTTGGCTTCCTTCTTCTTCTCCAGTGCGGAGAGCTCGGTTACCTGGTCCATTGCTGCTCTTCTTGCTGCTGCCTCGTCTGCGATGTTCTTCAGTGTGAGGCCAATCTGACATGCGATAGCGAGCAAGATAACAGACAGAATAGCTATTACGTTACGGCGTCCTGTACCCTTGCGGAGCACGTAGGCACCATACGTCTGGTTACGGTTCTCAAATACGAGATCAGTCCATGAGCCAGATATAAGATCTATTTTTGCCATTGTTTGTTACTTTTTAATTGTTAGAGTGTCCTTTTCTTTCCCCTTTGGTTGCTGTTGCCGGCAGTCTGTGCCGTCTTGGTTCCCTGCGGGGCATTAACGATTATTCGATGCCTTTCTCCTTGAGGAGTTTCTCGTCCTGTTCGTTAATCTTGTCGAGGACATACTTACCAATGCTGCATATCTGCATCTCATCGAGAGCATCAACTACGTTCTTGTAAGTAGATTTATCGGTAGCCTTGATGATGATGGTCATCGTCTGGATCTTACCTGTAGGCAGTTCACCGGCCTTAATCTTTGAAAGTTCCTTCTTGTAGACTGAGTCTTCCAGTGTCTCTTTCTTCAGGTCGAGTTCGGCTTTTGCCTTCATCACCTGCAATACGGGCTGCGTGTTGTCTTCGGTGACGTGGGTCTGGAGCACCTTGCGGATGCCGTTCTTGCCCCATGTTGTCTCCTTCAGACATGACGGGTCGTCATATTTTGGCAGGCCCTCTACATAGTAGATCTTGTCGTTGCTTGCAACGTAGATGGTGATGGTGTAAGATGCCTTTGTTACTGACTTATCCTGATCCTGCATGTTCTTGTCGTTCGACGGCATACTGAGCTCCATTGACTGGGGCTTTGCCAGAGAGGTACAGAGCATGAAGAATGTGATAAGAAGCATCATCATATCAACCATAGGCGTGAAGTCCACGCGTACGTTTATTTTCTTTTGCTTGCTTTCTTTCTTTGCCATTGCTTAATCCTCCCCCGTCTTTAAAGATGTGATAAGGTAGTAACGGTTCTGATCCATATCCTGCAACTCTGACATCACCTTCTTGATGTTCTCGTAAGGGGTGTCTGAGTCGGCCTTGATAGCAATCTTAATCTCGTCAGTGTTCTCAACTACAGACGTTACCCACTCCTGGAACTGGCTCATCTTCTTGCCTGTCTCTGTGGAGTCTGTGGGGATGCCGGCCTTGTCGCCTGTGATAGCCTCTGTCATCTTGTCATTAGGCAAGTTGAGGTATTGCTTCAGCAGCGCCAGGTCCATGCCCCACATAGGGTCTGTCTGGAATTTCTTCATCTCCTGGGCAGTCAGTCCGAGGTTGAATTTGCTGTCCATGTCCTGGATAACAGTCATCATGTCGTTCTGATTGTCCATGCTCATAAACACCTTGCCGGCCTTGTCGACAACGATGTTTAGGACGTTCATCTCTGGAATCTTGACCTCCGACACAGACTGTGGCTGGTTTACTTTCACTGGTTCATTCTTCACGAATGTTGATGTCAACATGAAGAATGTGAGCAAAAGCACCATCACGTCTGACATAGGTGTCATGTCAATCCAGACGTCGCTTTTCTTAATTTTTAGCTTACCCATAAACGAATAAATATTAGAGGGTTAGTAAAAATTAAGCTTCTGGGTGCTTGTCTTCGTATGTGTGTGCGATGGTGTAACCAATCTCGTCCATTGCGAATGTCAGCTTGTCGATCTTGTTGGTGAAGTAGTTGTAAGCGACTACTGATACCCAAGAAGTTGCGATACCTGACGCTGTGTTCACGAGGGCCTCAGAGATACCGGTAGAAAGTGCCATAGAGTCAGCACCGCCACCAGCAGCGAGGGCTGCGAACGAACGTATCATACCAAGCACGGTTCCGAACAGAGCGGTCAGTGTACCCAGTGTTACGATAGTAGCAATGATTGGGAGGTTCATGGTCATGGTAGGCATCTCCAGAGCTGTTGCCTCTTCGTGTGCGTTCTGGATTGCTGCCACCTTCTCCTTCAGCTTGATAGGAGCTGATTCCATCTCACGGTATGACTTCAGGTCAGCCAATACTACGTTGGCTACTGAGCCACCCTGCTTGTTGCAGATGTCTTCTGCCTTTGCGATGTCACCGTCCTTGAGAGCCTTCTTGATGTTCTCAGTGAACTTTGTCACGTTGCCCTTACCAGAGCATGCAGAGATAGCGATGATACGCTCTACAGACATTGCGATAACGGTACAGAGCAGGCCGAGGATGATAGGCACAACCCATCCGCCTTTGTAGACGGTACCGAGCATGTTGAGTGGATGTCCTTCTGGATCGCCGTTGGCAAAGTTAGCAGGATTGCCAAGGAAGAAGAGGTAGAAACAGATACCTACTGCGAATGCGAAGATAATGATGATGATTGCGTGTCTTACACCCTGGAAGCCCTGTGACTTCTTCTTAGGTGCGGCTGGTTTTTGTGTAGCTGCCATAATTGTTTTTAATTAGATTAATTATTGAAATAAATTAGTGAAAAATGTTTAGTCTTTCTTCTCTTTCTGTCTCTATTTAAGGTGAGGTTAGTAATACGTTACTTCACGGCTGCATGATGCACGCAGCCGGTTTTCAGTCGCAAAGTTAGCAAAAATCATTGAACTATGATAGGGTTTAAGGACTTTTAACAAAAAAAGTTGTATTTTTCTTCTGTTTGTATACTAAAGAAGGGAACCTTTGCGGGTTCCCCTCTGTTATTGTAGTGTGTTATGTTGTCAAAAAACGTTGAGTCTCTCTTGCCTTATTTCAGTTTTGCGCAGCATTCCTTGATGCGTCTCATAGCCTCGCGGATGTTGTCGTCGCTGGTGGCATAGCTCATGCGGAAACATTCCGGGTCGCCGAAGGCATCGCCGCCCACTGTTGCCACGTGTCCTTCCTCCAGGAGGTACATGGCGAAGTCGTTCGTGTCGTTGATGACGCGCTTGCCGTCTGTCTTTCCGAGGTAGCTCTTACACTTTGGGAACACGTAGAAGGCGCCGTCAGGCACGTTCACCTCCAGTCCCGGTATCTCTTTGACGAGGCTGACGATGAGGTCTCTTCTGCGTTCGAAGGCCTGTCGCATCTCCTCCACGCAGTCCTGCGAGGCGGTGTAGGCGGCCACGGCAGCCTTCTGCGACATTGAGCATGGTCCTGAGGTGTACTGTCCCTGCAGCTTGTTGCAGCCCTTGACGATCCATTCGGGTGCTGCCATGTATCCTATGCGCCATCCTGTCATGGCGTAGGCCTTGCTGACGCCGTTGATGATGATCGACTGCTCTTTCATGCCTGGGAACTGTGCTATTGACTCGTGCTTGCCTACGTAGTTGATGTGCTCGTATATCTCGTCGGCCAGCACGTAAACGTCTGGGTGCTTGAGCAATACGTCGGCCAGGGCCTTCAGCTCCTCCTTACTGTAAACAGAGCCTGTAGGGTTGCTTGGCGAGCAGAGGATGAGCATGCGTGTCTTTGGTGTGATGGCGGCCTCTAACTGTTGCGGAGTGATTTTGAAGTTCTGGTCGAAGCCTGCGGGGATATGTACGGGCACGCCTCCAGCCAGCAGCACCATCTGCGGGTAGCTCACCCAGTATGGTGCGGGCACTATCACCTCGTCGCCGTCGTCCACCAGTGCCATTACGGCGTTGCAGACGGCCTGTTTGGCACCGTTGCCTACGAGTATCTCGCTTGTTGTATAGTCCAGTCCGTTCTCTTTCTTCAGCTTTGCCACGATGGCCTCTCTCAGGTCGGCATATCCTGGTACGGGTGAGTAGCGTGTCCAGCCCTCGTCCAGTGCCTGCTTGGCTGCTTCCTTGATGTGGTCGGGGGTATTGAAGTCGGGTTCGCCTACGCTGAGGTTTATAACGTCAATGCCCTGTGCCTTCATCTCGCCGCTCTTCTGCGACATGGCAAGGGTGGCAGAAGGGGCCAGTCTGTTCAATCTGTTAGATAATTGTCCCATTTTTATGATGTTTTGTTTGCTGTTTGTGCATTTGCGGGTGCAAAATTACTAAAATTATCACAATTACGGAAACATTTGTCACTTTTTTTGCCTTGGCCGCATGTAATTTGTGCCATGTTCGTGTAATGTTTGTGTAATGATTATGCCAAACCTCCCCGTCCGGACTCCTGTCTCACCACCTTATTATTTACATACGCGCGCGCATAGCTTTTTAATAATGTTGATAGCCCCCCCCTCCCTTTGGGGGAGGGGCCGGGGGAGAGGTATTACATCTCCTGTATGCGCTTTATCATCATGTCGTTGAGTCGGCGTATCTGCTTGGTGTCCTTATACAGTCGCATTCTGAAGCGCCACATCCTCATGTAGAGTATGATGCCCAGGGGCAGTATGATAGCCGATACCACGTTCATCCATTTCTTGTTGAACGGTCTGGTGTGGGCCTTCTCCGATACTATGGGATATCTGTTGAGGTACGACAGTATGTACTTGTCGCGTGTATTGCCGAGGTCTTCCAGTATGCTCTCCATGTTTGCTGCTATGCGCTCAATCTCGTGGTCGGGCTCATATCTGAAGAACACCTTGATGGGGTTGGGCAGACGACGCAGGTGGTGTGAGTGGGAGTATGCTCGCAGGTCGTCGGTGAGTGTGTTGAGCATTAGTCTGTCGCGCTCATACTGCGGGTCGTTGATGATGACCTCCTTGCCGTCCACGTGTCGCTTGAGTCTCATGCCGAGCAGCTTGGTGAAGAAGATGCGGTATGCGTCCATGTTGAAGACCACGGAGTCTTTGTTCGCCTTGTATGTCACGAAGACTGCCAGCGGTATGAGCACCGCCGGTGCGAGGCCCTTGCCGAAGGCTATCGACCATGATGCCTGCTTGGCCATCTTGTATCCGGTGTTGTCGAGGATATAGAAGAGGATGAAGACGAGTACGGCCACTATGACGGGCACTCCCAGTCCTCCCTTGCGTATGATGGCTCCCAGTGGTGCCCCGATGAAGAAGAAGATGAGGCATGTGAGCGACAGCGTCACCTTGTTGATCATCTCTATCTTGTATTCTCTCTCGCGTTTGTTGTATTCCTGTGCCTGGTAGCCGGTGAACTCCAGGTCCATCTGTGCGCTGCCCACGCGTCCCTTCAGCCTCTGCAGCAGGTTGCGCTGCTGCTCGGCAGACATCTTCATGTATGTGCTGTCGATGTTGTTCTTCTTCTGCTTTGCTGCCAGAATGGCATTCAGCGAGTCTTTCTTCTGTATCTTCGGGGTGGGGAAGAAGTTCCATTTCAGTCTCTGGGCCACGCTGTGTCCCAGGCTGTCGCCCACGGCGTGTATGGAGTCGATGTTGTATGCCAGCTGGTCCATGCTCATCGAGGTGGCCTGCATCGAGATGGCGCTGTTCTCTGCAAGGTTGAAGCCGTTGTCGAAGTCCAGCAGTATCACCTTCTCCGAGAACGACTCCCTTCGGTACGGCACGTTGGCGTTGCCGGCCAGTTCCTGCGAGCGCATGTTCTCAAACCATTCGCCGTTATAGAGTGTGAGCATGAGGTGCTTGCGCTCCTCCGTCGACTGCAGCCTGCCGGAGTCGGCCAGGATGATGGCGGCATCCTCAAAGCTCTGCGTCATCCTGTATATCATGATGCCGTAGAGCATGCCCTTCTCCATGTCTTTGCGCTGCACGTAGAGGTTACAGTCGGGGATGCCCGAATAGAATATCTCCTCGGGAATCTCCAGCTCGGGGCTTTTCTGCTTCATGCTCAGCAGCAGTTGTCTGAAGCTCATGTTGGCGTTGGGTCCTACCACGTTCTGGAAGTAGAATGATATGGCTGCTATGACGCATGTGGCGGCAATGAGTGCCCTGACGCTCTTCAGCAGCGACACTCCCGATGCCTTGATGGCTGTCAGCTCGCTGCTCTCGCCCAGGTTGCCCATGGTGATGAGCGATGCCAGCAGCACCGCCAGCGGCAGCGCCGTAGGTACCAGCATCAGTGCCATGTACCAGAAGAACTGCGCCAGCACCTCCATCGACAGTCCCTTGCCGATGAGCTCATCGACGTATCGCCACAGGAACTGCATCATCAGCACGAAGAGGCTGATGAAGAAAGCACCAGCAAACAGCAGCAAGAACTGCCGCAGCATGAATATGTCAAGCCTTTTAATTATTCTCATAACGTTGAAACGTCACTTGAAAGAAATAGGAATAATG
>LXOW01308701.1_pt1 | contig 10822 bp, 5 predicted proteins | sample 1368591 | NCBI WGS metagenome assembly LXOW01 (sample SAMN04884650, study PRJNA319009) | bovine gut metagenome | isolation source: Cow rumen | host: Bos taurus | place: Italy: Legnaro (PD) | collected 2014-07-09
GGAGGGCTCGTCTAAAATAAATATTTTGCCCGCATCGCGGAGATACGATGCCAGCTTGATGCGCTGCAGCTCGCCACCCGAAAGGGTTGATAGCGACTGGTTCAAGTGGAGGTAACCCAACCCCACTTGACGCAACGGCTCCAACTTCTCGGCAATCACGGTGCCAGCAAAAAACTCGGAGGCCTTGTTGGCGGTGAGGTCCATCACCTCGGCGATATTGAGTCCGTTCACCTTGTAGGAGAGCACTTCCGGCGAATAACGGAGTCCGCCGCAGGCCTCGCAGGTGGTCTCGATGGCATCCATAAAGGCCATGTCGTTGACAATGACACCCTTGCCCTGACAGACGGGACAGCCACCCTTGCCGTTGAAGGAGAAGAGACTTAGAATGTCTGATTGCTTGACTGCCTGATTGCCTGAGTCATTTGAATACGCGCGAGCGAAACATTTACGGATATCGTCGGCAATATCCAGATAAGTGGCCGGCGTGGAACGCAGGCTGATGCCGATGTTCTTCTGGCTGATGTAGACAACATCTGATTGTTGAATTGTTGAGTCGTTTATTTGTTTATTTATTGAGCTTTCATCGTAAGAACAATTCAACGATTCAACAGTCAACGATTCAACATTCTTTACAAAACACTCCATCAGCGAGCTCTTGCCCGAGCCGGCCACACCGGCGATGCCACACATCACACCCAGGGGGAGGTCGACGTTCAGATTGCGCAGGTTATGCAGGTTGGCGTTCTGCAGATGGAAGAATTCTTTGGGGACACGCACCTGTTCCTTGATACCACTCGATGTGCTGAGCAGGGTGCCGGTAAGGGTATGGCTGCGCAACAGCTCTTCGTAGCTGCCTTCAAAAACCACCTCGCCACCATTCATGCCCGCGCCGGGGCCCATGTCGATGATGTGGTCAGCGATTTTGATTATCTCTTTGTGGTGTTCCACCAGGATGACGGTGTTGCCGTGGTTTTTGAGTTTCTGCACCGACTTCTGCATCAGCAGGATGTCGTGGTTGTGCAGTCCCACGCTGGGCTCGTCGAGGATGTACATCACGTCCGAGAGCGGCGAGTTGATGTATTTGGCTATCTTGCAACGCTGTGCCTCGCCGCCGGAGAGGGTGCCGATGGCACGGTCGAGGGTGAGGTAGCCGAGACCAATCTCCTCCAGCGCCGCCAGTCGCTCGGTGGTGGCGCGCTTGATGTCCTCCGCCAAGGGATTGTCGATGGTCTCCATCCACTGGCGGCAGTCGCTGATGCTCATCGCCGTCACCTCGGCGATGTTGACACCCTTGATTTTGCAGGAGCGTATCTTCTCGTTGAGGCGTGTGCCGCCGCAGTCGGGGCAGGTGCCCATGGTCAGCATGGGGTTGAGCACAGCGGCGTGGAGCAGGCCCTCCTCGGAGTTGATGATGCTGCGATACATGCGCGGGATGAGACCTTCGTATTTGGCCGTCTTGGGCCAGTTGGCCGGCGGGTTCTTGAGTTTGATCTGGGGCGAATGGAGGAAGAGGTCCAGCTCCTCGGGCGAATAGTCCTTGATTTTCTTGTCGAGGTCGAAGAGACCGCTGTGGGCGTAGCGTATCCAGCGCCAGCCGCCCTTGCCGAAGGCGATGTAGTGGATGGTGTCCTCGTCGTTGAGCGACTTGTCGAAATCGACCAACTTGTGGATGTCCAGCTCGCGGATCTCGCCCAATCCGCCGCAGCGCGGACAGCTGCCCGACGGGTGGTTGAACGAGAAGGCATCGGAGTAGCCCACGAAAGGTNNAAACCGCCACAGCGCGGACAGGAGCCTGAAGGGTGGTTGAACGAAAAGGCGTCGGAGTAGCCCACGAAAGGCTGGCCGACACGCGAGAAGAGCAGTCGCAACAGGGCGTAGATATCGGTGTAGGTGCCTACCGTGGAGCGCGAGTTGGCGGCGGGTTTGCGCTGCTCGATGACAATGGCGATGGGCAAATTCTCAATGTCGCCCACATGGGGTCGCCCGTATTTGGGCAGATACTGCTGTGTGAAGGAAGGGAAAGTGTCGTTGAGTTCGCGACGCGACTTGGCGGCGATGGTGTCCAGCACCAGCGACGACTTGCCGGAGCCCGACACGCCCGTCACCACGGTAATCTTTCCTTTGGGAATACGGACGTTGACATGCTTCAGGTTGTTCTCGGTGGCATCGCGGACGATGATGTGGTCGAAAGCGCAGGTGGGTTCCATTGGAATTGAAGTGGTAGTTCAGATTTCGCGACTACAAAATTACTTAATAAATTGAGAATTGAGAAAAGCAAAAATAGGCAATCTGGCAAGCAATATTTTACGATGTGTCACGTTATGGTAATATGCTCAACAAAGTTCTTATTATCTATACAGGTGGCACCATCGGCATGGTGCAGGACGAGAACGGTTCGCTGCAACCCTTTGCCATGGACCGCATTTTCGACGCTGTCCCGCAGCTGAAATATTGCACCTACGACATCGAGTCGTGTCAGTTGCAACACATCATCGATTCGTCGAACATGACCCCCACCTTCTGGGCCGACATTGCCGACATCATTGAAAAAGAATACAATAATTACGACGGTTTCGTGGTGCTGCACGGCACCGACACGATGGCCTATACCGCCTCGGCGCTCAGCTTCATGTTCAAAAACCTGACGAAACCCATCGTGCTGACGGGCAGTCAGCTGCCGCTGAGCATGCTGCGCAGCGACGGTCGCGAGAACATCATCTGTGCGCTGGAGATTGCCTCCTGCAAGGAGGTCTGCATCCCCGAGGTGTGTATCTTCTTCGAGAACCACCTCTACCGCGGCAACCGCAGCACCAAGGTGAGCGCGGAGAATTTCGACGCCTTTGAGAGCTACAACTATCCTTCGCTGGCAAAGGCGGGCATCGAGATTATCTACAAGAAACATCTGATACTGCCCATGCCGACGAATCCGCTGCGGGTGCGCAAGCAGTTCGACACCCGGGTGGCGGTGCTGAAGCTGTTCCCCGGCATCACCCGCGAGGTGGTGCTGTCGGTCTTGAACACCCCCAACCTGCAAGGTGTGGTCATTGAGACCTACGGATCGGGCAACGCCCCCACCGAGGCTTGGTTTATCGACGCACTGGACGACGCCATCCAGCGCGGCATCCTGGTGATGAATGTCACCCAGTGCAAGGCCGGCGCAGTGAAGATGCGCCAGTATGCCGCCAGCTGCGACATGGACCGCATCGGCGTGGTCAGCGGACACGACATCACCATGGAGGCCGCCATCACCAAGATGATGTACCTGCTGGGCACCTACCCCAACGACAAAGCCCACGTACACCAACGTCTGGAAGAGAGCATCCGCGGCGAGATTAGTGGAAAATAATGGTTAGAGGTTATAGGTTATTGATTAGAGAGTAGAGAACTTTTTGCCTTGTTTGACCAATGAGATCCATTCAGCAAATGGCTTCCAAAATGCGGATAATGATCGCCACACTGGCTGTGTGGGCGGCCTTCGGCCAGACGGCTTGGGGTCAGCTGGGCAATCTGGGTAACCTTATGTCGTTCGACGACAAGCCGCTGCACTACGGCATCCAGGTGGGACTGACACGGTCGAAGTTCGACCTCGAGTTCACCCACGACGACAACCTGCGTGCAGCGGTGCAAGGCACCGCCTCCTACTACACGGCAGGATTCCACATCTCTGTCATCGGCGACCTGCGGCTGAACCGCTACTTCAACCTGCGCGCCTTGCCCGGCATCATCCTTATCGACCGCGACATCTACTACAACTGGGAACCTGGCTACGCGTTGACCCATCCGCTGCTGGAAGAGCACCGCACCGTTGAATCGGTCTACGGCACGCTGCCACTGGAAATCAAATTCCGAGCCTGGCGGTGGTACAACTTCCGTCCCTATCTGACAGGCGGCGGCAGCTACAACTTCGACTTCTCATCGCTCCGCAAAAATAAGAACAACACCGAAGAGTCCATCATCCGTCTCAACGCTACGGAGTTTCGCTACTCCATCGGCGTGGGCGTCGATATCTTCTTGCGCTACGTCAAGTTTGCATTGGAGATGAAGGTGTCGTTTGGCATCAACGACCTGCAGGTGCTCGACGATGAGATCTACACCCACTCCATCGACGGCATGCACTCCCGCACCATCATGTTTGGCTTCACGTTTGAAGGGTGATAATGGTTATGGGTTATTGGTTATGGGTTAGAGAAAGGTTAAAGGTTATGGGTTATAGTCAAATAGACAAGTTAGAATACAATAGGACCTATTAGACCTATTCGACCAATTGGACCCATTTAGGCAATGCTGAAATACTTAGAAATAACCTTGACTCCTGAGGAATACGACACGCCGGCGCTGCTACGCAGTGCTGTGGCGCGTCAGCTGGGTTGCGACAAGGACGCCATCGGCCCCGTCGTCGTGGAGCGTCGCAGTCTGGACTCGCGTGGACGGCGCATCTGCTGGCATGCCACCGTTGCGGTATACCATCCGGAAGAATCAGTGCCCGTTGCCGACTACGACGGACACTACCAAGACTGTCGGCAGGCTTCGCCCGTGGTCATCGTGGGAGCGGGTCCCGCCGGTCTCTTCGCCGCCCTGCGGGCGCTACAGCTGGGTCTGCGACCCATTATCGTGGAACGCGGCAAGCAGGTAGAGGAGCGCCACAAAGACATCGTCACACTGTCGCGCGAACGTCAGCTGGACGCCGACAGCAACTGGTGCTTCGGCGAAGGCGGTGCCGGCACCTACAGCGACGGCAAGCTCTACACCCGCAGCACCAAGCGCGGCGACGTGGGAGCCGTGCTGCAACGTTTTGTGGAGCATGGTGCCGACGCCGGCATCCTCATCGACGCCCACGCCCATATCGGCACCGATAAGCTGAGCGGCATCATCGCCCGGATGCGACAGACCATCGAAACCTATGGCGGCGAATATCACTTCGGATGCCGCGTGACCGACCTCATGCTGCATGAAGGGAAGGTCTGTGGGGTGCGCTGTCAGGACGGCAGCACCTACGAGGGCGTTGCCGTGGTGCTTGCCACCGGCCATTCGGCACGCGACATCTACGAACTGTTCCACCACAACGGCTGGCTGCTCGAAGCCAAGCCTTTTGCGATGGGCGTGCGGGTGGAGCATCCGCAACGGCTCATCAACAGCATACAATACCACCTGCGCAACGAGGCCGACTACAACGCCGCCATGCGGCATCTGCCTCCAGCGGCCTACAGTCTGACGGCACAGGTGGGCAGCCACGGCGTCTTCTCGTTCTGCATGTGTCCCGGCGGCATCATCGTGCCCGCCGCCACTGCCGACGGAGAGCAGGTGGTCAACGGCATGAGCAACGCCCTGCGCAACTCGGACTACGCCAACAGCGGCATCGCCGTCACCGTGTCGCCCGCCGACGTGCCCCAGTACCAGCAGCACGGTCCGCTGGCCCTGCTGCGTTTCCAGCAGGAGGTCGAGCGCAACGTCTTCTCCGCGGCCGGCGGCAGCTTCACCGCCCCCATGCAGCGCCTCACCGACTTCTGCGAGGGCCGCGCCAGCAACCATCTGGGACGAAGCAACTATATGGGACCCACCGCCAACTGCGCCCTCCACGATCTGCTGCCGGCCTTCATCGCCCAGAGCCTGCAAGAGGGCTTTCGCCTTTTCGACCGCAAGATGCGCGGATTCCTCACCGACGAGGCCCATGTGCTGGCCGTGGAGAGCCGCACCTCGTCGCCGGTACGCATACCGCGCGACCCGCAGACCCTGCAGCATCCACAGCTGCCCGGCCTCTATCCCTGCGGCGAAGGCGCCGGCTATGCGGGCGGCATCGTGTCGTCGGCACTGGACGGCATACGATGCGTGGAGCAACTGAAAAGTGAAAACTAAAAGCNNCCAGAAAAACGAAGTGCAGTCTGAGGTAAAAAAGAACTCAGTACCAGCGTCTCGGAGAGACGCGCTCTCAAAATAATCAGTCTTTTGTAGTATAAAAGCTAAAAAGTGCTATGGGAGGGAAAAGCATTGAAAGAGTTTAAACTGCATTCCGATTTCGACCCCATGGGCGACCAACCCGAGGCTATACGCCAGCTGGTGCAAGGCATCGAGGCGGGACAGCGCGCACAGGTGCTGCTGGGCGTCACCGGCAGCGGCAAGACTTTCACCGTGGCCAACGTCATCGCCCAGCTGAACCGTCCCACGCTGGTGCTGAGCCACAACAAGACCCTGGCGGCACAGCTCTACGGCGAGTTCCGACAGTTTTTCCCCGAGAACGCCGTGGAGTATTTCGTCAGCTACTACGACTACTACCAACCCGAAGCCTATATCCCCTCCACCAACACCTATATCGAGAAAGACCTCGACATCAACGACGAACTCGACCGGCTGCGGCTGCGTGCCAGTTCCATGCTGCTCAGCGGCCGTCGGGATGTCATCGTCGTCAGCTCGGTGAGTTGTCTCTACGGCATCGGCAACCCCGACGAGTTCAAACGTGGCACACTGCACCTTCGTGTCGGCGAACGGCTGCAGCGCGACCAGCTGCTGCTGCGACTGCTCGACGCACAGTATGTGCGCAACGAGATAGAGTTCATCAACGGCCGCTTCCGCGTCAAAGGCGACACCATCGACATCTTCCCCTCCTTTGCCGACTTCTGCTACCGCATCGTCTTCTGGGACGACGAGATAGACAGCATCGAGAGCTTCGACCCCGTCAGCGGGCAGCGACTGGAGAAGATGGACGAGGCCATCATCTACCCCGCCAGCAATTTCCTCACCAACAAGGAGAGCATGGCCGAGGCGCTGCACCAGATACAGCGCGACATGTATGAGCGGCGCGACTACTTCGTCGAGTGCGGCCGACCGCTGGAGGCCAAGCGACTGGAGGAGCGCGTCAACTACGATGTGGAGATGATTCAGGAGATAGGCTACTGCAGCGGCATCGAGAACTACTCGCGCTATTTCGACGGACGCAGCGCAGGCAGCCGTCCCTTCTGTCTCATCGACTACTTCCCCGACGACTTTCTGCTGGTCATCGACGAGAGCCATGTCACCGTGCCGCAGATCCGCGCCATGTACGGCGGCGACCGCAGCCGCAAGACCTCGCTGGTGGAGTACGGCTTCCGCCTGCCGTCGGCACTCGACAACCGACCGCTGACCTACGACGAGTTCTACAACCTCACGGGACAGACCATCTACATCAGCGCCACCCCTGCCGAATACGAGCTGGCAGAGGCCGAGGGCGTGGTGGTGGAGCAGGTCATCCGTCCCACCGGTCTGCTCGACCCCGTGGTCGAGGTGCGTCCTGCCACCAACCAGGTCGACGACCTGCTCGACGAGATAGAAAAGACCGTGGGCAAGCGCCACCGTGTGCTGGTGACGACACTCACCAAGCGCATGGCCGAGGAGTTCTCCTCCTACCTCATCAACCTGGGCATCCGTGCCAAATACATTCATAGCGATGTCGACACGCTGGAGCGTGTGGAGATTATGCGAGACCTGCGCATGGGTGTCTTCGACGTGCTGGTGGGCGTCAACCTGCTGCGCGAGGGCTTGGACCTGCCCGAGGTAAGTCTTGTGGCCATCCTCGACGCCGACAAAGAAGGTTTCCTGCGCAGCGACCGAGCCTTGATACAGACCATCGGTCGTGCCGCCCGCAACGTGGAGAGCAAAGCCATCCTCTACGGCGACCATATCACCGGCAGCATGCAGCGCGCCATCGACGAGACCAACCGACACCGCGAAAAACAGATACGCTACAACCTGGAGCACGGCATCGTACCACGCCAGATTGTGAAAAGCACAGAGGCCATCCTGGGCACCACCTCCGTCATCGAGCTGGCCGCCGATACGGAGACGCCCACCCTGCGGGAGGAGAAAACAGAGGCGCCGTCAACAATAAGTATCGCCGCCGAGAGCGAAGCCACGTATGGGAAAGCCCCTGCGAACGATACACCCACCGCACCTGCCAAGCCCGACCCGCGCACCAAGGCGCAGCTGCGCAAAGCCATCCGCGAGGCACAGCGCAAGATGCAGACAGCCGCCAAAGAGATGGACTTCCTCGCCGCCGCCAACTACCGCGACGAAATCAAAGCCCTGCAAGCTGCTTTAGAGACAGCACGAGGGGAGTAAAAAGTGTTGCACACAAGCAGCATTTTCCATAAAAATGTTGCCTATACGCAACACCTCCCTACTAGCATTAAACAATACAACCGACTTAACATTTTGTTAATAACATTTTGTTAAGNNGTTTCAATCAACGCCCACTGCTTCAATTATTTATTAAAGTTCACAATTTTGTGGACCACAAAAATGTGAACTTTCCCCAAAAAGTTGTATCAATGCACTTGAAAAAAATTGGAACACTGGGATATCCCCAGTTCCAGCCGACGACGTGATGCGTACCGGCATCGCGGTGCAAACCCCATCACATCCCTCCTCACTTCCAGTTTCCTTTGAAATCAAAGCCCGCGGAACCGCCCGCGGGAGGTAAAAATTCGTAGTCACGCAAATAGACTTCGCATGGATTTTGTATCTTTGCACAAAAAAGAACGAACACCATGCCTGCGAATAAAAACGCTGTCACACGCTACTATTTTTTAGACCAGTTTCTGGCCCAGCGCTACAAGGACTACTCGACCGAGGACTTGTGCCGCCTTGTCAACGAGAAATTGGTAGAGATGGAACAAGACCCCGTGAGCCTCCGAAGCATCCAGGGCGACCTCCATTACCTGGAACACGAAGATCCGTTCCTCGCTGAGATAGAACATTATCAAGTCGATGTACCCAGCCGGAAAAATCCCAACCGCACGGTCAAAAAGAACTGCCTCCGTTATGCCGACCCGTCGTTTTCCATCTTCAAGAAAGAGATGACCGACGACGAGAAGTACCTGCTATCCGAAGCGTTGTCGCTGCTGGGGCAGTTCGACGGACTTCCCAACCTGGGAGGGCTGGATCAGCTGCGCAAGAGCCTGGACGTAAAGCTCGATCGACAGATAGTTTCCTTCACCAAGAACCCAAAGGAGGGATCAACTCTTTTTGGTGAATTGTTTACCGCCATCTCGCAGAAACAGGTCGTGGAGTTGCATTACCACAAGTTCGAGACACCCAAGGAGGAACGGACGGTGGTGCTCCACCCCTATCTGCTCAAAGAATACAACCACAGGTGGTATCTCATCGCCGCCGCCGATGACACCGGCAAGCTGCTCAACTTCCCACTCGACCGAACCGACAAAATCGTGCCGCTGACATCACACCGCTACAAAGAGTACGACGGCAATCTCAACGAGCGTTTCGAGGACATCATCGGGGTCTCCCTTTACGAAGACCGGCCGCTACAGCAGATTGTCTTCTGGGTCAGCGACCACTCTAAGGAATATGTCTCCACCAAGCCGTTGCACGAATCGCAGCACACCATCAGTGGTGAGCGCGAAGCCGCACTGCGCTTCAAGTTCCCGCAGCTGGAAGGTGGCCGTTACTTCTACATCGAATGTATCGAAAATTACGAATTACGACGCGAACTGACCGCCTTCGGCGAAGACTTGATAGTGCTGTCGCCAGCCGACATCAAGCAAAAAGTTCTAGACAGAATCAACGGAATGACTGCCCGATACGCGCAGCTGGGTGCATAAATGCGATTAAATTCGTATCTTTACACCGTGAAAAACGAATAAAATGATGGACAACAAGCCTACATTCATATCAAGGGACGGCATGATTGCCGACAGCAATTATATTCAGTGGATTGCTGACATCAAATCACGGTTCCAACAAAGTCAGATAAAAGCTGCCGTGAAGGTGAACACTTCGCTTCTGGAGTTCTACTGGAGTTTGGGTAGGGATATAGCTGTCTCTTATACACATCTGACGCTGCCGACGAGCGATCNNGTGAACACTTCGCTTCTGGAGTTCTACTGGAGTTTGGGTAGGGATATAGTCTCCATGCAGGCTGAGAGTAAATGGGGCAGCGGCTTCCTCAATCAACTCAGTTTGGATTTACGAGAGGCATTTCCTCAGACGACAGGCTTTTCGTCTCGTAATATCCGGTACATGAAGGATTGGTATCTGTTTTATTATGAGAGATATATAATTTTGCACCAAGCTGGTGCAAAAACTGCAGATACAAATTTGCACCAGGTTGGTGCAGAATTTGAATTTCGTCACCAAGCTGGTGACGAATTTGAGGTAGCAAATCGTCAACAGGCTGTTGACGATTTAGAAATGCCAGATATATTTGCCATTGTTCCCTGGAGACACCACATCCAAATCTTCACAAAAAGCAAATCTGTAGAAGAGGCGTTGTTTTACATAAACAAAGTTGCAACGGAAGGATGGAGCCGCAGTAGACTTGAGAGCCAAATGGAGAAGCAACTATTCTTGGCACAAGGTGCTGCCGTCACCAATTTCGAGCAAACGTTGCCGTCGTCGCAAATACAAATAGCAAAAGAGATTTTGAAAGATCCCTACCATTTCGGCTTCTTGAATATGAAAGATGAATATGCGGAGAAGGAGTTAGAGGATGCATTAGTATCTAAGATTACCCAATTTCTTTTGGAACTTGGAAAAGGTTTTGCCTATGTGGGTCGCCAGATGGAGCTGCGGATGGATGATGAGACGGCCTTCTTCCCCGACTTGGTTTTCTATCACATACCGCAGAAGCGTTACGTCATCATCGAGCTGAAGGCTGTCAAGTTCGAGCCGGAGTTTGCCGGCAAGCTGAATTTCTATGTGACCGCAGCCGACAAACTACTCAGAGGCGATGGCGACAACGAGTCGGTAGGCCTGATTATCTGCAAGACGGCGAAGAAGACCATAGTGGAGTGGTCACTGAAAGACATCAACAAACCACTTGGGGTTTCGACTTATC
>LXOW01455691.1_pt1 | contig 10820 bp, 1 predicted proteins | sample 1368591 | NCBI WGS metagenome assembly LXOW01 (sample SAMN04884650, study PRJNA319009) | bovine gut metagenome | isolation source: Cow rumen | host: Bos taurus | place: Italy: Legnaro (PD) | collected 2014-07-09
CGGGGCGACAGCATCAACCTCTCCGCCGTCTACGTCGGACGCATGCTCAAACAAGACCGAGGCCCCTACCAGCGTGCTATGTGCCAGACCCTGCTCAACATCATCCAGCACCACGGCATCGTCGGCTACGACGTGCTACCCGACGATGCCACCGACCAGCTGCCCACGCCACAGTGGGTGTTCATGGGCGGCGTACGCTATACACCCCTCGAGTTCGCCCACTCCGTATGCGCCCCCGGCGAATACCTCGCACTCACCTGCCAGCCCGACTCTCCCTATTATCATCCCATCGTCGTCGATGCACCCGACAACTGGGAGCACAACCGCCTGCTGAACATCCCCCTCGACACCCTGCGACGCCATGTAAACCATGCCCTGCGCCACCGCCATCCCGTCTGCTGGGAAAGCAAGGGGCACGCCATGGCCATCGTCGGAATGGCCCGCGACGAGAAGAAACGTCCTTACTACGTCCTGAAAAACTCCTGGGGACCACGCGGCCCCTACGACGGGCTGGTCTATATGTCCGCCCACAAACTCTGGCGCGACATGCTGGCCGTCTATATGACCCGCGATGCCTACGGCACCGTATTACCTTGAACCATCACTCATAGTCCCTTACGCATGGAAGTGAGAACCGTGTGGTTCTCACTTCCAAGTAACGAATTGGTTCTCACTTCACTCGCTCACCAATTGGTTCTCACTTCATTTGTTTTATCGTGACCTTTTCACCATGATGGATGTAGATGCCGGGCTGTTGAGGCTTGCGACCAATCTTGAATCCCTGCAGTGTCCACCAGTCGTCATCGTCATCACCGTCGATATCCACGGTACGGATGGCCGTTGCATCGATGTCGAGTGTATAGGGCTCTTCGAGTGTTCCGTAGGCAGCATCGCTGACAAACGGCAGGGTGTCGTCGACCACATACTCCTGCCCGTCGACATAGACGCGCAGTTCGATATGTTTCTGGCTGTCGGTTTCCGACGATCCCATGACGGTGAGGAAGTAATGCCCCTTGTTGCACCTGATGGCGCCGCGGCACTCGCCGTCGATGAAGGCGCCAATCTCTGTATCGTCGCGCTCTTGTCCGTCCTTCTTCACCACGGCAATGATGTTCAGGTTGTCAGGATAGAGATACGGGCTGACGGGTGTGTAGTGGGAAAGTGAAGAGTGAAGAGTGAAGAGTGAAGATTGCAACGCCACACTCTCGCAGAGAGAATTTGCTTCCGCACGTCGTGATGCCTGCTGCACTCCAGACTTGCCACTGGGATAGTGGAAGGTCTTCTCCTCGCTTGCCGTCGAGTGATAGATGTAGCCCTCGCCCGGGACGATGCTCTCCAGCGTACCCTCCCAGTAGCCCTTGTTGCTGAACTCGGCAAATTCCGAACGGCTCTTCACGCGGTCACCCGGTTCGGGTGCGAGTTCGGCAAAGGCCTCATCGACCGACATCACCGAGTTGGCCAGCGTACCTATCCAGTTGTATCCCGGGTGCATGGTCTGCGGCCGGTTCTTCGTATCCAGCACGAGTCCGACAAGGTCGAAGTCCGTCTTCGTCGAGAGTTGCATCTTGTACATCTTGCCCGGCTCCAAGGTAGTCAGTTCACCCTGAATCTCGCCATCCCTGTCTACGGTGGAGAATCCAAACTGGCTCTTCATGTTCTTGAATCGCTTGAGGATGTTCACATCCTTCGGCAACTGATATTTCAGGCTGTCCACGACGGGCTCCACATAGATAGACATCCACGTCCATCCCTTGGCCAACGAGATCTTCTGCTCGATGGCATTAGCCGCGTTGATGATGGCAGGTGCATCGTAGGAGCCATAGTTGGCATCCGGTGTGTACTGTAGATTCGTGGTAGACATCTGGTTGGGAATTGTGACTCCCACCAGCGGATGGATGATACCCGTTGAGGCATCATAGACCTTGAAGGTCAGGTCGCTACTACCGGTGCTGACATCCGTTACCGAGGCCCCATAGATGACCATGTTGACGTAGTAGGCGTCACGCGTGCTGATATACTTCGGACTGGTCACACCACGACAGAGACCCAGTTCGTCGAATGCAGCAATCTTGGTGTCGCTGTTCTCGCATATCCTGTCGTTGATGTACAGCTGTCCGGTCAGCGTCATGTTGCTCTCGTAGAGGTCGGGATCAACCGTCCAGTCGGGAACGTCGCCCGTGACGGTCAGGATGAGTTTCAGCACGCGGCTAATGCCCAGATGGTCGGTCAGGTAGATATACTCCGTGTGTCGTCCCACCGGCACGTCGGTACCCAATCGGAAGTGGACATATCCGCCGTACCCCGTGATAGTGCCTATGTTCTTGTCGACGGTCAGCCACGACGGCATGCCGCTCACCTCGTAGTCCTGCGCCATGCCCGTATGGTTGGCGACATACATCTCCCACTCCATGACCTCGTTCCACGGCTTGGTGAGGTTGTCCTCCTCGAGGTTCCAAGTGAGGCTGGCAAAGTCGCAATGGAACTTCCAGCTGACGGGCACGCTCTTGTTGCCGTGTTCGTCCCTGATGTTGCTCACCGTTGCCACGAAGTCGTTGCCGTCCATGAGCGTCAGTGTTGTTTCCGGGAAGGTGAAGTATATCTCGTCGGCCGACACCGTGAAGTCATAGTCCGTATTAGCCATGCGCAGCTTCGAGGACCCCGGCTTGAGAGCCGGTGCGTTGTCCGCCCGTGTGATAGCCGGTACTTTCGTCCCGTTCACGATGACGGAATCCCTGACCACCTGTAGGCGGCTGTCGGTCTCTCCGAAGTTATCCAGTGAGAATTCTCCGATGACCGTTCCCTGCTGGTTGCGGTGTATGTCCTCCATTGGGAAGTATCCTTCGAGTCCGGGGTATCCGGTTTGCATTCGCTCGTACATACGCTCCCTGATGAGCTGTCCGTCGAATGCCGCATTCCAGATGCGTATGTCGTCCACGTCGCCCTTGAAACAGTTGAGAGTTGAGGGTTGAGCGTTTAGAGTGGTCTGTTCGGCACCCACCATCAGGTAGTGGCTGCTGATGCCCGGCACACTCGACTCCGGCAGCACCTTCACGGCCTCTCCGTCCATGTATGCGATGGCGCTGGTTCCTCGTCGGACGTTGAGAGCCAGGTGGTGCCAGTTGCCGTCGAGGTAGTTTTTGCTGCTGAGCGTGATGCTGTCGTTGGAGAGAGCAAGTATCATCTTCCCGTTGTCGAAGCCTATCGCAGTCTTTCCGCCATCCGTGTTGCCCACCGACATCAGCGTTGCCGAAGCCTTGTTGTCGGTTAGTGTCCCACGGAACCACATCTCGTAGGCGAAGTTGTCGGTTTTGGTGGGCTGGAAGGTAGTGATGTCGATTTTCATCGCACTGGTCTCCGTGCCGTCCATGTGAGCGGCCAGGTTCTCGTTGTTGACATACCAGCTCTCGCTCTGCATGAGCATGTGTCGCGAGCGGGCACAGTCGTTGATCTGTGTGCCGTGAGCCTCGTCCATTTTCCAGTAGCCCACCAGTCCCGGCGTGTTGGGCGCCCTCAGCTTGTTGCGGTCTCTGTAGAGGTCTTGCGCTGTCACGTCGCTATTCCAGATGCGCAGTTTGCTGATCATGCCCTTCATACCGTCGCCTCCCACGCTCAGTTTTCCGTGACCGCCGAGGTCGTTTGCCGGTTTGTTACGTCCGATGTACCTAGGTTCATCCGTTTCGGCGGTAGCATAGAGCATGCTGATGCGGTTCTGCGAGTCGTCAGCCGTCTTTCGCTTGTAGCTCAGCGCCATGTACATCCACTTGTTTTCGGGCAACACCGAGTCGGTCTCGAAGACATCATCCTTTCCTCCGACCCGCGCCCGCAGCTTGCCGCCATCGTGAGTAGATAGCGACAGCAAGTTGTTGCCCGTGCCGAGGCTGATGATGTTGCCGTCGCCCTGTCGGTAGAACCACATGTCGAAGGCATAGTCGCTGTCGGCGAGGTCGTAGAGGGCTTCCGTCTGTATGCTGTCGCCGTTAAGCTGTACCGCCACGTCAGGATAGGAGCTATTCGGATTTGCGACGACATTGTTCATGCCGCCCTCGATGATGATGTTTTCGCTCTGACTGATGGCATTTCCGTTGAGTTGTTCGTTAAAGCGCAGGTGCATATTGTTGCGGTTCAGCCAGGTGAGCTGTCCGTTCTCCGGGCTCACCATGCCGAGTATCTTCGGACCGTGGGTGTCCTGGGTCACCTCGATGATGTTGCTCTGGAAGGTCACCTCCTCCTTGCCATACACGCCGAAGGTCTGTGCCTGCAGCTCGTAGAGGCCGTCGTCCAGGAACTTCACCTTCGCAGGGATGCGGCTGCCGGCGGGCATCTCTTCATAGCCCTGGGTGAGCAGCGAGTCGCGTGTGGTCCACTGCTTCAGCACGTTCCATGTGTCCACACCCTTGCGGCGGTAGCGCAGGCGCAGGCCGTGCAAGTCGTCGCTCTGGCGGTCCAGGTTGTACATGGTGGCTGTGATGCCGCTGTTCTCGTCGATGAATGCCTTGTTGATTACGGTGTGGTCGACGGCCAGGTCGACGGGCGACGACGAGGGCACGAAGTGTACGTGCAGCTTCACGGGTTCGCTCGAGCAGGTGATGTCTTTCTCCGACCTGAGCACCAGCACGATGTCGTCGTAGTCGATGATGTTCTTGTCGCTCTGCGACACCACGAGCAGCTTATTGACGGTCTCGCCACCCTTCATCTTGATGGTGCGGCCATCCTTGCCGTTGCTCAGTATGTTGCCGTCGACGGTCAGTATGGCACCGTTGGGGTTCGATTTCTCCTTCACCTCGAGCACGTAGGTGCAGACGTCGTTGGTCTCGCTCTGGTTCGACAGTTGCAGGTTGAACTGTGCCTGTGTGCCGGTGGGCACGTCGGTCAGCTCAGCCGCACCGTCCACCCTCAGCTGTGGCACCTCCACGCGCATGGTGCCCTCGTTGAGTTTGGTGCCGGGTTCGTAGAACATGGTCTGTGTCTCGCCCTCATACGGGTTGGCAGTCTGTCCGCCACGGGTGATGAAGATGGGACCCCATGCTCTCTTCGATTCGTAGACATCCACGCTCAGGGCCGTGCGATAGTCGTTGTCGCCCATCGTCCATGCCACGGTTCGCTGGTTCGTGGTGATGGTGTCGTTCTTCTGCGAAGTGCCGTCCTTCTGGTTTCCACGGAAGATGGCGTATGCACCGGCATCGTTGAACAGATAGCCCGCATGGATTTCTCCAGTGAACACGTAGTCGTAGGAATGTGTCCTGCTATCGGTTTTCTGATACGAGGTGGATGTCGCCTGACTTACCTTCGTACTGTTGCCGATGGAGAAGTTGTCTATCAGCGTACCGCCACTGAGGGCCTCCACCTTCTCCTCTTCGTTGTCGGCGATGCAATCGCGCCATGCCTTGATTTGGTTGATGGCGTTCTGCACCTCGTCATCGGCCTTATTGCCCGTACCATTGACCATGCGGTAGCTGGGACAGGCACTGGCGGCGACAATCTCTTCGGACGTCCACACGGAGGCATCGGCATTGCCCGTTCCGAACTTCTCGTCGCCGGGCTTGTACTTCGTGTAGTACATCACCTTGCCCTCCACCCTCGGACAATTGGTGCTGTCGGTGTGGTCGGCATTGATATATCCTTCCGTCAGCCGGCTCTTGATGATGGCCTCCCATTCGGGTATGAGCGTGTTGAGGATGTAGGCCTGTGGGAACACGAAGGTGGTGCTGAACTGCTGGCCTACGGTAATGCCCTCCTTGTCGCCTATCTCATAGTCGCCGTCGTCGGTCTTGAAGATGCCCAGCAGGCGGCCCTTGCTGAAGAGCAGATTGGTGGAGCGGCCTATGTAGGTGTCGCCGCCCTCCGGCTCGTAGGCGTCGTGCTCATTGACATACTGCATCTCACTGGGCGTACTCATGGCTGTGGTCGTGGTGTAGGTGGTGTCTCTGCCAGTCACTTGCGAGTCATTCCATGTGTAGTCTCCAACCAAAGTCTGGTTTATCACAATCGTTGACTTCGAATCCGTCAGGGTGGCAATGCCCATTACTTCACCCACTGACACCTTCCAGGTGGGCGCCTCGCTGATGTAGGCACCGCCGCCTTTAGTGTAGCCAGAACTTGTGATGCTCGTCTCCACATACGATTTGATTTCCTTCTGCTCGAGCGAGGCCGCCGAGGCAGAGCCGGGCGGACGGCGCAGAATCATGTCGACCACCGACGGACCTTGTGTGACGAAGTTGGTGCCCGAAGTGATGCTGCCCAGCACAATCAGGTCGAGGGCAGTGGTCTTGTTGTTGCCGGGAGCCTTCCAGATGGTAGTGCGCCCGTCCACCTTGACCGCGATGCTCATGCTGAGCAGATGGCCTTCGGCAAAGTTGGGCCAGCCAGCCTCGAAGGTATAGTCTACGTGGCCGCTCTTGTCGGGTTTCACGTTGATCTGCATGGTCTCGTAGGGCATACCCATCTCTATCTGATCGTTGCCGATGGTGCCACTCGCGCCGAAGACGGTGGAGGTGACGCTGGCGTCGTTGACGATGCGCACCGAGGCATCCTCGGGTATCTCGTCGAACTCCTCCTGCGTGTCTAAGTTCTTGTAGTGCTCGGCCACGTCGATGCCGATGTTGTAGTTGCGGCTCTGTCGGAAGATGGGATGGCCGAAGCGGTAGCTGAAGCTGGTAGGCGTCAGCGTGAGCACCTCGACGGAGTCCGTACTGTTGTCGGTATTGGTGACAATCACCATGCGCTCGCCGAAGACTCCCTCGCGGCGGCCCGTCTGAGCTACGTGGATGGTGGGCTCGCAGCGATACTGGCGTATCATCTTCGCGCTGTACTCATACTTCTGGCTGCTTCCTGCCAGCGTGTCGCACTTCATGCTCTCCTTGATGGTGTTGGTGGCATCGATCAGGGGCAGGTTCTGCGCAAAGACGGGCTTGTCGTTGTAGATGGTGTCGCCCTTGTCGCCTTCGAAGCGGATGCTCTCCACCTTGTACTTCAGCGGGGGCAGCAGGGCCGAGAACTCGCCTGTCTCCGGGTCGGTCTTTATATATATATAATGTGTACCCTCGCTGTCGATGATATTCGGATTGTCGGCATCTTCCTTGCCGGCACCGCGCCAGGCGGTGCTGCTGATGGCAGCGGTGGCACTTGCCACGGGCATCGTGGTAGTGCCGTAGGTGCCCACACCACGGTCGTCTACCGTGTAGTTGAACGAGCACTGGCTCTCCCGTCCCAGACTCAGTTTGATGGTGGCCTGGCCCAGACGGTTCTTCGACAGGGCGAAGCCCACGGGAGCCTCGTAGTCGCTATAGCCGCCGTTGATGCGGCCGGTGACGTTCACCAGCGTAGAGTCCACGAAGTTCACCGTCTCCGACTTCTTGAATTCGTACGTGCCGCTGCCCATGGGGAACGTTGTCAGGTGGTGGCCGTTCTTGTAGGCCTCTATGCGGTGGTTGCCGATGGGTACGGAGAGTTCGTATTCACCGTTGGAGTCGGTCGTCACCTGCTTCAGCACGCCGTCGACCTTGAACTGCACGCTGTCCACGGGGATGTCGGTGCCAAGGTAAGTCACCTGGCCGCGCATCGGGAACGACGACTTGTCGGTGAAGTCGTAGCCGTTGAGCGCCTGGTTGGTGATGAAGGCGGTCTTCGATTCGGGTTCGAACTTATGGATGCCCTTACTGGGGGTGATGACGTAGGAGGTTCCGTCGCCCACGTAGGGGATGTTGCGGATTGCGTAGTTGCCGTCAGCATCGGTCACCCCGTAGCGCGACAGCTGCTCCTTTGGAGGACGGATGCTCGACGAGAAGATGTTGCCGCCCACCGTGGCATGACGGCCGTTGGGCAGGTTGTTGACGTACGAGGCATCGAAGACATGGCGGTCCAGACCCTCGTCCATGGGCCAGTAGAGGGCTAAGTCCGACTCGCGGCCGCTCAATACGCGGTCGTAACAGTTGGCCTTCTCTTCGTCGCTGAGCACCTTGTTCCATACGCGCACCTCAGAGAGGTAGCCCTTGAAAGCATGCAGCGAGTCGACACCATCGGCACCGCCCATGGAGAACGGAGCCAGATACTTGTATTTAAAAGCAGAGAGAGTCTTGGTCTCGCCATCGTTCACTTGGAACTGAAGGTCGCTTCCCGTCCGGCTCACCGTAAGCAGAGAGTAGGTGTTCAGCGGCAGTTTTACGCCTGTGTTAGTAGCGGGGCCATAGGTAAGGTAAGCCGGTTCTATTATATATCCATCTCTATCCTTGTGGAATTCAACAATCCAGGATCCGTTGCCCTTGTCGTATGTGTATGAGTTCTGCGAAATACCATCATTATAAATTGTATCGGCGATGGTCACTGTGCCGCATGTGGCATCACCGTTCGCTCCGATACAGGTTGTTGCATTCTTGCCCGCTGTGGCGGTAACACGGGTCACGTCCTTGGTGATGGTGATGTCGCCACAAGAAGAGTAGTCGCTTGGCCCAATTCCACTGGCCTTATTATCGCCCGTGGCTATGACTGTGCCCCCCATAATGGTGATGTTACCGCACGTACCACTGTATCCGCTGCCAATGCCTGCCGCATTTTGTCCACCATTGGCAATAATGTTACCGCCCCTAATGACGATATTGCCGGATAACTTCAGTGAACTGCCGCCGCCGCCGATGCCTGCGGCACTTATATGACCATTTGCAGTGAGCGAACCTTCGCCCGTAATGGTCAGCGTTTTGCCAGAAGGAACGTAAATGCCAGGAGCATCCCAATAACTCCCATTGACCTCGTTTGTGCCAATGAGAACAATGGTAGCGTTGCCTTTACAGGTAATCCCCGCCCAATCATAGTAATATGAATTGGCTGCTTTGGTGGTCACATCTTTGAGATACACGGTAGCTCCATCGGCGATGGAAAGACTGTAGTTTACATTCAACGTACCTGTCAAGGTTTCTCCATGTTGTGCCACATAACTTTTTTTAAGTGTTGACAAATCGATCGTTTTAGTCGATGTGGGCAATGTAGGTGGTGCCCATTTATCTGGAATATATTGGGGCTTACTGATGGCAATCTCGTAGCCGTCAGCCGTCTGCTTTCCTACCACAAGCCTTCCCTCACCGGGCATCTCGGCGAGAACAGCTCCCTCGCTCAACGCTGAGTCGGGACGTACGAACATCTGCACGGTGAAGTCCTTGTCAGGGCCGAAGAGTTTGGCAATATGTGTACTGTCGGCCTGCCACTGCATACCCGTGGATGCACCGTCGACACGCATGGAGTGACCCGTCACGGCATCGTTGTTGGAAGATTGCAGCGAGATGCGCACATCTTCCACGGGTGTGGTGGATGATGCTGAATTGAAGGCGACATGTCCGCTGATGGTGCCGCTCGACTGGGTGAAGCCCACGTCGTAGAGCGTGTTCTGCAGCACATTGCCGCTATAGACCTCCAACCTGTATTCGTAATAATAGCCGGGCATCGCGTTAATATCCTCGTAGCTTGCTATCGCCCCCGTTTCGTTGACGGTGGTAAGATTAATGAAGTCGGCATCGCTATCGACAAGGCGCCGCCCAATGCGGTAGGTGTCGGCATCCGTTCCCGCCTTGTCAGCACGCCACGTCAGGGTGACGGTGCTGCCGTGGGTGCCCTTGGTGGCCTCGAAGTCCTTCAGGAGGGTGCCGCGCAGCAGGCCTGCCGTCAGCTCGGCACTCTCGAAGGGGTACTTACCGACGGTCAGCTGCACCTTGTAGGTATAGCGTGCGGTGACATTGGGCAGACTCTCGTCAGTGACAGTCGCAAAGGTGCCCGCCTTGGGGTTGGCATCGGCAGTGACAGGCTGTCCTAACTTTGCCCAGGAGCCATCCTTGCTGGTCTTGCGCATCACCTGGAACTCCACTGAAGTGTCATCGATGGGCACCCGCGAGTATTTCCACTTGAGTGTCACGTTTTTAGTGTCGGTGGTGTCCTGCTCCAGGTCGTAGATGCTCACTTGCGGTGTAGTGTCGAGCACGCGGCTGGTCAGTCCGCCGAGGCGGCTGATGAGTTCGTCGGTCGGGTGGCTGAGATCACTGCTGATGCCGCTGTTCTTGGCCCATACTTCGGGCACATTGAGCACTAAGTATCTGTAGTAGTGTCCCAAAGGCACACCGTAGTCGCTGTAGCTCAGCGAAGTCTTCTTGGTGGCATAGTCCAGGGCATCGCACTTCTGCCACTGCTTGCCGGAGAGTTTCACGCCCTGCGCGTCGGTCTCGATTCGGAAGATGTAAGGAATGCTTTCGAAGTAGGTGGCGGTGTCGACGGGCTGCGACCAGGTGAGGTCGCTGGTCGTGTCGAACTGCCGGTATCCGACGTTGAGGTCAGAAGGCTGTGGCACCACCTTGAAGTAGTTGCTCCTGGCAAATGTGTATGGTTCGCTCCAGAACACGCCGGTGGGGTCTCTCATGCCCTGGACGGCCTTGATGCTGACATCAATCTGCTTGGGGTTGCGCACGGATGACGGGATGTCGGTCTCGACGGAGGCCTTCTTGCTCGTCTCACACGACACGTGGTCGGTGACGGTCTGTGTGGTCTTGCCGTCCTGNNTCGTAGTCGCAGAAGCGTCCGCGCACATCGTTGGCCGTGCCGTTATAGGCTGGCAGCTTGGGCACGGTGAGCTTCATCTTGCCGGGAGCACTGCGCTCGCAAGTGTAATCGCTGGCATCGAAGGGCGAAACACCCAATGAGGCCCTGAACTCACAGCTGGAGGCCAGGGTGATGGTGTACTCGTTGCCGTTGGAGTGAGTATATTTATACTGCACTTTCCAGGTACGGCCCGCCAGGTCGGCAGGGTAGTAGTAGTCGATGTAGGCCGAGAGGTAGTCTTTGTTGTC
>LXOW01215730.1_pt1 | contig 10814 bp, 11 predicted proteins | sample 1368591 | NCBI WGS metagenome assembly LXOW01 (sample SAMN04884650, study PRJNA319009) | bovine gut metagenome | isolation source: Cow rumen | host: Bos taurus | place: Italy: Legnaro (PD) | collected 2014-07-09
CTCCAAGGAGTTTGTCCGTGAATGGCTGATGGAGAACGGCTCCCAAGGCAAAGAGGGACAGCAGGTGCCCGAAATGACCCCCGCCATTGTTGAGAGCATCACCAACCGTTATATCGAACTTTACGAGCACATCATCGGTCAGCCTTTCCAGAAAGCCGACGACTGCACCGATGTCGCTGCCCGCATCGAGAAAAACGTGAAGGTATATTTGGACCAATTAGACTAATTGGACCAATAGGATCAATTAGACCAATAGGTCCCTTCAACCCTTCAACCTTTCCCTTCTTTGGAAATCGAGCGTAAATATCTGGTTTCGACGTTGCCGGAAGGCTTGGACCGCTTTCCGCATAGCGAGATTGAGCAGGGATACCTCTGCACGCAGCCAACGTTGCGCATCCGTCGCATCGACGACCGCTATGTGCTGACGGTCAAGGAACACCTGCGCACCGAAAGCAGTGCCATCGTCAATAGGGAAGAGGAGTTTGCCATGGCGCCCGACTCCTACCGACATCTGCGCGAGAAGTGCGACGGACGGATCATTGCCAAGACACGCTACAAGATTCCGCTGTCCCAGCTGTACCCCGATGGCAACCATGGTGAGCTGGTAGCCGAGTTGGATATCTTTCACGGTCGCCACGAAGGACTGCTGCTCGTCGAGGTGGAGTTCCCAGACACCGCCGCAGCCGACGACTTCGTCCCGCCCGCCTGGTTCGGCCCCGACGTCTCACAAGACCCCCGATACCGAAACAGCTACCTGGCAAGTTGAGAATTGAGAATTGAAATTTTCGTTATAACGATATAACGTAATTACGTAATAACGAATATTCTATAACTTATAACCTCTAACCCTTTGAAACGCATCCCCCATACTTTTACCATTGTCTTTGCCCTCATTGTGTTGGCGGCGGTCTGTACCTGGCTGGTGCCGGGTGGTGAGTTTGTCCGTGAGCAGGTTACTGTTCAGCAGACCGATGGCACTACGACCAGTCGCGAAGTGGTGCAGAACGACTCATTCCATTATGTCGCCAGTGAGCCGCAGACCTGGCAGGTTTTCTCGGCGCTCTACAATGGATTCTGCGACAAAGCCGACATTGTCATCTTCATCTTGGTGGTGGGCGGTGCTTTCTGGATTCTGAACGACAGCCACGCCATCGACGTGGGGGTCATGGCCTTTCTGCGGCGCATCCGCCGACTGAATCGTTACAAGCTGTTTCAGAAGTTGGGCGTGGAGAACATCATCATCACGTTGGTGATGTTGATGTTCAGTCTTTTCGGTGCAGTATTCGGCATGAGCGAGGAGACCATCGCCTTTGTCGCTGTCTTTATCCCGCTGGCGGTCTCTATGGGTTACGACTCGCTGGTGGGTCTCTGCATGTGCTATGTGGCGGCGCATATCGGCTTTGCCGGTGCCATGCTCAACCCCTTCACCATCGGCATTGCGCAGGGTATCGCCGGTCTGCCGCTCTTCTCGGGTTTGGAATACCGATTCTTCTGTTGGCTGATATTGACCTTGCTGGGCATCGCTTTTGTGCTGTGGTACGCCCATCGTGTGCGTCGCAATCCGGAGCGTTCGCCCGTCTATCAGCTCGACGCCTATTGGCGTGGTCGCACACAGGAGCAGGCTGCCGAAAAAGTGGAATATCGCTCGCCCCGTGCGGCATGGGTGGTCTACTTGTTGCTGGGCATCGCCCTCGCGGTTTGTGCTTTCCGCTGGCCCTCCACCGTTGTGGCGGTAGGAGGGGGAACGGCCTCGCTGCCGCTGCTGCCTGTATTAGCGGTGCTCTATCTGCCTGTGGGCTTCATAGCACTGCGTAAGTCGGTGCATTTCTTCATCCTCGGCCTGCTGCTCTTCACCGTGGGCTACCTGGTGGTGGGTGTGCTGGGCTACGGCTGGTATATCCGTGAGATTTCGGCCCTCTTCCTGGCTATGGGCATCCTCAGCGGCATCGCCAACAGCCGCCATGCCGACGACATCGCCAAGCTCTTCCTGGCCGGTTGCGGCGACATCCTCTCCGCGGCGTTGGTGGTGGGTTTGGCCAGCGGCATCATCTTCATCCTCAAGGATGGCCACGTCATCGACACCATTCTCTACGGACTCACCCGTTCGCTGGCGCAGACCGGCGAGGTGGCCTCGGTAGGGGTGATGTATCTCTTCCAGACGCTGCTCAATATCGTCATGCCCAGCGGCAGCGCCAAGGCGGCGCTCACCATGCCCATCATGGCGCAGTTTGCCGACCTCATCGAGGTGTCGCGTCAGACTACCGTGCTGGCCTTCCAGTTCGGCGACGGCTTCACCAACATGCTTACGCCCACCAGCGGTGTGCTCATCGGCTGTCTCGGTGTGGCGCGTATCCCCTACGGAACTTGGCTCAAATGGGCGTGGAAGTTTATTCTGGGCTGTATCATTGTCGGATTCTTCCTGCTGCTGCCCACACTCTTCCTCCAGCTCCCGGGATTCTGAGCATACGTGGCACCCCCACACTGCGTGTGGGGTTGTTGAGAGTCAGCCCCTCTGGGGCTGTCACCATTTGACTGCTTGGCCCCACACTGCGTGCGGGGTTACTGAGAGTCAGCCCCCTTTGGGGCTTTGGTGCCTCATGTGGTTGGCCTCGGAGAGGCCGGATCTCTGTAACCCCGCACAAGTCCGTAAGGACGCAGTGTGGGGTGGGGTAGACTCGATATCTATAGCGCCCCGGAGGGACGCTCTCTACTTTAAGAAACACATTGAATTAAATTTAAACTCCCGGGATTTTAAGGGGGATTTGCATTATTCGTTGAAAATGATTACCTTTAGATTCTATAAGGTCTATTTACTTGTAGGACTTTTTGTAACATGCAGATAATCACCAAACTCTATTTAATGAGTGGTGGCGCTTCCCATGCGGACGACCCTTGGCCTTTGTTCCAGGAGGGTGTCGGGTTTGGGTGTTTTCCTGTTTTTCATTCGGATTTGATTGTTTGCCGTCGCTGACGACAAACCGCATCGTATATGCCATCAACCCTTAAACCTTAAATTGTAAAGCTTAAACCTTAAACTTAATACTCTCACCATGAAAAAACATTATTTCTTTTCTTGACCATGTTGTCGGTAGCGGGTGTCAGCTGCGCCTCCGTATTCGCGAAGGTCTGCAGCACCGGCCAGATCTACAACAAGAGTGGACTTAAATTCAACAAGGGCACCACTCCCAACGGCTGCCTCATCCGCGACACCCTCTATGTCATCATTAGCCAGAAAGAGCACAGCTACACCGAGGTCACCAACTGCGGCCCCTACACCTGGGACATCACTGGCTAGACCTACAACAAGAGCGGCCTGAAGTTCAACAAGACCACCAACGAGTATGGCTGCCCCGTCCGCGACACCCTCAACCTCACCATCCTCAACTGCAAAGGCAACGGTGACGCTGACAACCCCAGCCAACTCACATCGCTCAACGCTCAACTCTCCATCTACCCGAACCCGACTACGGGAATTGTGAAGCTCAACGTCACTGATGCCGAGAAGATTGAAGTGCTTGATATCGTCGGTCGTCGCGTGGCCGTGTTTGAGAACACCAACACCCTCGACCTGTCGGGCTTGGCCGAAGGCACCTACACGCTGCGCGTGACAATGCCCGAAGGCGTTGCCGTCAAGCGGGTAGTGAAGAACTAATTGGACTAATTAGACCCATTAGTCCAATAACTCCTGACGAGGTGGGCGGATTTGTGAAATCCGCCCACCTCTTTTTTTACTGACACACTTATGCGTCAACACATTCTTTTTTCGTATCTTTGCAGATTAGTGCAACGGACATGTGCCATCGGCACATGATACCACAGAAATCCATCGCTATGGAACACACAATACAAGAAAATTTAGATATGGTTCGCGCTTCGTTGAAGGCGGGTGTGCGTCTTATCGCTGTGTCGAAGACCAAGCCTGTCGAGGATGTGCAAAAAGCTTACGATGCAGGTCAGCGACTCTTTGGCGAGAACCACGCGCTGGAAATGCGCGACAAGCATGCCGTGCTGCCCAATGATATCGAGTGGCACTTCATTGGTCATCTGCAGAGCAACAAGGTGAAGTACATCGCCGAATATGTCTCGTTGATACACAGCATCGACAGCTTGTCGTTATTGCAGGTGGTCGACAAGGAGGCCGCCAAGCACAACCGTGTCATCGACTGTCTGCTGCAGTTCCACATCGCCACCGAGGAGACGAAGTTCGGTTTGGATCAACAGGAGGCGGAAGCCTTGCTGCAGTCGGATGAATACCGTGCCATGCAACATGTGCGCATCGTCGGTGTGATGGGTATGGCTACCAACACCGAGAACACGCAGCTGATCCGCAGCGAGTTTGCCCACCTTCGCAACCTCTTCACCCAGTTGAAGCAACGCTATTTTGCCAACGCTGACTCGTTCCGCGAAATCTCGATGGGCATGAGCCACGACTATCCCATTGCCATGGAAGAGGGCGCCACGCTGATCCGTGTCGGCAGCGCCATCTTCGGAGCAAGAAACTATAATAATTGAGAGTTGAGAGTTGAAATTATCGTTATAACGTTATAACGTAATTACGAAAAACCTGAAACTTGAAACCAATAACCCATATCCCATATCCCATAACCATTAACCCCTCCAACCTTCAATAACCAATAACCCATAACCAATAATCCCTCAATAACCAATAACCATTAACCCCTCAATAATCAATAACCCATAACCAATAACCAATCTCCCCATGCAAATCTTCAAGAAACGTAGCAACATCATCATCTCCTACGTGGTCATCACGTTGGGACTGGCCATCTACACCTTTGCTTGGTCGGCCTTTATGCTGCCGGCACAGATTGTGGGTGGTGGCGTCAGCGGTATGTCGGCCATCCTCTACTACGCTGTGGGCATCCATCTGCCCATCGGTGTGATGAACTTTGTATTCAACGCCATCCTGCTGGCCATCGGCTTCAAGGTCTTGGGCTCTAAGTTCGGTGCCAACACCATCTATGGCATCATCGGCTCGTCGCTCTTCTTTATCCTCTGGCAGCAGGTGCTGCATGTGGATATGCTGTTCGATGTGTCGGATTTCGGTGGCTTCATGTGTGCCATCATCGGTGGCGCCTTGTGTGGCCTGGGCATCGGACTGACTTTCTCGATGGGTGGCAACTCGGGTGGTACGGATATTATAGCGCTTATCATCAGCAAGTATTATAACATCTCGCCGGGTAAGGTCATCATGTTGATTGACTTGGTGATTGTGGGCTGCTCCTATTTTATCTCCTACAAGATAGAGAATATTGTCTACGGCTATGTCGTGATGGTGGTGATGACCTACGTGCTGGATATGGTTGTCGACGGCAACCGCCAGTCGTACCAGATTATGGTTTTCTCGGCCCTCAATGAGGAGATCGGCAAGACTGTGTCTGAAGAGGTGGGACGCGGCGCCACGCTGCTCGACGGCGAAGGCTGCTACACGCACCGCGGACAGAAGGTGTTGTTGATGATGGTGCACCGCACCGACAAACCGCACGTGATGCGCATCATCCACCGTATCGACACCAACGCCTTTGTCTCCGTCAGCAAAGTCCAAGGCGTCTACGGAAAGAATTTCGAAAAAATGAAGATCTGATTTTGTCGGGCGTACACAGGAGTACGCCCCTACAGAAAAACAAACCATATAGTACATTCGCCTTAACTACATAACTACTAAATTCAATAACCCATAACTATTCATTCGCCTTAACTACATAACTACTTTACTACTTAACTACTTAATTCAATAACCACTAACCAATAACCACTAACCATTTATTCAATGAAATTAGTTTCCCCTTCTCTTTTATCGGCTGACTTTGGCAACCTGCAGCGCGACATTGAGATGCTCAATGCCAGCGAGTGCGACTGGCTGCATGTGGATGTGATGGACGGTGTCTTTGTGCCGAATATCTCGTTTGGGCAGCCTGTGGTGAAATTCATCAAGCGGTACGCCACCAAGCCGCTCGACGTGCATCTGATGATTGTCGACCCCGACCGCTATGTCGCCGATTTCAAGGCTGCGGGTGCTGATATTTTGACTGTCCACTACGAAGCCTGCCGTCATCTTGATCGCACGCTCCATGCCATACACGACGCTGGCATGAAGGGAGGCGTGGTGCTCAATCCGCACACCGCCGTCTGTCTGTTGGAAGACATCATCCAGGAGTGCGACCTGGTGCTGCTGATGAGTGTCAATCCGGGATTTGGTGGACAGAAATTCATTGAGAATACCTACAACAAGGTGCGCCAGCTGAAGGAACTCTGCAACCGCAAGAACCCGCAGTGCCTCATCGAGGTCGACGGCGGTGTCAACACCTCCAACGCCCCCTTGCTCTATGAGGCCGGTGCCGATGTGCTGGTGGCCGGCAACGCCGTCTTCAAAAGTGAAAATCCCCAAAACACGATTAGAGAAATAAAAATGCGTTAATGTGTTCATGCGTTCTCGTCTTATCATAGCTCCGGGCAAAGAGAAAGCCATCTTGCGTCGTCACCCTTGGATATTCTCGGGTGCGGTGAAGCGTATCGATGGCGATCCGCAGGAGGGTGAACTGGTGGATGTCGTCGACAACCACGGAGAGTGGATGGCCACGGGGCACTACCAGAACGAGAGCATTATCTGCAAGGTGCTGAGTTTTGACACGCCGAATGTGGATGACGCCTTCTTCCGCGAACGGCTGGCTTCGGCTATCCGTTATCGCGAACAACTGGGATTCTTCGATTATTGCCACTCGGCACTCCCGCAGACCACCAATGTGTTTCGTCTGGTTCATGCCGAGGGCGACTATCTGCCGGGGTTGGTGTGCGATTGGTACAACGGGGTGTTGGTGATGCAAGCTCATTCGGTGGGTATGCACCGCATGTTTGACCTGTTTGTTGAGATTTTCCGCGAACTGCTCGGCGACCGCCTGCTGGCGATCTTCGACAAGAGCAGTGCCACGGTGCCAGGGGGCTGTCAGGATGGCTACCGCTGGGGTATCGAGCCCCAAGAGCATGACATCGTCGAGAACGGTGTCAAGATGCTCATCAACTTCTACGAGGGTCAGAAGACGGGCTTCTTCGTCGACCAACGCGAAAATCGAGCCTTGGTGCAGGAGCTGGCTGGCGGACATCGTCTCCTCAACTGCTTCGGCTATACCGGCGGCTTCTCGCTGGCGGCATTGCGTGGCGGTGCCGAATATGTGGAGACGGTCGACATCAGCAAGAAAGCCATTGAACTCTGCAACCGCAACGTGGAGCTGAATTTCCCGGGTTGCAGCAACCATAGTGGCACTGCCGCTGATGTGTTGCAATACATTCAGACAATTAAGCAATCAAGCAATCAAGCATTCGATTTTATTATCCTTGACCCTCCGGCCTTTGCCAAGAACCACCGTTCACTGCAGCAGGGACTGAAAGGCTATCGTTCTATCAATCAGCGGGCATTGGAGGCGTTGCCGTCCGGCGGACTGCTGATGACTTTCAGCTGCAGCCAGGCCGTCAGCAAAGAGGACTTCCAGACCATGGTCTTCACGGCAGCCATGAATGCCCACCGCCGTGTGCGCATCGTCCGTCAGCTGCCCCACGCCATGGACCATCCCGTCAGCATCCATCACCCCGAAGGAGAATACTTGAAAGGACTGCTGCTGGAAGTCGATGGTTGAAAATTATCGTAATAACGAAATTACGTAATAACGTTATAACGAAAACGCTCTAACTCAATAACCCATAACCAATAACCCTTCAAAATGGAAAAAGGCTATCTGAAAATTGATCAATACGACGAGGCTTGTGTGGCCGAGATGGCGGAACACTACAAAGCCATTCTGCGACTGTTGGGCGAAGACCCCAACCGTGAAGGGCTGCAGAAGAGTCCCGAGCGTATTGCCAAAGCGATGCTTTTCTTCACCAACGGCTACGACCTCGACCCCGAGGAGATTATCCGTTCCGCTCTGTTCCACGAGGACTACAAGCAGATGGTGGTGGTGAAAGACATCGAGCTATATTCGCTCTGTGAGCACCACATGGTACCCTTTGTGGGTAAGGCACATGTGGCCTATATACCCAACGGCACCATCGTGGGATTGAGCAAGATACCGCGCGTGGTGGACGCCTACGCCCGTCGCTTGCAGGTGCAGGAACGCCTCACCAAGCAGATCAAGGACTGCATCCAGCGCACCCTCAACCCTTACGGTGTGGCGGTGGTGATCGAGGCACAGCACATGTGCATGTCGATGCGTGGCGTACAGAAGCAGAACTCGGTAACGACCACCAGCGACTTCACCGGTGCCTTCCTCAACGACCCCAAAACCCGCGAGGAGTTCATGCACATCATCGGAGTGAATTTGCATAATTAGTGATTAGTGAATAGTGATTAGTGAATTTCGTAATAGCGTTATAACGTGATTACGTAATGACGAAAAAAAACTCTCAATTCTCTTAACTCCTTATCAATAATTTTTCAATTCATGAAACGCTCTTTTCCCTTTATACTTTTCTGTTTGCTTGCATTCATGGTGTCGGCGCAGATTTCGCATACCGCCAAGGGCGATGTGGACAAAACAGCACAGTCCCTTTTGCAGAAAGCGGCCAAGGTGTTTGAAAGCAAGTCGGTGAGTTTTACTGTGACGATGGTGAATTACGACACCCAGAAGAAGGAGACGGCGCGCGCCACCGCACAGGTGCTCTACAACAAAGGACGCTACCGTGTCACCGCTCCCAAGCAGGTGCTTTACAGCGACGGCAAGGCTGTGTGGCATTGGAACAAGGAGGTTAATGAGGTGGTGGTGAATCCCCTGACGGACGATGACGACAACCTCGTCAACCCCGCCCATCTGCTGAAGAGCTACGACAAGAATTACCGCCCCAAATATATCCGTACCGAGGAGGACGGCACCGCCATCGTCGACCTGCAGCCCAAGAAGGGCAAGAGTTACCACAAGCTGCGTCTGGCTCTCAACGAGAAGAACGGTCACCTGCTGCGGATGGAGATCCACAACTACGACGGCTCGCGGGGTGAATACCACCTGTCGGCCTTCAAGACGGGTGTGCCTTGCAAAGAGGCAGATTTTGTTTTCGACGCTGCCAACAACAAAGGAGTGGAAGTGATTGATATGAGGTAGGGGAGAAGAGTTAAAAGGTTATAGAAGTCTGAAATTATTATAATATCTTATTTGTCCAATTAGTCTAGAATGACCAATAGTTCAACCATATTGCTTCTGGAAACGGCTACGGCGGTCTGTTCAGTGGNNGTGAGGTGCTGGCCGAGCGGCGCAGCATGGAGCCCAATGCCCATTCGGCGCAGATGGCGGTGTTTGTCGACGAGATGTTGCGCCAGCTGAACCTTCAAACCTCCGACCTCGACGCAGTCTGTGTGTCGGGTGGCCCAGGCAGCTATACGGGTCTTCGCATCGGCGTGTCGTATGCCAAAGGTGTCTGTTACGCTTTGCAGAAACCCCTGCTGGCTGTCCCCACGCTGCAGGCTATGGGCGAATACTACCTGCTGACGCATCCCGACTATGAGGGATGGGTCTGTCCGATGCTCGATGCACGGCGCATGGAATGCTACACCGCCCTTTATGGTCGTGCGGCCGACGGGGTAGAAGAAATAAAACCGGTGAGTGCCGATGTCATAGAGCCGGGCATCTACGACCGCTATCTTGACGAACGTCCGGTTGTCTTTATCGGTGACGGCGCCGCCAAGACGCAGTCCCTGTTGGGGGTGCATCCCCATGCGCGTTACGACTTGACGGTGGAGGTAAGTGCAGTGGCCTTGTGGTCGGCGGCCATCCGTCAGCTGCAGCAGGGCAGGGTAGAAGATGTGGCATACTACGAACCCTTCTACCTGAAAGATTTTGTGGCCAAGAAATCCGTCGTCAGAGGCCTTCGATAAACTAAAAAGTAAAAACTAAAAACTAAAAAAAAAGAATTCCTCAACCCTCAATAATCAATAACCCATAACCAATAACCATTCAACCTTCAATAACCAATAACCCATAACCAATAACCATTCCACCCCTCAATAACCAATAACCTTTAACATTGTTCTCCTACAGTATCAAACGGCTTTTATATGGTATCCTCGTCCTGTTGGGTGTGGTGGTGCTGGTGTTTTTCCTCTTCAACGTGTTGCCTGGCGACCCTGCGCGCATGATGTTGGGACAGCAGGCCGACGAGGAGAGCATTGCCATCATCAATCGTGACTTGGGACGCGACCGACCGCTGTCCACCCAGTTCATCGCCTATCTCAATGATTTGGCACCTGTCTCGTTTCACAACAACAACGATTCTACCCATTATTTCTATCTCGACCGTGAGAAATATCGCTCTGCCGTGCATCTCTTCTCGATAGGCTCCACCTCGGTGGTGCTGAAGAAGCCCTATCTGCGTCGTTCCTATCAGAGTCGCCGACCTGTGTCGGAGATTATCGCCTCCGCCTTTCCGCAGACCGCTATCCTGGCACTCACTGCCATGGCTTTTGCCTTGCTGGTGGGCATCACACTGGGGGTGCTGTCGGCTGTCTACAGGGATTCGTGGATAGACCGACTGTCGCTGTTCCTCTCCACGCTGGGCATGTCGTTGCCCTCCTTCTTCGCCGCCATCCTTATTGCCTGGTTCTTTGCCTATCTGTTGGCCGACTGGACACACCTCAACATGTTTGGCAACCTCTATGCCGTTGACGACTACGGCACCGGTCGACATCTGGCATTGAAGAATCTCATACTGCCGGCCTTCACGCTCGGCATCCGTCCGTTGGCCACCCTGTCGCAGCTTACCAAGAATTCGTTGCTCGACGCTTTGTCGCAGGACTATGTGCGCACAGCGCG
>LXOW01126507.1_pt1 | contig 10813 bp, 8 predicted proteins | sample 1368591 | NCBI WGS metagenome assembly LXOW01 (sample SAMN04884650, study PRJNA319009) | bovine gut metagenome | isolation source: Cow rumen | host: Bos taurus | place: Italy: Legnaro (PD) | collected 2014-07-09
GCGAGCACCAAGACGTGACTGATGGTATCCAGCGGTTCATCGAGTTTCAGCAACAGCATATCCACGCGTAGCGCATCATTCATCCGAATGGAAAGGCTATCATCGGTCAAAGCCGTCATCTCACTCTTGCCGTCGAACTGATTCTTGATCTCAGCCTTCATCTTCGAGTCCAGGAAATCCATGAAGTCCAGCCGGTTGTTGGTTGACAGGTATGGCATCAGCGAATCAGGCATCTGCCTGAAGACATCGCGAATGACCAACTCCTGCGCAACCGAACTACTGGCCATCAGGGCAAACAGACAGCTGTATAGAAGTCTCCTCATCCCCTACTCGGTCTAAGATCCTTCACACGAACGGCCTTGCCCTCGCTCTGAGGAAGCGAGCCCTTCTTCACGAGCTTCACCTGAGGCGTGAGCAGGATCTCATCCTTCAAGGCGCGCTGGATATCCTTCATCATCTTCTGCAAGTCGGGATAGATATCCGTCTCAAGACCTTCCAGTTCGACCTCTACGGTCATCACATCATTGTCGTTGATGGTCTCCAGCGTGATGAGGTAGTTGCTGCCAAGTCCTGGATACTGCACGAGAATCTTCTCAACCTGCATCGGGAACACGTTGACACCCTTGATGATGAACATATCATCCGTACGTCCCTTGATACGGTCAATACGGCGATGAGTACGTCCACACTTACAAGGCTCTGCGATGATACGGGTCAGGTCGCGCGTGCGATACCTTAATATAGGCATCATCTCACGGTCGAGGGTGGTGAGCACCATCTCGCCCATCTCGCCATCGGGCACAGGCTCCAGCGTGTCAGGATCAACAATCTCTACGATATAGTTATCCTCCCAGAGGTGCATACCGTCCTGATACTTACACTCGAAGGCTACACCAGGACCGTTCATCTCAGTCATACCAAACGAATTGTAGGCCTTGACACCCAGCATGCGCTCAATACGGCGACGCTGCTCTTCGGTATGTGGCTCTGCACCGATGCAGAGGGTACGAAGCTTGGTGGTGGCAGGGTCAACACCTTCCTCCTTGAACACCTCTGCCAGACGAATGGCATAGGAAGGGATGGCGTGCAGACAGGTGGTGCCGAAATCCTTGATGAACTTGATCTGACGCTTGGAGTTACCCGCAGCAGCAGGAACCGTCATAGCNNTTACGAGCAATCATGTTGGCCCAAGAACAGATGTCGTGCTCAGAATAGAGAACGACGCAGGGATTACCTGTGGTACCACTGGTAGAGTGGATACGCACCGCATCATCCATATTGCCTCCAACGAGACCGAATGGATAGTTGTCGCGCAGGTCCTGCTTCGTAGTGAACGGGATCTTGCGCAAGTCATCGAGACTGTTGATGGAATCAGCCGTGATGCCCAAGTCTCCCAGACGTTTCTTATAGAACGGAGACTTCAAACATACGTTGATCGTATCCTTCAGTTTCTTCACCTGCAGCTGGCGAAGCTGCTCTCTTGGCATCGTCTCTAACTCCGGTTGCCAATATTCGCCGTCTGGCTTAACGGTAGCCAAAATCTTCTCGTCGGTCATATTTTTCAGTTTTTATAGTTTATTATTCATTTGTTGTGCTAATTGCATCATCATCACAGCAGACAGGCCAGCAGTCTCCGTACGAAGGCGGCTCTTGCCTAAGTCTATCGATTCATAGCCTGCAGCAACGGCCTGCTTCACCTCATCGATGGAGAAATCGCCCTCTGGTCCTACCAATACCGTCACATCTGCTGTCTCAGAAGGCTTGCAGAGCTCATCGAAGAGATTCTTGCGCGGCACTTCCTCATAGCAATGGGCGATGTATTTACGCCCTTCACGAGGCTGTCCGATGAATTGCTTGAAAGATATCATCTCATTGACAATGGGTTTCCAGGCCTTATGGCTCTGCTTCACGGCAGACACCACAATCTTCTCCAACCGGTCTGCCCTCACCTGCCTACGCTCAGAGAACTGGCAGTTCAGGCATGACAGCTCATCAAAGCCCACCTCGGTGAGCTTCTCCACCATCCACTCCATCCTGTCGATCATCTTCGTCGGAGCGATAGCAAGATGGAAATGACCTTTCCATTGACGCTCCTGCGGCATCTCCTCCAGAATCTCATAGTAACAATGATGAGAAGCAGCCATTGTCACCTGTGCCCGATAAAAACTTCCCACGCCATCCATCAGGAACAGCTCATCACCACCCTTCAGACGAAGCACGCGCAGGGCGTGAAGCGCCTCGTCCTGAGGCAGTTCATCATGCTGCGCAGCTTCTGGAACGTAGAAGAATCGGATTTCCTTCATTGTTATGATTTAGTTGAGGACTGCTCTGGGTGGAACACCAATGCAAACGATACAGCCACAACCAGCGCAAAGGCTGCAAAGATGTACCAGCTGGTGGTCCAGTCGCCAACGAGATAACCATTCTCCCATTGGCAGAAATGATTCACGATCTCACCAGCGGCGAGCGTTCCGATGGTAGCTCCCACACCATTGGTCATCATCATGAAGAGTCCCTGGGCTGAAGCCTTTACCGAAGGCTCACACACCTGATCGACAAAGATACCTCCCGAGACATTGAAGAAGTCGAAGGCGACACCATAGACAATGCAAGAGAGGATGAACATGATGACACCCGGCATCGTAGGAAGACCAACACCAAAGAAACCGAAGCGGAACACCCAGGCAAACATGGACATCAGCATCACGACCTTGATGCCATATCGCTTGAGGAAGAAAGGAATCATCAGGATGCACAGCGCCTCGCTGATCTGCGAGATGGAGGTCAGCAGGGTGGCATTGTCAGCAGCAAACGACTCGGCGATAGCTGGATCAGAACTGGCTTTGAAACTCGTCAGGAACGGGCCAGCAAAGCCGTTGGTGACCTGCAGACACATGCCCAGCAAGGCAGAGAATATGAAGAAAAGAGCCATCTGACGGGTCTTGAACAGTCGGAACGCATTCAGTCCCAGACTCTCTGCCAGCGACACATTCGTGTCCTTCTTATCCAGCTTACATTGGGGCAGGCAGAGGAAGCAGTACAGGCAGAGCACAAGGCTCAAGACGCCTGACACGAAGAACTGCATATAGGTATATTGGAACTTATGTGCATTGCCAGCCAGCGTCATCGAGAAGGCGCCATCCTCCCAGACTGCACAATTCACAAACCACATCGTGATGATAAAGCCCACCGTACCCAGCACGCGGATAGGCGGAAAGTCCTTCACCGTGTCGAGACCGTTGTTCTTCAAGATGGTGAATGCCGTCGTATTAGCCAAAGCAATCGTCGGCATGAAGAAAGCCACACTCAGCGTATAGAGTGCAATAAAGGCTGTCTTGTCTGCAATCTCGTTGCCGAAGCCTGCCTGAAGGCCCATGCCCCAGCAGCCCAGCATAAAGCCGCCTGCCAGCAGATGACAGAGTCCCAGCAATCGTTGCGGCTGGATATACTTATCGGCGACGATACCCATCAATGTGGGCATAAAGAGACTGACAATACCCTGAATCGCATAGAACCAGGATATCTTATCACCCAATCCAGCAACACCCAGATAGTTTCCCATACAGGTCAGATAGGCACCCCACACGGCAAACTCCAGGAAATTCATTAATGAAAGACGAGTTTTCATACTTAATTTTGTTTAGTTATCGGTTTTGATCGAAGTTCAGGTTTTGGTAACCGCGATTCCTGGTTTGGAGAAGGCGGCGCCAGTTCCGGTTTAGGTTCTTTTACAACGTTGACAGCATCTTTCTCAACGCTGACACTATCTTTCTTTTCAACATCAGGATGATGGAAGCGCATCAGCTGGATATGGTCTGCCATATAGAGACACATGTCGCTGGCATTGTCTGCCCCCTGGCGCTCAGGCATATAGAAATACCCACGGAATTCCTTAGCACGGAGACCGCACTCAGGAATGTCGAGATTAATGGTTCCCGACAACGGCACGCTGATGCTCTTGGTGAGGACACTATCGTTCTCATAGACCACAGAAAGCAAGGCTGTGGCACTTCTGGACCCGCTCTGCACGAGGAAACTGCTGCCAAACGTCATCATATAACTGTCGTTGGCACGACAAGCAGTATCGGCCTTCTGCACAAACTGGAAGATATTATAAGGTGGCTGCGGGAAGAGCAGATGATGGCGATGTCCCGTCCAGATATCCATCGTGTCGCCAGACAGCGAACGCTTCATATAACGCTCTACATCGCCTACAGAAGCACCCAGCTCGATAGCCTCATTGCTAAGGCGAGCCTGGACGCTCTCATAGATCTTATACAGATCCTCGATATGATTATAGTAATACACCAGCGACGAATCGAATTCCGCCTCTGTCACCCCATGTTTCTTAAAGACAAGACCATTGTTGTATTTTGCCCTGTAATCATATCCATCGTGCTGATCACCAGTTATATTCTGAGCCACGTAATAGTCATACAACAGATCCTCCATGTCGTCAGGCTGGATGATTTCCGTCGGAATCGAAGGCTTACATGCAGAAAGCAACAACCCCACGAGCAATAGTACCTGAAGATACGACTTTCTGTTTCTTCTCATCGCCTACTCCTCCTCTNNAAATGGTCTCCACCGACAAACGGCATCCACAAAGGCCATTCCGTCTCTATAAGCGGAAAATAGAACATATCCACGACCTTACCCATAAGGAATGGCGCATATCCCGTACCAAAAGGTACGAAATACGACAAATAATAAGGTGAGGATGCATTAAAGACCAACCCGTAGAACAGACAGTCGATCAGATTGCCAGCTGCCCCTGCGAGTACCATCGAGAGACAAACAATATATCCCGTGCGAGCTTGCTTCCTGACCTGTAACCAGATATAATAGCCAAGCGCTATAATAGCTACCACCCGGAAGAGTGACAGAACGATCTTGCTGCCAAGCTGCATGCCAAAGGCCATACCATTATTCTCGATGAAGGTGATATAGAACCAATCGGTCACATGAATGCTCTCATGCAACGACATAGAGGTCTTTACCCAAATCTTAATGGCTTGGTCAATAAGGAGAATGGCAACGACTATCAGCGTCGCCATTCTGCCTTTTGTGATGAAAGGATGTTTTTCTGCCGTCACTTCTTGTTCTGATTCATCTTCGACTCCACACTCAGCGTAGCATGGGGAACTGCACGAAGACGCTCCTTCGGAATAAGTTTACCCGTGATACGGTCAATACCATAGGTTTTATTCTCAATACGGACAAGCGCCGCTTTCAATCCTTGTATGAATTTCTGCTGACGGGCTGCCATCGTGATCAACTCTTCTTTCGACTGGGTAGCACTACCCTCCTCCAAAGCCTTGTAGGTAGGTGACGTATCATCCACATCGTTGCTGTCCTGATTCGTCAAGACACGCATCATCTGCTCGTAGTCGCGTTTGGCCAGAGCCATCTTCTCATTAATAATCTGACGGAACTCTTCAAGTTCCTCGTCGGTGTAACGTGTTTTCTCTGTCATAAGTGTTGAGATGTTAAGTGAGTATTTTCAGTTTTTTGTTATTTTAATGTTTAGCTTGAAGTCATCGAAGTCAACCTCCTGACCATCATTGGGTTGCAGAACGATGCTATCTGCCAGTACTTGAGTCTTGATATAATCGGCAAAACTATCTACAGACTTCTGCACTTCCTCATTTGGAGCGATAGTGACATTGATTCTGTCGGTAATCTCAAGACCACTCTCCTTACGGAGATTCTGGATGCGGTTAATCAGCTCACGAGCCATACCTTCGTTCTTGAGTTCATCCGTCAGCTCCACTTCAAGAGCAACTGTCAGATTACCCTCGTTAGCCACCAGCCAACCAGGAATATCCTCGCTGATGATATCCAGGTCTGCAGCCTCTACCGTCAGATCCTGNNTACGCCGGCACCCTCCACGAAACGAAGTTCCTTCACGTTCACCTCGTTCTGAATCAGGTCCTTCACAGCCTCAATATGCTTCTTCTGCTCCTCATCGACTGCAGGAATCATGATAGCCTGTAGCGGCTGGCGAACCTTGATGTTCACCTTACGACGAAGTGCCAACACCATCGACGTGATCTTCTGGGCCATCTCCATGCGAGCCTCCAGATCCTTATCTATCTGAGCCTCATCGGCCACAGGGAACTGATCCAGATGCACAGAATCGAGCGCACCACCCAGATCCTTATAAAGCTGGTCGGCATAGAATGGAGCAAAGGGAGCCAAGAGCTTAGCTACAGTCATCAGACAAGTGTAGAGCGTCTGATAGGCACTCAGCTTATCCTCCGACATCTCCTTACCCCAGAAACGCTTACGATTCAGACGGACATACCAGTTGGACAGGTCATCATTGACGAAAGCATCAATCAATCGGCCTGCACGCGTTGGATCATAGCCGTCAAGCTCAGCCTCGACACCCTTGATGAGCGTGTTCAGACAAGAGAGAATCCATCGGTCAATCTCCGGACGCTTCTCGAAAGCTACCTGTGCTGTCTGAGGATCAAAGCCATCCACATTGGCATACAGAGCAAAGAAGCTATACGTATTATATAAAGTGCCGAAGAACTTACGACGCACCTCATCAACANNCCAAACTTTCCAATCATATCGAAGGGGTTCACAACATTACCAACATGCTTCGACATCTTGTTACCCTTAGCATCGAGCACAAGACCTGAAGAAATGACATTCTTAAAGGCTACTGAGTCGAAGATCATGGTAGCGATGGCGTGCAGAGTGAAGAACCAGCCACGAGTCTGGTCAACACCCTCATTGATAAAGTCGCAAGGGAAAGCTATACCCTTATCAATCAGCTCCTTATTCTCGAACGGATAGTGAATCTGAGCGTAAGGCATTGAACCAGAATCGAACCAGACATCAATCAGGTCGGTCTCGCGCTTCATGGGCTTACCACTCTCAGAAACAAGTACGATATTGTCAACGTAAGGACGATGCAAATCTATCTTATCATAGTTTTCCTTACTCCAGTCGCAAGGCACGAAACCGTTGTCCTTCAGCGGATTACTCTTCATAAATCCAGCCTTGACGGATTTCTCAATCTCGTTGTAGAGTTCCTCTACACTACCGATGCAAATCTCCTTGCCGTCCTCATCACGCCAGATAGGCAGCGGGGTTCCCCAGAAACGAGAACGAGAGAGATTCCAGTCGTTCAGGTTCTCCAGCCAGTTACCGAAACGGCCTGTACCTGTCGATTCTGGCTGCCAGTTGATGGTCTTGTTCAGTTCGAACATACGATCCTTCTTCGCAGTAGAGCGAATGAACCAAGAGTCAAGCGGATAGTAGAGCACAGGCTTGTCAGTACGCCAGCAATGAGGATAGTTGTGCACGTGCTTCTCTATCTTGAGTGCCGTACCCTCCTGCTTCATCTCCATACAGATCACGATGTTCAGGTCCTCAGCCTTAGAGGCAGCCTGCTCATCGTACTTGCCATCCTTGTTGAACTCAGGTGCATAGGCATTCTTCACATAGTCGCCTGCATGGTGACCATATCCAGCCTTGTCCACACACTTAGCAACAAAGTTGTTGTCAAGTTCGTCCATCACATAGTACTTACCCTGCAGGTCAACCATCGGACGGGTTTCACCTTTCTTATTTATAAGGAAAAGGCTTGGGATGTGGGCATCCTTTGCCACCTTCGCGTCGTCAGCACCAAAGGTCGGAGCGATATGCACGATACCAGCACCATCCTCGGTGGTAACATAGTCTCCAGGAATCACACGGAAAGCTTCACTCTCCATCTCGACGAACTGGTCTTTTCCATTCTCACCTACGAATACTTTCTCAGGATGTGCAGCAGCATAATCCTTCACGTAATCGGCTGCATTCTGATCGAGTTTGGCAGAAGGTTTCACCCACGGCATCAGCTGCTGATACTTCAGGCCAACCAGTTCCTCACCTTTATAGTGTCCTACGATACGATAAGGAACGAACTTCTCGCCCTTGTTGTATTCCGGCATCTCGTCGCCATCAGTAATGTTACCCTCTGGAGCCAGATAGGCATTCAAACGGCTCTCCGCAAGAATAATGGTAATCTTCTCACCATTATAGGCATTATAAGTCTCTACAGCAACATAGTCAATCTTCGGACCGACACAGAGTGCTGTGTTTGAAGGTAATGTCCAAGGAGTTGTCGTCCAAGCCACGAAATAAGGCGTAGCCCATTTTGTCCATTCTGCTTTCGGATTCGTAGCCTTGAACAAGGCTGTTACCGTCGTATCTTTCACATCGCGATAGCATCCAGGCTGGTTCAACTCATGACTTGAGAGTCCTGTACCAGCAGCGGGCGAATAAGGCTGGATGGTATAGCCCTTATAGAGCAGTCCCTTCTTATAGAACTGCTGGAGCAACCACCACAGGGTCTCGATGTACTTATTATCGTAAGTGATATAGGGATTGTCGAGATCGACGAAATAGCCCATCTTCTCAGTCAGTTCACGCCACTCCTGCGTGAACATCATGACGTTCTCACGACACTTCTTATTATAATCCTCCGTGGAAATGTATTTTTCGGATGCTTTGTTGTCGATATCAGCCTTGGTGATACCAAGTTCCTTCTCCACACCAAGTTCCACAGGCAGTCCATGCGTATCCCAGCCAGCCTTACGTTTTACCTGGAAGCCCTTCATCGTCTTGTATCGGTTGAAGGTATCCTTGATCGTTCTCGCCAGTACATGGTGAATGCCTGGGTGACCGTTAGCAGAGGGAGGCCCCTCGAAGAATACAAACTGCGGACAGCCCTCACGTTCCTCAATGGAGCGCCAGAACACATTCTTCTCACGCCACATCTCAAGGATGTCGTTGTTCACCTGCGTCAAATTCAGGCCATTATGCTCTGCAAATTTCTTAGACATATCTATCTGTTTTCTTTTATTAAATCTACTTGTTAATTTATAGGGTGCAAAGGTACTAAAAATATTTCAGTCAGCAAAAGGAAATAGTTTTTTTTAATATTTCTAATAAAAAAGTATGTTTTTACAAATAAATTTCTTACTTTTGCAGGGAAATTGAAAACAAAAAACCTAAAAACAATTTATTTATGGTAACATTTACAATGATTTTGCAGCTCTGTATAGTACTCGGAGCTTTGTGGGTGGGGTCGCGCTATGGCAGTCTTGCCCTTGGTGCTATTTCCGGTATTGGCCTGGCCATCTTGGTGTTTGGCTTTGGACTTAAGCCCGGAACTCCGCCGACAGACGTAATTTACATTATTATTGCAGCCGTAACTTGTGCTGGTATCATGCAAGCATCAGGCGGTATGGACTGGCTCATCCAGATTGCTGAGCGCCTGCTTCGCAAGCATCCAGACCGCATCACTTTCCTGGCCCCTCTGACCACCTTCTTCCTGACGGTACTCGTTGGAACAGGTCACGTAGTCTATACCTTGATGCCGATTATCTGCGACATTGCCCTGAAGAAAGGCATCCGCCCGGAGCGCCCCTGCGGTGTAGCCTCTATCGCCTCTCAGGTGGGTATCACCTGTTCTCCTATTGCTGCTGCCGTTGTGGCCTTCGTCTCCATCTCTAATGCCAACCACTTCGACGTTACCATTCCTGGGGTGCTGATGATTTCTATCCCGGCTTGCGTTTGTGGTCTGATGGCTGCAGCTGCAGCTTCCTACCATCGTGGTCTCGACCTCGACAAGGATCCTCAGTTCCAAAAGAAGCTTCAGGATCCCGCCCAGCGTGAATATATCTATGGAGGTGGTGCAACCACACTTGACAAGGAGATTCCACAGTCTGCAAAGAATGCCGTCTTCATCTTCCTCGGTGCCCTTGCTGTCATCGTATTCTTCGCTATCTTCCAGAATGCCCTGCCTTCCTACGAAACGCTTCGTGCCATTAAAGGTAGCCAAGGACTGATTCTCGATGAGAACATGACACTGACTGCCGACCAGCTGGTAAAGGCGAAGGTTCACGTTACTGGTATGACAGAGTGGTTCAGTAAGCCGCTGGCTATGAACATCGTAATCCAGATTGTGATGATCTCTGCTGCCGCCTTAATGATTATTTTCTGCAAGGCTGCCCCGAAAAAAGCCGTTTCTGGTCCAGTGTGGCAGTCTGGTATGGTAGCCGTTGTAGCTATCTACGGCATCGCATGGCTGGCTGATACCTATTTCTCAAACTACATGGGTGAGATGCAGACCATGCTGGCTGACATCGTCAAGGAGTATCCATGGTCTATTGCACTGGTATTCTTCATGGTGTCTGTGCTTATCAATTCTCAAGGTGCTGTTGTCGTAGCCATGCTGCCCCTCGCCTACTCGTTAGGTATCTCTGGTCCAGTATTGCTGGGTGTATTGCCTTCTGTCTATGGCTACTTCTTCATCCCTAACTATCCTTCAGATATTGCTACGGTGAACTTCGATCGTTCTGGTACTACTGTGATTGGTAAGTATCTGCTGAACCACTCCTTCATGATGCCAGGTCTCATCAGCGTCTGTGTTTCCACCATTGTGGCTTATACCTTATCAATGATTCTCTATTAATAAGACAACATCTACAAACAAAGAGGAGCTTCGTCGTCTGAAGCTCCTCTTTCTTATTTGGTATTCTTGAAAGTCCTATTCTGTAACTTTCTCATGTATCACAAGCTTGATCTTGGAAATCCTGTAATTATCAAGTTCTACAACCTCAAAGGTGAAGTTCTTAAAGTCAATCTTCTCATGCAGTACAGGGAAATCGCCTTTGATTTCCAACAAAAGACCTGCCAGCGAATCAGCATCACCCTCAACGTCCTCAAAGGTCTCATCATCGATATCTAATATCTTGAAGAAATCGCTCAGAAGTGTCTTGCCTTCAAACACATAAGTATTGGCATT
>LXOW01376199.1_pt1 | contig 10813 bp, 6 predicted proteins | sample 1368591 | NCBI WGS metagenome assembly LXOW01 (sample SAMN04884650, study PRJNA319009) | bovine gut metagenome | isolation source: Cow rumen | host: Bos taurus | place: Italy: Legnaro (PD) | collected 2014-07-09
GAAATACAGAACAAGATGCTGGTTGAAATACAGGCCGAGGCACAACCCGAGCCCCAGCCCGAAATCAAAACCACACATTGCCTCAACTGCGGCACCGATTTCGAAGGCAATTTTTGTCCCGAGTGCGGACAAAGCGCTGAGACGGGACGCTTCACGATGAAGTTTATTTGGGAAAACCTTCTAGCGGCCTTCATCAGCAAGGACGGCGGTATCTGGTTTACCCTCAAAAACCTCTTTTCGCGTCCAGGGGCAATGATTGTAGAAATCCTCAACGGCAAGCGCAGAAAATACTTCTCCCCTTTCCCGATGCTGATTTCCGTTCTGACGGTTTACATCCTATTGGCCTCAATTACAGGCAGCCGTGACAGTTATCAGAAAGCCGAGCAAAGGTTATCGAATATCGAAATCACCAAGGATGGCAAGACCATTGAGCAAAGTTCGGATGCTGAAGAAAGTTCGGGTGCCGAGGAGGGCAAAGATTATATAAAAGGGTACAACACTGTAAAAAAGATGGCTGGATATTGCATAAGTTTTTACAATAACCATTACACCATTATATTTATGTTGACGCTTCCGCTGTTTCTCTTTGCCGCAAGGATATGCTACGGAAAAAGCAACAGAAAGCGTTACTATCGTGCGGAATATCTGGTCGCCATCACTTATTCGATGGTTATCATGGTCATTTTCCTATGGCTGGAAAGTCTAATGTATCTCTTTTCACATAGCTTTTCCGACAAAATGGGCTCATACATGCCCTTTGCCTTTGCCATAGCCTTTACGGTCTGTCTACAGAAAATGATGGGCTTCAGCATCGTCAAAACCGCCTGGCGAAGCCTATTGACGGTGGCCTTGTATTATATCACGCTGGGCGTCATTGCCTTAATCGGCATCGGCATCTTTTTGGCTGTTTATCTGCACGTATACAATCAATAACGATTATTTTCTATTTTTGCCAAAACAAAACCCTACGTATATGAAAAAGACTCTTCTCATCTTTGTCGCTTTCCTCTTCGGGATGATGGCAACAGCCTTTGCGGCTCCCCTAAAAAACATGGAAGTGCGCCTCACCCAGCCCGACGGACAGGTCGTCCATTGTTTTGCCTCGGGCGATGAGTTCTACAACTATTTGCACGACGCCAATGGATTCACCATCGTCAAAGGTGACGACGGTTTCTATTGCTATGCCATGTACGACAGCCAAGGCCAAGTGGTAGCCTCGCCTTACCATGTGGACGATGTCGACCCCGCTTCGGTTGGACTACAGCCCAACGTGAGGATTTCGAACGCACAATACTACCGCCTTCGCCATGAGCGCGAGCAATATATCCGTCCCATCCAGCGACCCAGAAATCGCGAACTGAACCACGGCCGTTACAACAACCTGGTCGTTTTCATCCGTTTTGCAGGCGACACATATCACACCACCCCGTTCTCGGCAGTTGACTCAATGTTCAACGCCTCCAACTACGAGTCGGTGTCCTTGCACAACTTCTACCACCATGCCAGTTACAACCAACTCGACCTGCGTTCCTACTTCTACCCAGAGCCTGATGGACAGACCATTCTCTCCTACGAGGACATCTACCCGAAGGAATACTACATGCCCTACGACCCCACCACCAACCCGATAGGATATCATGATGGCGAGACAGCCGACCGTGAGTTCTCAATGCTGGAACGTGCGATTTATTATGTGGCCGACCAAGTGTCGGACACCCTCGACTTGGACTACAACGAGGATGGCATGGTTGACAATGTGGTCTTCGTCATCAAAGGACAACCTGGCGAATGGGCTTCGCTACTCTGGCCCCACCGCTGGTGTATCTACGACCGCGAAGTTATGCTGCGCGATCTTCGCGTGTACGATTTCAACCTACAACTCGAGATTGGCGACTATTTCACCGTAGGCGTCCTATGCCACGAAATGTGCCACTCGTTGGGCGCCCCCGACCTGTACCACTACAGCGGCGGCATCGATCCTGTGGGCAGCTGGGACTTGATGTGTGGCACCACCAACCCTCCCCAGCATCAAGGTGTGTACATGAAATACAAATACGGCAACTGGGTTGATGACATCCCTGAAATCACAGGTCAATACGGCACCTATGAAATGGAAGCTGACTCGTGGGAAGGGAATCGCCGCAACGCATACAAAATCGCCTTAAACAACCACCAATACATCTTTCTTGAATACCGAGATAACAAGGATGTTTTTGACCATCAAGTGCCCGACGGAGGCCTACTCATCTATCGCATCGACACCCGATACGACGGCAACGCAGGATGGAACGGCTCTGACTACTTTGACGAGGTCTATCTCTTCCGTCCAGGAGGCACCCTGGACGAGGTGGGCGAACTGGACCGTGCCAACTTCTGTTCTGAGCGCAGCCGCACTGAATTCAGCAGTTACACTGACCCTCACCTGTTCCTCACCAACGGACAGTCTTTCAACTGGAACGAGCATATCTATAACATTAGCACAAGAGACAACAGGATAAGCTTCACATACGGCCCGCTGAACGGCGACGGTGCATATGCAGACCCCGAGAACCTCATTGCCCACGTGAACAGCATCGAGCAACAAGTTGAGCTCTCGTGGGATGCCAACGAAAACGTGGACAGCTACAAGGTCTATCGTGACAACCAAGAGATTGCCTCTGGTCTTACAGAGACTTCTTTCGTCCATCCCTATTCCAGTGCTGACAAAGGATACCACACCTACAGCGTGGTCTCCTATGCCGATGGAATCGCAATTTCGGCTCCTTCCGACCAATGGGTCATCCTTGGCAATTACGAGACGGTGCGTTTGTCTATCACCTCCGATTCTCCCTTCGGCACCAAGGGCGGCGAGATGGAAGTGTCGTTTAGCAACGGGATGCCTGCACAATACCTCACCATCTATGACGGCAATAACACTGAAGCCGAATATTACCTCCCCGCCAACGCCACAGTCACCTTCAACTGGAATCCAGGGTTTGACCCCAATAGCGAAGGCATTCATGTCGTTGCCAAACACCTCAATGCAAACGGCGAGAGCACCCTTTTCGACATCGACTGCCCAAACTCAGGTATTATTGACTCCTATACAGCAACCGACGAATGCTTGGGCGTTATCCCGCCCCAACACCTGACTGCCGTCTCAAATGGCACCGAGGTACAACTTCAATGGACCGTACCCACCGAAAACAGCACCTTTAATATCATTCGCGATGGAAGACTACTACATACCATCAATGGCAGCTACGCCTATCTGGACGATAACAATATGCGTTCAGGAACCCATAACTATAATGTAATAACCACCAACGGGACACAATCTTCGTGGGATCCTGACAACATCGTCTATGCAGCTACGATGAACTACTACTGCGAGCCACCCCAGCACCTCGATGGCAGCTATGATGGCAACGGCCATGTAGAGCTCACTTGGCAAGCCCCAGCATTTATCGGACACGGCATGTTGGCCTACGATAACAATACGTTTTTGGACCAAATCGGCACAAACAGCCATAAGTGGGGCATCCGCATCGATCCCGAGATTCTCGCCCGGTTCGAAGGACATCCGCTCACTCAAATCGAGTTGTTTGACTGTTCGGAAGGCACCTACACCTTTACTATATATAATGGTGTACTTGCCAATAACAACAGCCAGATCTATGTCCAACAGCATGAGATGCAAGGCACCTACGAATGGGTCAGATTTGATTTGGACGAAGCTGTCGCATATGACGCCACCCTTCCGCTTTGGGTGTGCGTCGCCACCTCAGGAGCACAATCGCCCATCCCCTGCTGCGACTATGTGGGCATCGACAACAGCTGCATGATTAAGTCAGGAAACCTTTGGAAACCCGTCACCGATTTCAGCACCTACCGTTCATGGATGTTGCGCGCCTACACCAGTCCCATCGAGAGCCAAGATCTCGCCTATAACGTGTATTGGGGGCCTGAAGAAGGCGACGAGGAGCAAATGGTGATGGGCTACGAGGCCCTCACAGCCACTCAAGCTTCCTGCAACACAACAGAAAACCAGCGTTACCACGTCACAGCCATCTGGAACAACCGCGAGACGGAGCCGTCAAACACCGTCTATCTCGGACCCAGTGTCGACATCAGCGAAAACATCCCTGTGGAAACAGAATGCAAAGTCTACCCCAACCCCGTCTGCGGCCTTCTGACCCTGAAAGCCGATGGATTACGACATTTCAGTCTGTTCACCCTCTCAGGAGAAAAAGTGTATGAGTCTTCTGCCAATGGAGAAATGGCAGTAATTGACATGGGGAATATGCCGAAAGGAATGTATCTGCTCCGCATCCTCACCATCGACGGAGTCCTTACCTTCAAGGTGGTAAAGCAATAATCACTTGGTCCGCCAGAAGGCGGGCGTAAAAAGCAGTATGACCGTAAAGATTTCGAGACGACCTACCAGCATGTCGAACGAGAGCAACCATTTGGCAGAGTTTGATATGGCATCAAAGGTGCCGCTGGGTCCAGTGATGCCTGAGCCCGGGCCATAGTTACTGAAACAGGTCAGGAAGGAGATAGCACCTTCTTCCACCCCCATTCCAAAGGCGCTGAGCAGCACCACATTGCCCATAAAGAGCAGTATAAAAAGCGAAAAGAACGACATCACGCGCTTCACAGCAGTATCATCAACGCTCTGTCCAGAGATTTTGATAGTGTACATGCTTGAAGAGTGAATCAACTCGTTGAGGGTCTTCTTGATATACTTGACCAGCACCACGACACGAACCATCTTGATGCCACCACTGGTAGATCCGGCACAGCCGCCCACAATCATCATCAACACCGTTGGAATCAGAAAAATTCGTCCCCAAGTATCGTAATCATAGTTACTGCCTTGAAAGCCTGTATTTGACAGCAAAGCCACCACATGGAAAAGCGATGTGCGAATGCGGTCATTCTCCGTCTGGGGATGCGAGGCTATCTGCTCCTCCATCAGCGTGTCGAAATGAGGGGCAAAATAGAAACGGGCCATAAACAGCACCGAGAAACCAAGGATAGCAAAGAGATACCAACGCAGTTCCTCATTTTTTTGGATGACATCGAAACGACGGTTGACCAGAAAATGATACATTGCAAAGTTGATGCCCGACAATAGCATAAAAGCAACACAGACCCACTCTATATATTGCGATTGGAAATAACCGATGCTGGCCTGATGCGTGCTGAAACCACCCGTGGCGATTGTGGTAAGGGCGTGACACACGGCATCAAAACGATCCATAGGACCAAAGGAATAGAACAGAAAGCATAACAGGGTAAGGGAAATGTAAATTATCCACAGCAGGCGCGAAGTGGCTTGCATGGTGGGAGCCAGTTTTTCGACACTCAAGCCCGGAGCCTCGGCGGCAAAAAGTGACATCTTCTTGGAGCCCTTGGCAACGGACGGAATAAAAGCCAAGGTGAACACCACAACGCCCAAGCCGCCCATCCACTGCATCAGGCTACGCCAAAACAGGATGCCGTGCGGTTGGTAGTCAATATTACTGAGAATGGTAGCCCCAGAGGTTGAAAAGCCCGACATCGCCTCGAAGAAAGCGTCCGTCACATTGTCAACCGTACCATAGAGAAGGAACGGCAGCATTCCGAAGACCGAAAACAGTACCCAGGACAAAGCCACCACAAGAAAAGAATCGCGAAGCTGCAAAGGCTGATGGTTGTGATGACCCAAGTTGTAAAGCAAAAGTCCGACGGCTCCAGTCAGTCCAGCCGTAATCAGGAACTCGTCCATATCGCTGTCGCCAGCCACCCGACCATAGTACCACGACACGGCTGCCGTCAGCAATAAAGCAGCCGCCTCGATAAGCAACAGGACGCCAAACAGTTTGCTTTTCATAACTTACTCACTAAATTGCCTCGTCGTTCTTCCATGAAACGACGCAAAGCCCTATCTGTCAACCATCATCTACTTCCATGGTTGTGCCCAGCCATCTCCATAGTCGTAGCTCTTGTCGTCAGGACCATATTCTGTTTCGACAATGCCGATCTCGTCGACATCCTCCTCTTCCTCGTCCGGCTCCTTGTATGAGTTGTCGGAATACTTCTTCACCCACTTGCGGAAATTGGCGGAAGCCAAAGCCGTAATCTCGCCTTCTTTCTCAGGCGAAACAGCAATGTCGATTTCGTCAATCGCCAATTCCCTCAGCCAATGCTCAAGTTCAGAAAAGCCCATGTGAGCTGTAGTATAACCTTCCCACTCGCCTCCGGCATTTTTCAGTGCCGCTTCCTCCGTCTCCCATAACGGCACGTAGGAATTGCCGTCGGTATCTTCCAACATGGCGAAGAAGCCTTCTTTGGCCTCTAACAGCCACACGCGACGGGATTCAAGGATGGCATCGATGAATTGTTCTATCTTGTTTTTCATGGTCAACGGCGTTTTTGTTGTTGCTGCATCTTGGCTTGCTGCTTCTGGGCTTCTTCGAGACGTTTCATAAAGCCCGACTTCTTCTGGGGCTTCTTCTTGTTCTCCTCAATAGTGGCACGCACCTTGTCCTCGTCAATCATGCGGCGGAAGACGAACATCTGGATGAAGGTGATAATGTTGACCAGCATATAGTAGTAACTCAAACCGGAGGAGTAATTGTTGAAGATGCCGAAGAACATGATGGGCATCAGATACATCATCCACTTCATAGGCTTCATCTGCGGGTTGCTGACGGTGTCCATCTGCTTATTGTTCACATAAGTGTAAATAAAAGTGGTGATGGTCATCAGCAGGGTGAAAAGGCTGAGGTGGTCCATACCAAAAATCTTGGGGAACTCGACGATGCTGTCGTAGGTCGAAAGGTCAGTGGCCCAGAGGAAGGGCTGCTGACGCAACTCGATACTGGCAGGGAAGAAGCGGAAGATGGCGACAAGGATGGGGAACTGCAGCAAGGCAGGCAAGCAACCTGAAGCGGGACTCACACCAGCCTGTTTTTGCAGATTCATCACAGCCTGCTGTTTCTTCATCGCGTCCTCCTCCTTGGGATATTTGGCGTTGATAGCTTCCATCTCAGGCTTCAAGACGCGGGTGATAGCCGAAGACTTATAGGATTTGAATGCCAAGGGGAAGAGCAAAGTCTTGATGATGATGGTCAGGATAAGGATAACGATACCATAGTTCCAACCATAATGGCTCAACCAATTGAACACTTCAATGACGCCGTAGTTAATCCATCGAATCAAGAAAAAGTTACCGAGATTGATTTGGTCTTCCAAACCTATCTTATAACTGCGCAAGGTCTTGAAATGGTTGGGGCCGAAATAGAGCCGCATGGGGATGGTGTTCTCCTCAGCGCGAAAATCGTAAGGCACCTCGATATTGGCTGACATCGACTTGTAATAACATGGGTTGTTCGATTTGCGTGTCTTCATCGCCAAATGGGCGTTTTCAAACTCATTGTCGGCTATGATAACATTACAGAAGAAACGCTGTTTGAACGACACCCATCTCAATTTGTTGGTCACGGTCTGTTCGCTGTCTTTATTCACCACGAGGTGGTCAACATCTTTGTCGTTCAGCGAACGATAGTAAACCGATTCATCGGCAAAACGATCGGCACTCTTTTCCTGCTTCATCAGGTCGACATCCCAGTCGATGCTCATATAGTCGGCATTGGTGGCAATCACATCTTTCAGTCCCACCGTATGGATGTCGAATCCCAGCATATAGTTGTCGCTATGAATGGTGTAGACGTACTCAAGGTATTTCTGCGGGTCGTCGGAAAGCAGGCGCATGGCGAACACAACACTGTCGCCCTCCTCCACCGTCAGGTCGCCACCAGCATAAGGCTTGCCGTTCATATAAGGTTGGAAATAGAACTGCGAGGTATTGACGATGCGGTTGTTGGCGAAAAACGAGAGGTCGAATTTGGATGTAGCTGTGTCAAACATAATGAGCGGCAACGAATCGAATGTCTTGTAGTCCTTCAGCTCCACCTTATTCATAAAACCACCCTTGCTGCTGATGGTTAGCTTTTGCAGTTGATTCTCTATGGTCCAGGTACGTTCTGAACCTTGAGCGGCGCCGACGAAAATGCCGTACTTGTCGCGAAGCGCTACAGCTTGCTGCTGAGCGTAAGCTGCTGAGTCAAGAGATTCCGCCAGCGTGTCGGCAGCCAAAGCCAAAGCAGAGGCCTGCTGTTGTCTTTCCGCCTCGCGGAGCGAGTCAATGGCAATTTGTTCGATTCGTGCACGACGGATAGAGTCCTGGATGCGTTGCTGTTCAGCCAGCTGTTCTTTCGATGGGGTCATGAAATACATCCATCCGAAGAGTATAGCGGCGATTAGGATAAAACCGATAAGGGTGTTTTTATTGTCCATTATTGCGAATGTTTTGCGAAATAGGGCGCAAAAATACGAAAAAAAGTGTCCGTGGGGACACTTTTTTCGATGAATACTATCTGAGTCGGTATCAACCCACCGATTAGTAGTATCTGTAGCTCTTCACCTGACCGATATGACGGGCGAGGCGGATTACCTGGTTGCTGTAGCCGAACTCATTGTCGTACCACAGGTACAGGATCACGGTCTTGCCGTCTTCGCTGACCTTGGTGGCCGGAGCGTCGAAGATGCAGGCGCAGCTGTCGCCGATGCCGTCGCTGCTGACGAACTCGGTGTTGCTGCTGAAGCGGATCTGCTCGATGAGGTTACCTTCGAGGCATGCCTTGCGGAAGGCCTCATTCACTTCTTCAACGGTGGTCTCGCGCTCCAGGTCGAGGGCGAGGACTGCCAAGGAGACATCCGGCGTAGGAACGCGGACGGCGTTACTGGTCAGCTTGCCCTTCAGTTCGGGAATGGCTTTGGCAGCGGCTTTGCCGGCACCGGTCTCGGTGATGACCATGTTCAAGGCTGCGGAACGGCCACGGCGCTCTTTCTTGTGGTAGTTGTCCAAAAGGTTCTGGTCGTTGGTGTAGCTGTGAATGGTCTCGATATGACCCTTGATGATACCGAAGTTCTTCAGCATGACTTCCAGACCAGGAACGATGGCATTTGTAGTGCAGCTGGCGGCTGAGAATACGGTCTCGTGATCCAGGTCGAGGGTGTCCTGGTTGACGCCATAGACCACGTTCGGGATGTCGCCCTTGCCGGGAGCGGTGAGCAACACCTTGGCAACGCCCTTGGCTTGCAGGTGACGTGAGAGGTTCTCACGATCACGGAAGGCACCCGTATTGTCAATCAGCAGGGCATCGTTAATGCCATATTGCGTGTAGTCGAGGTCCTCAGGGTTTTTGGCTTCAAGGAAGAGAATCTTCTGGCCGTTGACCATCATGGCATTCTCCTCAGGCAGAGGATAGCACACGCCGTGGAAATAACGGTGCACCGAGTCAGTACGGAAGAGGTTGATACGTTTCAGAATGTCTTCGGGTGAGTTCTTGCGGGTGACGATGGCGCGAACACGGAGGGCGTCTCCCCTACCGGCCATCTCAGTCAACTCGCGGCAAAGGATACGACCGATACGGCCAAAGCCATAGAGAATCACATCCTGCACCTTATTACTACGCGGGTTGGCGTCAATAATGTAGCCAAGCTTGTCGCGCACGAAAGCGGTAACATTGTTGTTATACTTTTCTTTCTCATCCGTCCACTCCGAGTTGAGACGGCCAAGGTCGATACGGGCGGGAGCGAGATTCTCAGCAAGAAGGGCTTTGGCAATCAGCAACGAGTCCTGTACACGGACGGGCTTGCCTAAAACGTTCTCTGCACGCATGTGCTTGTTGAGGATTTTGCCCGAACCACGGTTGACTAACAGCGAACGCAAAAGAATCAGTTCCACTGACTTGTCGTACCACAGTCTGCCAACAATATTAATCAGTTCGTTGGCGGCTTTTTCGTTTTCATTCCATGCCTTCAAGGAGGTTTCGAAGTTGTCGTTGTTCATAACGAAGAATTTTTGTTATTACAAGATTTTGAAAGATGTTATATGTTATAATTGATAAATTGGGGCAAAGATAGTGAATAAAACATCGCTGTCAAGCAAAATGCGGGAAAAAAGAAAAAATCTTCCCAATTTGCGCTATCTCATTGAAATTTTGTACTTTTGCAGCCGAAACCTCGGGTAGGTTTTAGTTAATTCATTCAAAATCAACTTAAAACAACATTTTTATGCCTGCAAAAATTAGATTGCAAAGACATGGCAAGAAGGGTCAACCCTTCTATCACATCGTAGTTGCCGACTCTCGCGCACCACGTGATGGTAAATTCATTGAGAAATTAGGNNATCAACATCAAGTTTGACAGAGCTTTGTATTGGTACAGCGTTGGCGCTCAGCCGACCGACACCGCCCGTTCGCTGCTCAGCAAGACCGGCGTCATGCTGAAGTATCACCTGATGCGTGGCGTGCAAAAGGGTGCGTTGACGGAGGAGCAAGCCGAAGTCAAGTTCCAGAACTGGATGAAGGAGAAGGAAGCCAAGGCCGCCAACATCGTGAAGGCTGACGAAGAGAAGGCTCGTGGCGAGAAGAAGTCGCGCCTTGATGCCGAGAAGCAAGTCAACGAGGCCCGCGCCGCCGAGATTGCCAAGCGCAAGCTCGCCGAGATGGAAGCCCGCAAGGCCGCCGAAGCCGAAGCCGCTGCTGAGGAAGCTGCCGCTGAAGCCCCTGCCGAAGAGGCTACTGCAGAAGCTCCCGCCGAGGCCTAAGTCCAAAGACATCTCCAAATTTAATAAAAAGCCGTCCTTTCAAGGAACGGCTTTTTTGTTACACACGCCCCTACCAAGCTTCAGAGTATTCCTTCTGTTAACCCAAAGCAGAAGCCATTAAAACGAATTGCGGAAAAACAGATACGCCTCATTCTTGATGAAGTCTCGGAT
>LXOW01312371.1_pt1 | contig 10811 bp, 5 predicted proteins | sample 1368591 | NCBI WGS metagenome assembly LXOW01 (sample SAMN04884650, study PRJNA319009) | bovine gut metagenome | isolation source: Cow rumen | host: Bos taurus | place: Italy: Legnaro (PD) | collected 2014-07-09
TTCTCGTCCATCACCCAGGCATCCATCGTTGGGTCGATCCAGATCCACTTCTGCAACTGACTTGACCATACGCTGTTGATTACATGGCACTCGTGGTCGTTAGGATCGGCTGGCAAGCAGGTAACATAGCGGGCTGGAATGCCCAAAGCCAGATACATCTCGCAGAGAGAGATGGCCAGCTGGCGGCAGTTGACACCCTTGCCTGTAGTCTTTACATAGTTATAAAGGTCGATGGCATCCATCTCGGCAAAGGCACGGTGATTGCCATCGTGAGGCATATTGTCGTGAACAAAGTGCAGCAGATTGATAATCTTCGACATCTCATCGCCCTGACCTGCTACAGAGTCGAGCTTGAAATACTCGCGAACCATACGCAGGTTCATCGACTCGTTAGGCTGATAATGGAATGGATTCTCCATTTTTACAGAATCCTTAGCGTAAGGGCCTGCCTTTTTGAGAACGCTAAGTGGCTGACGGTCCTTTACAATCTCCAACAGCGCCTTATACTTCTTATCTTTGCGCAGTGTCTTGAGGTCGTTGTCGTTAAGCATGTTGTTGTAGTCCTTATAGCCGTTGTTTACAGAGTTCTCCAATGCTTGAAGTGCCTGTTTCTTCTGGCCAGTGAGGGCAAGGCAGCACGCCAAATCGTACTGATAAAAACCTTTCGACTCTTTGATAAGGTTTTCAGGGATTTCTGTATCTTTATGAATGGTTGTGGTGTCGAGGATATTTATCAGCGTCGTAAGTGAAGTGATTGCTTCCTTATATTTACCTTGCTTGAGACAGTTCTTATAAGTTGTCTCATTCATAGTCATCAACATCTGGAACTCCATCATTCGCTTCTGCTGAGCATTGGAGTCCATAACAAACATAAACATCATGGCAACCATGACCAACGCTTTCTTTGCAAAATTCTTAGTTTTCATACTTATAATTTTTAATTTTTATCAGTTTGACGTTGCAAAGATACTGATAGTTGCAATGTCTGCCAAATAATTGGGATATTTGGCAGACAATTGTGATGAATGGTACATGAAACTATGCGAGTTCCTTGATGGCAGCTTTGACTTGCGTCATGTTGCTGCGCGATACGGGTAGGTGATCATTACTGTATTTGATGATTAACTGCGTAGAGTTGCTATGCGACTCTATACGTTCTACCTGTTCGAGATTGACAAGGAAGGCGCGATGGCATCTTACAATTGTTGGATAGCTGCGCAAATCATCCTCAAGTTGTTTCAGGGTGACACGCAGCATATCGATCTTTACCTTTCCATCGCATAGCTGGTACACTTTAACATAGTTACCCACAGCCTCTATGTATAGCAGATTGGCTATTTCCAGACTTACATTCTCGCTGGTATTACCAGTAAGAACTATGGTAGAAGACGATGGCTGGTTTTCTGCAGGCTGCGGCCTTGTTTCTTTTGTCTGCTGCAGTTTCGCCAATAGCTCGTTTAATTGCAGCATCTCCTTTTCTTTCTCCACAAGCAACTTCTTACGATGTCGCACAAGTGCAAACAACACTATGATGACACCAATCAGGCTTAGCGTGAGCATCAGCTCGTGTTCATGCAGCGTCTGAATGGATTTCTCCTTCGCTTCAGCCACAGCCTGACTCTTTTCACGCTTGTCTCTCTTCTCGTTGGCATACTCTGCCATATCTGTAATGTTATAGCGCCCTGTGGAGGCATAATTCAAAACCATTCTGTGACCAATGACGCAGAAGCGGGTGGCATCGCTGGTCTCGTACTCTTCTACCTCGTCTAAGTACTGGCGTGCTTTCTGCTTATCGCCTTTTAACAACCAGGCATGCGACAATGAGAATAGTGAGCCAACCTCATTACCCTCGAAAGCCTTCGACTGGCGATAGTGCTCCATAATCTGTTCGTGCAGTTGGATGCCTTTGTCATATTGGCCCATGCCAATGAGCAAATCTGCGTAGTTACGCATCACATCACGCCAAATATAAACAGAATCTTTTGCACTATCTCTATAAGCTATAGCTCGTTCCAAAGTAACAATGGCCGAGTCTTTTTTGCCATGAAAGTAATATTCAAGAGCCAGACTGTTTAGCAATGCAGCGTGGTTCTTATCGCCTCCGTCCAGCTTGATCACTTCGTTGGTATAGTGCTTCTGCTCCTCCAGATTCTTCTCCAATGAGGCCATGCGGGCAAGACTTCGGAGTTTTGAAACCGTCTCCTCGCGATTGCCTGCCCTACGACTCTCCTCCATCGACTGAATCATCAGCTTCTTTGATTGGGTAAGGCTGTCTCTCCACCAGTAGTACGACGATGCCAGCGCACGTGCCTTTCGTTGCATAGCGCTGTCTTTCCCCTGATAGTAATCTATGGCATAGAGCACCAGCGAATCCTCCGACATCGACTGATTCGCATTCTTGTGGGCAAGGGCCATAGTCATCCAGTAGCGCGCCTTCCATTCACCAGTCAGGTGCCCTGCGTTTTCCACCTTATTTAATATGCAGAGAGCGCTGTCGGCATTTTCTTCTACCAAGGCCTCTGCCTCACTGATAAGCTGCCTGTCTGTCTTGCTGCAAGCGGCTAGTAATAATGTAATGAGTAGCCAATTAATTCGTTTCATGCTGCAAAAATACAGCAAAATTGTTATTTTGCCAAACGAATAGCATAAAAACTACAATTATTTTTTGTGGTTAAGATTGGTTACAAAGCACTGGCTCCGATGGGAGCCAGTGCTGTCAAAACGAGAGTTACCATTCTATCTGGTCTTCTTCGGGCATCTGGGTATTCAACTTACGTTCCATGGTCAACGTACCTGTGACATGATAGGGGAAGCTACTACCCTGTGCCATGGTATAATCTGTGAAATGATAGTCGATATCCTGAATGATAACGGTGCGACGGCGGATGTATGACTCTGTGGCATCATCTTCCTCAAGGATTCTGAACGAGGCCTGTTGGGCTGTGAAGTTCAGGTTGGGATTATCTGCAGTAAAAGTGACTACACCCGTCTTGTTATTACCAGCATGGTATGTAAAGTGAGCATAAATCTTGTAGTTCTCTCTGTCTAAGCGGCTTTCATCATTGTTGCCGGCATAGAAGAAGGCTGTATTCTCGTCGATAGCGTACAGCTGAACCGCATTTAACATGGCACCAGCCTGACTCTCATCCCTACCGTCAGATTGTACCATGTAGAAGTGGAGGTTGCCCGACTCATAAGCACCAGAAAACCGTGTATAGGGGAGAATACGCAGCAGTGCTTTGGCGTAGTTCTTACGGGGATGACGCTTGTATCCGTATTCTTCCTTTTCGACAATGGTCAGTGGCAGCACATAGCGGTTGACGAAGTTGGCATTGCGGAAATCCAGATTGATATGCAACATAGCTATATCCTGTCCCGATGACATGTGCAACACCTCATCGAACGATGCCAATGGCGCCATGTCGGAATAATAGAGTTCTGAACGTGTGTTGAAACGTGCATAGTTCAGGGTCTGCAATGTGTCAGGGTCATGAGCAATATGGATGTCCATATCTTTGTCGTTATGTGTGGAACCACTGACGATAACAGGCAGCTCATAACTTGACAGTCCCTCTGCGCCATAACGGGGTGTGCCGTCATCATTGAAACGCGTCAGGGGCACATAGACTGTTGTGACACCTACACTGTTGCCCTCGGTATCTAACGGAGCCTTGAAACTGATATAGTGTTCGTACTGCTCATCCTCCCACTCGTTGTTACAACTATAGAGGGATATTGTGGCACTACATACGGAACTTGCCAGTAGAAAGGTTTTTATTTTATTACTTATCATAATTCTTAGAATTTCAAATGTCAATGACTTTTTTAATCGTTGTACTTCCATCCTGGATTCTGAACCAGTTGATTATTGTGTTTCAGTTCACTGAAATGGATGGGCCAGAAATACATCTTCTCAGAGAAGACCGTAGGCAGAGAGGTTATCTGTACTACGTTCTGAAACTGGTCACGCTGTGCACTCGTCATCATGACGTTACAGCCATAGATAGGCTTGGCCAACTCTATAGGAGCATCCATCCAGCGGCGCAGATCGTAGTATCGTTTTCCCTCAGCCAAGAACTCAATCATGCGCTCACGCTTTATCTTTTGGCGCAGCACGTCCTGATTGGCATATTCTCCGTCCTGATAGTCGGGAATACCGGCACGAATACGAACGGGGCGTATGCCACGCTTGATCTCGTTGATGTCGCGACTGATGGTATAGGTTTGCTTGCCATCCCATGATTTGATCTGATAGGAACTCTGGAGCTCGTTCAAAGCCTCAGCATACATCAGCAGGATATCGGCATAACGTATGGCTGGTTCATACTTGTCGGTAATATGTCCCCAATCGTTTTCGCCAGTCTGATAGTCTGCGGGATTGACAAACTTCATAACACCGATACCTGTACGCAGATAGCGCGATGTGTTAGAATAACCATTGTTGCGCTCAGCACCCGATGCACGATAGTAGAATATCTGAGGATAGTGCTCGTTTTCATTGGGATTGTTGTTCCACCAACGAGAGCCATTATATGCTACGCTGGCATAGAAACGAGGCTCGCGGTTAGCATACTGTAATGATACATTACTGGGCAGCGGTTTGTACTGGTTATAGTTATCTGTCGTTGTCCATCCACTCTTACGTGCTGAGCCGTCGCCCTCACCATATTCACTGTCCTTGCCTGAACAATCGGAGCCATCGTTCATATAGTAGGCATCTACCATCTTCTGTGTCAAAGCATGGCAATTCCATCCATGCAGTGGCGAGTTAGGCATCTGGTGTGCTACAAAGGACTTGATACCATTACCCAGATTGTAGCCACGTGTGAAGATAATCTCTGTATTGCCTGTCAGACCAATCTCACCATCGAACAGACGACGATAGCTAAGATAGGGGTCGATATCGGCATAGCCGTTAGGCCAGTTTTTCTCAGAGAAGTCGCCATCATGGTGTGGAGTAATCGTTTGAGGCATCTCATTAGTGCCACTGACCACTATACCATAATGATATAGTTCATAGTGTGCATCACACTCCATGACATCACGACAGGCAGCTGCTGCACGTGCCCATTTCGACTCGTCATATTCGCGACTGAGCAAGGGTGTTCCATCTTTATTCACCAATTCGCGTGCAACCAAGTCGGTGACTTGTGACGGATGGGTACCATTCTGCAACTGACCATTAGCCAACGGACTGGCAGCATAGATATAAGCAAGTGCACGGACAGCCAGTGCAGCGCCTTTGGTGGGGCGAACGATAAACTCGGCATCAGTATTATTGGGAGCTTCGAAACGGTTCCAGTCTTTCATCTCATTGACTGCCTTCAGCATCTCATCAGCAATGAAGGTGGCACACTCCTCATAGCTGCTGCGCGGAATAGCCAACTCTTCATACTTCTGTGTGTAGTCAGCACCTTCGTCGGGCATGAGGGGGATGGGTCCATATTTACGCAGCAGAAGCCAGTAATAGTAGGCACGGACAAAGCGGGCCTGTCCCTTGAAATCTGAACGCTCCTCTTCGGTCATCTTCACATTACGGTCGATATTATGGATGAAGATAGAAGCCTGATAGATACCCTTGTAGGCATCAATCCAGGCATTCTTGCCCACCTCTTCATCGTAATCACCCAACATGAGGGCATTGAAACTGGTACGGGCATTACCGTCCAAGTCCATTTTCATATCACGATCACCGAAGACCATATCATCACCGAAGCACTGGAAGTAGGCTCCATCGATATCTGTTTCTTTTGTCTTACAGTCGGCCAAAGCGCCTTTTAGAAAAGAAAATGATTGTGCAAGCCATCCCAACGACTGATTTCTGTCTGTGAAAACAGACTCTATCGAGCGGCGGNNAATCGTCGGCACAACTGGTGAGGGCCGCAATCATACAGCAACATAGCGAACTACCCAACACGATTTTTCTTATATTTCTTGTATTCATAATCATCTGTTTTTAAATATTAAATATCCTTCTTACAGGTTGACCTGTATACCCATGGTTACTGATTTGGTAATAGGATACGCCTCACCATTAGAACTACCCATTTCAGGATCCCACAACTTGAACTTTGACCAAGTCAGCAAGTTAGAACCTTGAATATAGATGCGGACATCATTGAGATGGTATTTGTTCACCCACTGCTTGGGCAGGGTATAGCCGAAGTCGACATTCTTCAGTCGCAGATAGCGACCGTCTCGCATCCAGAAAGTCGAGGCACGGTAGTTGTTGCGGCTCTCGTTGTTTGTCACATAATCAAGTCGTGGATAGTCAGCATTAGGATCCTCGTTGGCGGCTATACCTAACAAAGTTGCAGTCTCATGGTCTATCCAACGGTTATCGACCAAATCAGAGAATATCTGGCCATAGCGCTCCTGACTAAAGGCATATACACACTTCCCGTTGAGCATGAAGGTGGATTTTCCTGCACCTTGGAACAGCAGATTCATATCGAAACCTTTCCACATGATAGACAAGCCCAAGCCGTAGTAAAGATTTGGAGTACGTGTGGCACCAATAGCTACCACGTCATTATCGTCGACTACACCATCGCCGTTAACATCCTTATACTTGATGTCGCCTGGCATCACCGTTCCGAACATCTGCTTAGGACTATTGCGTATATCTTCGAAATCACGGAACAGACCTTCGGCCACCAGACCACGCAATTGGTCAACCTGATATCCTGTCTGATACTGGTAAGAATAAGGGCTGTCCTCAACATCATAGTCCAGAATCTTGTTCTTTGAGTAGGTGAAGTTTCCACGGATGGTGAATCCAACCTCTCCTATGCGGTCTTCATATTTGAAGTTACCATCGAAACCCTGTGAGCGCACAGAGCCGACATTAGCCCAGGGACTACTCTCCAATCCGATGATGCTGGGAAGGTAATTTCGGGCCATGTAGATTCCCGTACGCTTTTCATGGAAGTAGTCCACGGTGAGTGAGAATCTGTTATGGAACATCACCAAATCGATACCAATGTCAGTCTTACGGGCTATTTCCCAAGTGACGTTGGGCGATGCCATTGCTGAGTAGTGGTAACCCTGTGTGTATTCCGGACGTGTGGCATGGTCGGCCGTACCGAAATTATAGACTCTCTCGCCTGTAGGATCAATAGTATAGAGGTAAGGAAAGCGTGTTGGCGAATAGTCATTACCAACCTTACCGCTTGAATAACGTATCTTGAACATGTCAAGCCAAGGGAACTGCTTCTGAACCCAACGTTCCTCAGCCACGTTCCATGCCAATGAGTAAGCAGGGAAGAAACCGAAGCGATGTCCGTCAGCAAAATTTTCCGAACCGTTGTAACCGAAATTACAGTCTATGAAGTATCGGTTATCGTAATTATAAGTCAGTTGTCCTGCAAGTGCCATATATTTGCGCGATACACTATTCTTGATGTCTTCACCAATATTCTGGGTCTGGATATTCTCGTCGAAGGTGTACTTCAGGTTGGCAGCTACATTGTGTACCTGCAGGAATGAGCGGCTCCAATGCAGTAAAAAGTCCAAGAACTCACGGCGTGAACCGGTGTTGCCTGACGATTGGTGCATGTCGACCTTGTCTTTGATCTTATCGAAGATAATATCGCCTGTTTCCTTATCACGACCGTTGGCATACCAGCGTTCGGGCTGCTGATCGTGGTTAATCCAGTTATAGTTATAAGTATCGTAGCCAAAACGTCCAGTGAATCTCAGCCCCTTCGTAATGAAACTCAAATCCTGTTCTAATGTCACATTGGTCTGAACATTATTATTCCATTCCTCGTGGTAACCACTCTGGGTAGTCATTACCCACGGATTGGTACGCTGGTCATCACGTCCCATGTTTATCATAGGAACGTAGCCATTTGAATAAACCACAGGTGTCAATATAGCATTATAGCCAAATAGACTGTTCCAAGTGTCGGTGTCACCCATGCCAGGTGCATTACGCTTGGATAGGTCGCCACTGACACCTAACTTCAGTATGGTAGTCGGCGTAATGTCGATATCCAGATTGACACGATAGTTCCAGCGTTTGTAATTGGCATTGGTGTCATATTTGTCTCTTAGAGTGGCATCAGTCTTGTACATACCCTCGTCTTCCACATAGCTGATAGAAGCATAATATCGTGATGTGCTACCACCGCCACTTAGGTTGATGTTGCCACGATAGCTATTTGCCCCGTTTTTCAGAATAAGATCTTTCCAGTTCACATTGGGATAAAGGTCAGGATCCATTCCGTTGCGGAACAACTCAATCTCCGTGGGAGAGAAATACCATCCTTTGTTACGGGTCAGATAGGCCTCATTCAGCAGGTTGGCGTATGTTACACCATCAACGAACTCAGGTGTGATAGTACGTGTGTTGTACGAAGTCTCAAACTTTCCGTTAATCTTTATCTTACCATCCTTACCATGTTTTGTAGTAATGAGGACAACACCATTTGCACCTTTTGAACCGTAGATAGCTGTGGCCGAGGCATCCTTCAAAACCGAGAACGACTCAATATCCTCAATATTCAGGTCGTCGATATTGCTGCGTTCGAAACCATCCACCAGAATATAGGCTCCCTTACCAGCACCGAATGTGGAGATACCGCGAATCCAGAATTCTGATGTATTCTTTCCTGGTTGTCCGCTGGTCTGCATGGCAATGATACCAGGCGCATTACCAGCGAGTACATTTGAGAGATTTGACGAGCCATAATGTTTCATGTTGTCTACGTCCACGTTTGTAACAGCACCTGTTAAGGTCAATTTCTTCTGACTGCCCATACCAGTAACTACTACTTCATCGACAGCATTAACCAGATCCGGCTCCAACACGACTTTCATAGGACGACTGTTCTTAACAACCACTTCTTTCGTCTTATATCCAAGGTAAGAGATGACAAGCGTCTGATACTCCTTGACTTTTATCTTGAAGTTACCATCCATATCGACAATAACGCCCAGTCCCTTCATGTTCTTAACAATCACGTTGGCACCTATTAGTGGTTCACCCGCGTTATCTGTTACCGTACCGGTCAACTCCACTTCGTTCTGTGCCCATAAGCTCATAGTGGTACCTATCAGCATCATGAGCATAATGAAATATTTCTTCATCGTCTCTTCTTTTTTATTCTGTTGTCGACTTATTATCATTGTCACCTCCTGTCTCCATGCCTATTCTACGAATGCGGGCATTAAACTGATCCAGTATATAGAAGGCGTCATTTGCTTCATCGTAGGCAATGCCTGAGACATCACGGAAACGAGCTGTCTCTCGCAAGTCACCATCTTCTGTTCCCCAAATGTTACCATTGGTTGATTTGCCGCGTCCTGCATAGGTACGTACCACGCCGTCGGGTGTCAGATAGCGTACGCAGAAGTTCAGACAATCGGTAAAATAGAAGTCATAGACATCATCACGTCCTTGTTCAACATATTCGGGGTTCTTGACGAACACACCATTGTAGGGACGGTGGATGCGAGCTGCTGTACTGACAGCATCCACCCATCCTGGAGTAGATTCAGCACCAACCACTGTATAGGGCACCGTGAAGCGATGGGTCTTCTCATCATAGTCTGTACGCAGAATATAATGTTTGTTGACCACTACTAAATAGGCGTATTTGCCTGACGGGTGAATGCATATACGGAACTCGTTACCAGAGTCCTTGATTTGAAATACTTCTTCAAAGCCTGTTGACTTATCACTGGCGGATGTCGATACAAGCTTGCCATCCCATTTAGGATGATCGGAGCTGTTATTATCTCTGGAGGCAAGATAGTTTTCCAACTCAAAGCGGAAAACCTGGCCCTGATTATAGCTGTTGAAGTAGATCTCTCCATTAGGATGAACAGCAACCGTATTACACTGTTTGAAGAATACCAGCTCCTGTGGTGTGGAATTGGCAAAAGAGCCATTTGCACCACGTTTCAAGAGGAATATGCTTGGGGTGTTGAAATCGCGATCGTCACGGTCGACAGCTACCAGCATGTATTGGCCGTCTTTACTGAAGTCAATAGCACGCAGGCGGCGTGTGCCAAAACTGTTATGCGACATCAGCTGGTAATACTTCCGGGTAGCAAAGTCCAGGACCTCGATACCACGGTCTGACTCATCATAGGCAATATAGAGCAGATTAGGCTGCAAGGGGTCATACACCATGGAGCCAAGCTCTGTAAAACCTGTACACTCTGCAAAAGAGCCGTATCGTGTTCCTTGATCGCCAGTATCAACAGTCTTGCCACAGAGTGTGCTTACCACTTTTTTACGCAGATAGTTGAACTTCGTGGCTGCTGTAGTGCTATGCTCTGTACCATCAGCTCCCATTACTGTAACTACAATCTCGCCAGTGAAGGCACTTGACGGAACAAAACAATAGATTTTGTCACCAGTAACGCTGACAACCACAGCCTTTTTGTCTCCAATGGTCACATTAACAGCATTCTTGTCAGTACCAAAGTTCTCGCCATAGATAATCAAGTCATCCAGAGCTCCTCCTTCAGTGGGGAAGAAATGTGAGATGGATACAGGCTTTGAAGGATCATAGGCTACAGGCCCTTCGTCCAAGTCCTTATCACCACATGCGGCGAGACATAATGACATGAACGCCATAAGAAAACCGTAAAGATTTCCTTTCACGAATACAATCGTTTTTTTCATATACTTACTATTTTAGGTCTTTCCTCTTTTTTATTTTTTGACTTTACCTGTTGTTTCTGGAGTGGCAGCCAGTTTGTTAACCAGCACGCGCATCCAGTGACCACCGATAACGCTTCGAGCCTTGAAACCTGTCATTAATCCAGTCTTGGTATCATACCAGTCACTTGTAGGT
>LXOW01188708.1_pt1 | contig 10809 bp, 11 predicted proteins | sample 1368591 | NCBI WGS metagenome assembly LXOW01 (sample SAMN04884650, study PRJNA319009) | bovine gut metagenome | isolation source: Cow rumen | host: Bos taurus | place: Italy: Legnaro (PD) | collected 2014-07-09
CGAACCGAACGGCTCAACGAGGAGATCAAGAAGACCCTGTCGGGCATCATCTTCGACATGAAAGATCCCCGGATCTCCGCCATGACCACCATTTCTGAATGCAATGTGACCCGTGACCTCAAGTACTGCAAGGTCAGCGTGTCCGTCTACGATACCGACGAGCAGGCCCGGAAGGACACCATCGCCACCTTGAACAACGCCGCCGGCCACATCGGCTGGGAGCTGGGCAAGCGCATGCAGATCCGGGCCATCCCCAAGTTCAAGTTCGTTCTCGACGAGGGCATCGCCTACAGCGTCCACATCGCGGACATCCTGAACAAGCTGAATCTGGACGGGGAGACCAAGTCCGATGCTGAGTGACGCCGTCGCCTTTCTCCGCGCATACGACAGCTTCCTGCTGATCGCCCACGTGGCCCCCGATGGGGACGCCCTGGGCTCCTGTCTCGCCCTGCAGCTGCTGCTCCGGCAGATGGGCAAGGAAGCCCAGATCGTTTGCGAAGACCCCGTGCCCCATCAGTACGGGTTCGTGCCGGGGGCGGAAGACGTGCTCTCCGCTGACGCGGCCCCGGACGTTCAGGCCTTCGTCACCGTGGACTGCGCCGACGCCGGCCGGGCAGGCACGCCCTGGACAAAGGTAGGGAAGCGGCCCAGCCTGTGCATCGACCACCATATCACCAACCCGGGTTTCGCCCAGGTGAACTATATCGAGGACTGCGCCGCCACCGGGGAGCTGATCTGCCTGCTGTACGAGGCTCTCGATCAGCCCATCTCCCGGGAGGCGGGCGTCTGCCTCTATACCGCCATAGCCACCGACACGGGCAACTTCGCCTATTCCAGCGTCACCCCCCGGACCTTCGCCCTCATGGGCCAGGTCATGGAGAGCGGCTTCGACCTTCCCGAATGCAACCGGCTCCTCTATCGCAACGAGCGGCTGCAGAAGCTCCGCATGACCGCCAAGGCCGTGGACAACGCCAGGCTCTACCGGGACCATCAGGTCATCGTGGGCACCCTGTCCAGGGCCGAGATGGAAGCCCTGGACGGCCTCAAATCCGACGCCGAGGGCATCATCGATCATCTTCGGGACGTGGACACCGTGGTGCTGGCCTGCTTCCTCCGGGAGGAGGGGGAGAGCGAGGTTAAGCTGAGCCTTCGTGCCAAGGACAAGGTGGACTGCGCGGCCCTGGTGAAGGCATACGGCGGCGGCGGCCACGTGCGGGCTGCCGGCGCTACCCTCCATATGACCCTGGTTGAGGCGGAGGCGCTGGTCACCCGTGACCTGCTTGCTGCCTTCGACAAAGCATGACCATGGAAGGCGTCGTGCCCCTGCTGAAGCCCCCGGGCCTGTCCAGCTCCGACTGCGTGGTGGACGTGCGCCGGCTGTTCGGCGAGAAGCGGGTGGGCCACCTCGGCACCCTGGACCCCGGCGCGGCAGGCGTCCTCCCCGTGTGCGTGGGCCGGGCAGTCCGGCTCTTCGACTACTTGGTGGACAAGGACAAGACCTACCGCTTCGAGCTGATCCTGGGGGCCGCTACGGACACCCAGGACAGCTTTGGACAGGTGGTGGAGACGGGGGAGAGGGATATCCCCGCCGCCGCCCTGGAGACCGTTTTGTCCCGTTTCCGGGGCCCGCAGGAGCAGCTGGCCCCTGCCTATTCCGCCCTCAAGAGCAACGGGAAGAAGCTCTACGACCTGGTCCTACAGGGCAAGGAGGTGCCCCAGAAGCGCCGCCCCGTGACCATCAGCGACCTTGTCCTGCTGCGACAGGAGGGGGAGGGACGGTTCCTTCTCGAGATGACCTGCTCCCGGGGCACCTACGTTAGGACCGTGTGCCACGACCTGGGGCACGCCCTGGGTACCTGCGGCCACATGGGCTCCCTTCTCAGGACTCGCTCCGGCCCCTTTTCGGTGGAGCGATCCTTCACCATGGAGGAGCTGCGGGCCATGCAGGAGGCGGGCGCCCTTGACCAGGCTTTGATCTCCTGCGAGGAAGCCCTGCGGCAATACCCTGTCCTGGATCTGCCTGAGGACAGATCGATCCCCACCAAAAACGGCTTGCCCACGGACCTCCACGGCGGCGACCGCCGTCCTGACGGCATCCTGCGGCTCTACGCAGGCGGCGTCTTTCTGGGCGTGGGCCAGGTGGAGAAGAACAAGGCGCGGCTGGCCGTGCACCTGTATGACTGAAGATTTATGAGCGATCAGACGACGAAACCAAGATCGGTCCTTGCCCTGGGCATGTTCGACGGGGTCCATGTGGGCCACCAGGCCCTCCTTCGTCAGGCGGCGGAGGCGGCCCGGACCCTGGACGCCCAGACCGTGGCCTTCACCTTCACCGACGCCCCGGGGAAGCTCCTGCACCTGCCGGTGACTTGCCTCTCCACCCCTGACCAGCGGACCCGCTGGCTTAAGGCCGCCGGGGCGGACCGGGTGGACATGGTGGACTTCACCCAGAGCTTCGCGGACCTGTCCCCCGAAGCATTCGTGGCGTATCTCGAGGCCCGGTACGACGTGGCCGCCCTGGCCGCCGGGTTCAACTACACCTTCGGCAAGTACGGGGCAGGCACCGCCAAAACCCTCAGGGAGCTGGGGGCTCAGCACGGCTTTCAGGTCCTCATCGCCGACCCCGTGCTGGTGGACGCTGAGCCCGTGTCCAGCACCCGCATCCGCGCCCTCGTCAGCGAGGGCAGGATGGAGGACGCCCGGCGGCTCCTGGGCCGTCCCTACGCCCTCTCCGGCCCCGTGGTCTCTGCCCGGCGCATCGGCCACACCCTTGGCTACCCAACGGCCAACGTGGAGACGGGGGAGCAGCTGCTGCCTCCCGACGGGGTCTACGCCACCTGGGCCGTCGTGGACGGGGCCAGCCATCCCGCCGTCACCAACGTGGGCAAGAACCCCACCGTGGCGGGGCAGCGGCGGACCGTGGAGACCTACATTTTGAACGAATCGTTGTCCCTCTACGGCCGGGATCTGTCCGTCGCCTTCCTGTCTCGGCTTCGGGAGGAGAGGACCTTCCCGTCTTTAGAGGCTCTTTCCGGGCAGATCGGGCGGGACGTGGAGGCGGCAAAAAAACTTTTTGATTCCGAGAAAAAAACTGTTTACAACTCGAAGGGTTTGTGGTAAAGTATCGAAGGTTAAACCGCATACTGGGTCCAAGCGTATCTCCGGGCCTCTTCGGCCTTCACTTCTTCTCAGTTTGCGGGGATAAAATAAAGGAGGATATATACCCATGACCAAACAGGAGATCATCACCAAGTACGCCCTGCACGAGGGCGACACCGGATCCCCCGAGGTGCAGATCGCGCTCTTGACCGCCCGCATCAACCACCTCAACGAACACCTTGCCAACAACAAGAACGACCACCACAGCCGTCGCGGACTGCTGAAGATGGTCGGTCAGCGCCGCGGCCTTCTCAACTACCTGAAGGAGAAGGACATCGAGCGGTATCGTGCCATCCTGGCAGCGTTGAATCTCAGAAAGTAAAAGCAAGGCAGGGAGGCGGGCGAAAAACCCGCCTTCCGTTTTTGGGCGCTCCCTCCTCCTTGGCGGCCAGAAACGGGCTCACATGAATAAGGCATCAATATAAGAAAGAGGATATACAGAGGAATGTTCAAACAGTTCGAAACCATGATCGGCGATCGCAAGCTCATCGTCGAGACCGGCAAGTATGCCGAACAGGCAGGCGGTTCCTGCCTGGTGCGCTGCGGCGGCACCGCGGTGCTGGTCTGCGCCACCGTGGCCAAGGCGCCCCGGGACGGCGTGGATTTTCTGCCCCTGTCCATTGAATTCGAGGAGAAGCTCTACTCCGTGGGCAAGATCCCCGGCGGCTTCATCAAGCGGGAAGGCCGTCCCTCCGAGAAGGCCATCCTGACCGACCGGCTCATCGACCGGCCCCTTCGGCCCCTGTTCCCCAAGGGCTTCTATAACGACGTTCAGGTCATCGCCACCTGCCTGTCCGTAGATCAGGACGTGCAGCCTGACATCATGGCCATGCTGGGCTCTTCCATCGCCCTGTCCATCTCCGAAGCTCCCTTCATGGGCCCCACGGGCTCCGTGGCCGTGGGCTACGTGGATGGGAAGTATATCCTGAACCCCGGTGTGGAGGATCGGGAAAACAGCCGCCTCACCCTCACCGTGGCCGGCACCAAGGACGCCGTCATGATGGTGGAGGCCGGTGCTCAGGAGCTCACCGAGGAGGAGATGCTGGGCGCCATCCTGTTCGCCCATGAGGAGATCAAGAAGATCTGCGCCTTCATCCAGGGCATCCAGGACGAGATCGGCAAGCCCAAGATGGAGGTCAACATCCATAAGCCCGCCGAGGAGCTGGACAAGGCCGTCCGTGAGTTCGCCATGGACAAGGTCGTCTGGCAGATGGACACCTTCGACCGCCACGAGCGGGAGGTCCGCACCGAAGAGGTGAAGGCCCAGGTCCACGCCGCGTTCGACGAGGCGCATCCCGACGAAGGGAAGGATATCGACGCCATCCTGTACAACATGACCAAAGAGGTCATGCGGGACAAGATCATCAACAAGAAGATCCGGCCCGACGGCCGCGGCCAGGAGGAGATCCGGCCCATCTGGTGTGAAGCCGGATTGCTGGAGCGGACCCACGGCAGCGCCGTGTTCACCCGGGGCCAGACCCAGGTCATGACCATCGCCACCTTGGGCACCATCGCCGAGGCCCAGATCCTGGACGGCATCGGCCTGGAGGACTCCAAGCGGTATATGCATCAGTACAACATGCCCCCCTACAGCACCGGCGAGACCCGTCCCGTGCGCAGCCCCGGCCGCCGCGAGATCGGCCATGGCGCCCTTGCCGAGCGGGCGCTGCTGCCCGTGCTCCCCAGCGAGGAGGAGTTCCCCTACTGCATGCGCCTGGTGTCCGAGGTCATCTCCAGCAACGGTTCCACCTCCCAGGCCAGCATCTGCGCCAGCACCCTGGCCCTTATGGACGCAGGCGTGCCCATCAAGAAGATGGTGGCGGGCGTAGCCATGGGCCTTATCAAGGACGTGGACACCGGCAACATCGCCGTGCTCACCGACATCCAGGGTCTTGAGGACTTCCTGGGTGATATGGACTTCAAGGTGGCCGGCACCCGTGAAGGCATCACCGCCATCCAGATGGACATCAAGATCAAGGGCATCGACGAGGAGATCTTGACCCGCGCCCTGGCGCAGGCCCGCCGCGGTCGTCTGTTCATCCTGGACAAGATGTGCGAGTGCCTCAGCGAGCCTCGCGCCGAGCTCTCTCCCTACGCGCCCCGGATCATCAGCTTCAAGATCAATCCCGATAAGATCCGCGACGTCATCGGCTCCGGCGGCAAGACCATCAACGGCATCATCGCTCAGACCGGCGTCAAGATCGACATTGATGACGACGGCACCGTGTCCATCGCTTCTCCCGACGAGGCGGCGGCTCAGGAGGCCAAGAAGATCATCGACAGCATCGTGAAGGAGATCGAGGTCGGCGAAGTGTACCTGGGCACCGTGGTGAACATCCAGACCTTCGGTGCGTTCATCAACCTGACTCCCGGCAAGGACGGGCTGCTTCACATCTCCCGCATGGACAAGAAGCGGGTGGCCAAGGTGGAGGACGTGATGAACCTGGGCGACAAGGTGCTGGTCCGGGTCATCGAGATCGACCCCAAGACGGGCAAGATCAGTCTGGATCGCAAGGGCCTGCTGCCCGGCGACGAAAAGGCCGAAAACTGAATCTGACCAACGCGCGGGGGCGTAATGGATGCATTACGCCCTCTTTTGTTAACCGGCGCTCCTTTGGGGCATTCTAGGCAAAAAAAGGAGATCACTATTTTGATTCAACAGGCAAGACTGACCAACGGCATCCGCGTCATCATGGAACCCATGGGGGATCTTAGGTCCGTGAGTATCGGCGTTTGGGTCAACGCGGGCTCCGTCTATGAGGCGGGAGCGGACGCGGGCATCAGCCATTTTATCGAGCACATGGTCTTCAAGGGCACGGCCCGGCGCTCCGCGGCGGACATCGCCGCCGAGATGGACGCGGTGGGCGGGAATCTCAACGCCTTCACCGCCAAGGAGTGCACCTGTTTCTACGCCAAGGTCCTGGACGAGGATCTGCCCCTTGCCGTGGATATGCTGGCGGACATCACCCTGCATCCGGCCCTGGACGAGCAGGAGATGGAGAAGGAGAAACGGGTGGTCATCGAGGAGATCATGATGACGGAGGACTCCCCCGAGGACAAGGCCTTCGAGACCGCCGGCACCGCCTATTACGGGGGCACGGCCCTTTCCTCGGCCATTCTGGGCACCCCCAAGACCGTATCCGCTTTCACCCGGGACCAGGTGCTCTCCTATATGGAGCGGCGCTACGTCACCGGCAACGTGGTCATCGCCTGCGCCGGCAGCTTCGATCCGGACGGGCTGCTTTCGCTGTTGGAGAAGGCCTTTCGGGACTGCCTTCGGGGTCCCGGGGACATGCTGCAGGAGCGGGAGCCCAAGGCGGGCAAAAAGTGGCTGTTCGTCCATAAGGACACGGAGCAGGTGAACGCCTGCCTTATGCTGCCCGGCTACGGGCTGGGCACGGAGGAGAACTTCGCCCTGGCCATCCTCAGCAACGCCCTGGGCGGCAGCATGTCCAGCCGCCTCTTTCAGAAGATCCGGGAGGAGCTGGGCCTTGCGTACTCCGTCTACACCTACCCCATGGCCTACCGGGATACGGGCGCCATCTGTTTGTACTTCGGCAGCGGCGAGAAGCAGGCCGTACATACGCTGGAGCTGGCCCTCTCAGAACTTGGCAAACTAAGGGCGGAGGGCCTCAGTGAGGCGGAGTTTATCAGGAGCCGCGCCCAGCTCAAGGGCAGTTTCCTGCTGGGCATGGAGACCAGCGGCGCTCACATGAACGCCATCGGAAAAAGGTTACTGTTACAAAACAAAGAATTCACAATAGAGGATACCCTTTCCGCCATCGAATGTGTTACAATAGACAAAGTGAACGGCATCCTGGAGCACGTGCTGTCCCCTCGCCGGGCCGTCTGCGCCCTGGTGGGGCGGACCCGGGGCATGCAAGGGGAGATGAAGGCCATTCTGGATGCGTGGATGGGGAGGAAATGAGCCCGTGGAGAATATGGATCGTCTGGATGTGATCTTTGCCCTGCAGAAGAGCTTGGACGAGGACATCATGAAACGCCGGGACCTGCACTATTCCTATGAGGAATGGATGCAGAAGGACGCCCTGGCGTGCATCGAGGAGATCATGGAGGTCTTGAACGAGGTCCAGTACAAGTGGTGGAAGAACAAAAAGCCCCAGGACCCCAAGGCCATCCAGGAGGAGCTGGTGGACGTGCTGCATTTCTTCGTCAGCATGTGCATCCGCAGCGGCATGGACGGCGCGGCCCTCTATGAGGGGTACGTGGCCAAGAACAGGGAGAACTTCGATCGGCAGTACGGCCGGTCTGAAAAACAGGGCTATGAGGTGAAGGAAGTTGTCGGCAAGGAAGCAGCGGACAAGGCGGTTTAGGTTCCGGTTCTATCTCATCCTGATGGTCCCCATCCTGCTGGTGGGGGCCTATGTGGGGTACCGCATTTTGAACCCCACAACGGGGCGTCTGGGCACCGACACGGTGGAAGGGGATCTGGAGTTCACCGGCGTCATCATCCGGCGGGAGAACGTGGCGACCAGCGAGGACTACCACACCATCCGGTATCTGGTCAGCGAGGGCGACATGGTCAACAACAATCAGCTGGTGGCCTATCTCTATCGCAAGGGCTATGAGAACCAGATGTCCGATATCGTCAGCAAGGAGCAGCAGATATATCAGCAGCAGATCACCCTCCTCCGCCTCAGCTCCGCCGACGGCATGACGGTGCCGGAGGAAGTGACCGCCTATACTTCCAGGATCGAAGAGACCGTGAACAAGATGACCCAGGCCTCCCTGGGCAGGGACGGCCTCGATTATATCCGGCTTTCCGACGAGCTGGACGATCTGTTGACCGCCCGGCAGGACCTGCTTCGGCAGCTGGTCCCCGCCGACGCCACGCTGACGGCCAGCTACCAGCAGCTGGACGTACTGAAGAACGCCTTTTCCGCGGAGAGCACCCTCATCAACAACGCCGGCACGGGCTACATCAGCTTCCACCTGGACGGCTATGAGAACGCCATGAGCATCGACTCTCTCACCGCCTCACAGATCAGCCGGGTGGTGTCGTCCCCCCTGTCCGCCTCCTATAACGCCGCGGGCGTCTATCGGATCGTGGACCCTAACGGCTTCTACGTGGCCTTTACCGTCAAATCCACAGATTCCCACCGTCTGATCGTGGGCAACACCTACGAGCTGAAGGTGAAGTATCAGGACACCTCCTACATGGGCCGGGTGGTGGCCGAGCGGCCCGCGGCCAAGAACGTGCTGTACATTCTGGAGGTCAACAGGGACGTGCTGCCGGTGCTGGAGAATCGCACCATGACCTTCAGCATCCACAGCCAGGGAAGCGGCGTCTCCATTCCCGTGGAGGGGCTCTACTTCAACGGCGGCCTTCCCTACGTGTTCATCAACACCGGCCGGGCCTATCAGCCCATCCAGGTGGTCATCCCCGCCTCCGACGGGGAGACGGCCATCATCGAGGCGGCGGACAAGAACATCCACCTGACCCGGGGCCTTCGCTTCCAGTACCATGACGAGGATGACGACGAAGCCTCCGCCACGGCTACGCCGGCGTACAGCCCCACGCCCACCGCCGCGCCCACGCCTACGATCAGGCCCACGCCGGTCCCCTGATCCCATGAAACAGAGGCGCTGTTATGAGCATTGCTGAAAACATTCAAGAGGTCCGGGAGAATATGGCGGCCGCCTGCCGGCGGGCCGGACGCGACAGCGGCGGCGTGAAGCTGATCGCCGTCACCAAATACGTGGAGACGGAGCGCATCGAGGAAGCCTTTGCCTGCGGACTCAAAACGGTGGGGGAGAACCACGCCCAGGAAGTCCGGGATAAGTTAACATTTTATAAACAGTATGGGGCGGAGCTCCATTTTATTGGACAATTACAGAGCAATAAGGTAAAATACATCATTGGAAATGCGTGCCTCATCCAAAGCGCGGACAGGGAAAAGCTGCTGCTGGATATAGACGCCCAGGCAAAAAAGCGGGATCTTATCCAGGGCGTCCTGCTGCAGGTGAACGTGGGCGCCGAAGCGCAGAAGGGCGGCGCGGCCATAAGGGATGTGCCCTATCTCATGGAGCTTGCCTGCGCGTTGAAACACCTCCGGGTGGAGGGCCTTATGTGCGTGCCTCCCGACGTGGAGGCGGAGGCGGCCCGGCCCTACTTTGCCAGGCTCTTTGAGCTCAGAGAGAAGCTGCGCCCCATGTTCCCGGAGCAGCCCCTCAGGGAGCTGTCCATGGGCATGAGCCACGACTATCCCCAGGCGATCCTGGAGGGAGCCACAATGGTCCGGGTGGGCACGGCCATTTTCGGAAGACGGAACAAACTGTGATCGACATCATTCAGGAGGGAAACCGTGGGCATCTATAATAAATTCCTTGATTTTATCGGCATTGAGGAAGCGGAGGACAAGCAGGAAGGCGATCTCTTTGAGGAGGACGTGGCTCAGGCGAAGGACGCCGCGCCGCGCCGCCGCACGCTGATGGACCCGGAGCCCAAAAAGAGCGTCCGGGAGCCGCGGCTCCAGGGGGGCGGGGAAACGGTCCCCATGCCCAACGTGGCAGCCATGAAGATGATCGTCTATCATCCGGTCAGCTATGAGGATGCCCAGAACATCATCGACAATCTCAAGGCCCGCAAGCCCGTCATCGTCAATATGGAGGAGCTGGACGTGGCCGCCGCTCAGCGGATACTGGATTTCATCTCCGGCGCCATCTACGCCATCAACGGCACCATCGCCAAGATCAGCCGGGGCATCTTCGTGGTGGCCCCCAACAACTATGACGTGATCGGCAACGAGAACGGCGAGTACGAGGACCTGTGACCCAATATAGACGGCAAGGGGCGGCAGCGGCCGCCCTGCTTTTTTACGAGGTATAAGCTGTTATGATGACCGTGGAAGCCATTGCCAACAAATCCTTTCGCCGCACCTTCCTGGGCTATGACCTGGAGGAGGTGGACGACTTTTTGGACGAGATCATCCGCCAGCTCCGGCAGATGGAGCAGGAACGGCGGGAGCTCACCGACACCATAGACTATCTGGTGGGGGAGCTTCGCCGCGCCGGCATCGTTTCCGTGGACAGGGAGCCTGAATATGTGGCCGAGCCCGTGTCACCTCACGTGGCTTTTGCGGAGGAGGGCGAGGAAAACGAGCAGGAAGCCCATTGATCGTATACCCGTGATCACCAGGGAGGAGATGGAGCGCTTTTCCATCGAGGCCCTGGACTTTGTTTATGTGCTGGGGGACGCATACGTGGATCACCCCAGCTTCGGCGCCGCCATCATCGCCCGGGTGCTCCAGTCCCGGGGCTTTTCCGTGGGCTTGATCTGCCAGCCGGACTGGCACTCCCCGGAGGACTTCCGCCGCCTGGGCCGGCCCCGGCTGGCCTTTTTGGTGTCCTCCGGCAACATCGACTCCATGGTGAACCACTACACCGCCGCCAAAAGGCCTCGGTCCGAGGACGCCTATTCCGAGGGCGGCCAGGCGGGAAAGCGCCCCGACAGGGCGGTCATCGTCTACGCCAACCGCTGCCGGGAGGCCTACCCCGGGGTGCCGGTGGTCATCGGCGGCATCGAGGCCAGTTTGCGGCGCTTCGCCCACTACGACTATTGGGACGATCGAATCCGCCACTCCATCCTCTACGATGCCGGGGCGGATATGCTCCTCTACGGCATGGGGG
>LXOW01354531.1_pt1 | contig 10807 bp, 4 predicted proteins | sample 1368591 | NCBI WGS metagenome assembly LXOW01 (sample SAMN04884650, study PRJNA319009) | bovine gut metagenome | isolation source: Cow rumen | host: Bos taurus | place: Italy: Legnaro (PD) | collected 2014-07-09
GGAGTGGAAATCAGTCTTCGGTGGGGGGCGGGGCGTTCTTGGGCATCTTGGGGGTGCCTTTGGGGAAGACGACGCACTTGAGGCGCTGGCGGCCCCACTTCTGGGCTTCCTTGTGGGTGGGGAAGAAGAGGTCGAGGCGGGACTTGCCGCGGATGTCGCCGCCGCGGTCCTCGACGCAACCGTAGCCGTAGCCGGGGATGTAGAAGACGGTCCCCATGGGGTAGTGGCGGGTGTCGGCGGCGAGGGTGCCGGGAGTGGCCTTGCCGCCGCTGGCGGTGATGCCGACGGCCTTGGGCTTGCCGCGGTAGCGGCCCTTGGAATGGACGGGGTTGCCCTTGGCGTCGAGTTTCCAGTCGCAGCACTGGCCGCAGGGACAGTAGGCGGTGGTCTCGATGGTGACGTAGCGGCCACGGATGATTTCGTCCGGCTCGGACTCCTCTTCGAGGAACAACAGACTGCATCCGCCGGCGGCGAGCGCCGCCAGCAAGGCAAAGGCGAGAATGGTGAGTTTGGCCCGCATCGCCGGAGAAAACGCTTTCCAAGGAGGGAAGCTGGAGCGGGAGACGGGACTCGAACCCGCGACGTTCAGCTTGGGAAGCTGACATTCTACCACTGAATTACTCCCGCAATTCACCGCGCAATGTAGCGCAAGGACTCATGGGTGTCCAACACTTTTTCGCGCCCACCGGCCTTTTGCCCTGTACGGGCGCGCGCGGAGAGAGTATGAGAAGGGGAACAAGGTTCGTTGATGGTCAACAGGACGGTCATGGGTTTGAAACGCCTGCGGGCATGGGCCGCGGCATGTGTTCTGCTGCTGGCGGCGGGAACGGTGCGGGCGGTGGACGTGCGCATCGCGACGATGAACGTGTGTAACTTGAAGGACACCAAGGAAATCCCCTTCGCCGCGTTCTCGAACATCGTCAAGCGGGTACAGCCGGACATCCTCGCCATCCAGGAGATATCCTCCTCGCAAGAGGCTCCGTTCACGGCCCTGCTCGCCACACTGCCGAAACCGCTGCCGTACCGCGCCTTCATGCCCAATCCCGGCACGGGACGCACGACGGCCAGCGGCGACAAGGTGGCCATCTTCAGCGTGTGGCCCATCGCGACGGCGGACATCGTCAAGGAGAACTACCACGACCCGGACGCCGTCGAATTCATGCGATGGCCGATCCACGCGAAAATCGAGGTCCCTGGCGCGCTGAACCCCCTGCACGTCGTCACGCTGCATTCGACCGCGACGACGGTGGGGATACCCGAACGCATCCACCGCGGCTTGGAGGCGCGCCGCGTCCGCGAGTACGTCGAAGAGCGCATCCTGGGCAAGGACGAAAACGATGTGGAGTACGTGGTGCTCGGCGACTTCAACGATTCCGCCCCGGGCCGCTGGGACGCGCAGACGGAGGCGGCGGCTTTCCAGCCGGCCTCCTTCACCTACGCCCAATTCCACAAGTACGAGACGAACGGGAGCTTCGGCGTCGGCGCGGACTTCATCCTCGGCCGCGACCACCCCTGGTACGCCACCAACGCCGCCCGCGCCTCCCACGTGATGGACTACCGCCCCTACCCCACCGAGCGCTTCGGCGACGTCCGCCCCGTGGACGCCTTCCAGACCGGCACCGCCGACAAGTGGGTGACCAACTGGAAGGGCGGCGACGGCACGGGCATCTACCGCCTCGATTACATCCTCTTCAGCCCCGAAATCATAGCCAGCAGCTACGGCGCGCCCGTCGCCGAGGTCTATCTCTCCTCCAACGACTCCGACGCCTCCCCCGGCCTCCGCAAGCCCGGCCCGCTCCCCGATTCCTCCTCCAGCACGAACGCCTCCGACCACTTCCTCGTCTTCAGCGACTTCCACATGATCGACGAAGTGGGCGGGCTGACCCCGGTCGCAATCCTCTCCGAGGTGGTCCACAACCCCGCCAGCACCAACGCCAACTACGTCGAAATCTGCAACACCGGCAACGGCCCCCTCGACCTCGCCGGATACACCCTCGAACTCTACCCCGCCGGCTCCTCCGTCGCGGCCGCCCCCCGCTCCCTCGACGGCATCGTCCTCGCCGCCGGCGCCGCCTGCTGGCTCGCCGGCGACTCCAACGAAGCCCGCCGCGTCTGGGGGGCCGTCCCCGACGCCGAGTGGAAGGGCATCGGCCTCGCCGACGGCGACGACGCCATCGTCCTGCGCAACGCCGCCGGCGCCGTCCACGACATCTACGGCGCCATCGGCGTCGACGGCACCGGCAAGGCGTGGGAGTACACCGCCTCCGCCGCCTCCCGCGTCCCCGGCATCACCGAGCCGATGTCCACCTGGCACGCCGCCGAGTGGACCATCGCCCCCGCCGCCGACGCCACCCCCGGAACGCACCTCGCCGTCTCCGAAGCCAACGCGGCCATCACCGACGTCTCCCTCCGCGCCGCCGAAGGTGCATCCACGGCCCCGCTCGCCTCCGAAGACTTCCGCTTCTCCGCCACGGCCATCCCCAACGTGCTCGCCTCGAACCTGGCGATGACGGCCCACTTCCGCGTGGACGGCGGCGACTGGCGCTCCGCCGCAATGACCAATGCCTCCGGCAACGCCTGGCTCTCCGCCGCGACCAACGGTGCCCAGTCCGCCGGCAGCTCCATGGACTACTACGTCTCGCTCGCCTTCGACGGTCCCGGCGACTGGAGCCCCGTATCCTCCGCCGTCCACAGCTACACCTTCCCGGCCAGCGCCTCCGCGGACAACCTCACCGACGTCCTGATCAACGAAATCAAGAGCTCCGGCACCACCAACGAGTTCATCGAGCTGGTCGGCGCCGCCGGCATGGACCTCTCGGGATGGAGGCTTGACTGCCTCACCAAATCCGGTTCGTCCCGGTGGCACCGCATCTTCCCTGACGGTTGCTCCATACCCGACGACGGCGCCACCGACGAATTCGGCAACCATCTCGGCTTCTTCGTCGCAGGCACCGCCGGCACCCCGGGCTGCGACTTCGTCATCACCAACTCCACCCTCCTCGTCGACAACACGGAGCAAAACCCGTGCATGCTCGTCCTCAAGAACGCCGCCGGCGCCGTCGTGGATGCCGTGGCCCTGGCCACCACCAACGACTTCGTGGACATGAAGCCCCCCCGCGAACTTTCCACCGCCGTAGCACGCGGTGCCGCCAACTACCTCCACTGCCTCGGCGCCTCCCCCACCGCCGCCGCCTATTCCCTCCAATGTCCCGACGACGTCCGCACCGGCTGCACCGACCCCGGCAAATACGCCCTCCCCGACTGGTCCTCCACCAACGCCACCCCCGGTGCCCTCAACAAGAACCAGACCACCGGCGCCCTCCGCCTCGCCCGCGTGGACACCGACGCCGACGGCCTACTCGACGACGAAGACAACTGCCCGGCCACCGCCAATACCCTCCAGTCCGACATCGACGACGACGGCTACGGCGACGACTGCGACGACGACATGGACGGCGACGCCGTGCCCAACGCCATCGACAACTGCCCCACCGAGTACAACCCCCGCCAAGAAGACTACGACGGCGACGGCCATGGCAATGCCTGCGACCCCGACTTCGACGCCGACGAATGGGAAGGCCGCGTCGAAACCTTCTTCGTCGACTTCGAGAGCGGCGTTGACAAAGATCGCTGGAGCAATTCCGTCGCCTTCGCGGCCTCTGGGCGCGAGTGGGTGCTCGGCCCCGAAACCTTCATCGGCGACCTCGACAACGACAAGAAGATCGGCGCACGGTCCATGCGCTCGCGCAACAGCGGCACGCTGACCCTCGTCGGCCCCCTCACCAACGGACTCGATGCTATTTCCCTCTTCTTCGGTCGCTACGGAACCGACAGCGGCACGCCTGCCATTTTCGTCGAGGCCTCCACCAACGCCGGGCTCACGTGGACCAACTGCTGGAGCATCGCTACCACCAACAAGGCCACCACACTCACTCCATTTGTCGTCACCAATCTCGACATCCCCGCCGGTGCCCACTTCCGTCTCCGTACCGACGGCGGAAACACTGCTTCCAAGCGCGTGAACATCGACAACATCCTTCTCGTCTCCAAGCTCGCCGTCGAAGTCGGATGCGAACTCGCCGCCGAAGTCGCCGTCGAGTGGAACGGCGCCGTCCACACCAACGAGTTCTACGTCACCCCCTCCAACGCCGACTGGACCGTCACCTATACCGCCGACGGCGGCACCACCTTCACCGCCTCCCCCTCCGACATCGGCACCTACACCGCCATCGTCACGATCCAGTCCGGCGTCGGCTGGGAAGGCACCTCCTTCGAATTCCCCGCCTCCCTGACCATCGCCAAGGTCCACCGCGACCCCGAAATCGTCACCGAAGAAATCGACGCTACCGCGGTCAGCGCCTACCTCTACGGCACCGTCACGCCGAACTCCGACGAGCCGCTCTCCGCCGTCTTCGAGTGGGGCACCACCACCGCCTTCGGCAACAAGCACGTCGCCGACGAAAGCCCCGTCGCCGGCTACGCCTCCACCAACGTCGGCTACTTCGTCGAGAACCTTCTTCCCGACACCCTCTACTACTGGCGCCTGCGCGTCGGCGACAGCGTCGGCACCACCCGCAACTTCACCACCGCCTCCCTCGACCGCCCCACCAACACCGCCACCGCCGTCTCCGCCACCTCCGCCCGCCTCGCCTGGACCCCCATCGAGGGCGCCACCAACTACATCCTCACCGTCTACACCTCCGATGGCGGTGCCTCCGCCGAAGACCTCACCATCGACTTCCAGGACTGGACCAACGCCCCCTCTTCCGGCAGCTGGTGGGACTACTACACGTCCCCCTCCGTCACCACCCAGACCACTGCTTCCGGCGACTGGATCGGCTACTACACCACCCCCGACCGCACCGCCAAGTCCAACGGCATCGGCTCCGCAGGCACCCTCGCCCTCGAAAGCAAAGGCTCCTGGCTGCGCTTCCCGCCGCTCGACGGCGTGGTATCCGTCACCGTCTTCGCCCGCAGTTCCCGCTCCACCTCCACCCTCAAGCTCCAGGTCAGCACCGACGGCGGCACGACCTTCACCGATGCCAAGACCTTCACCCCGTCCACCACCACATCCTCCAACACCTGCTCCTTCGCCGCCGCCCAGCCTTCCAACACCGTCTTCCGCCTCTACCTCGACGCCAACCGCACCATCTACATCCACGACATTCTCGTCACGTTCGCCGGCGGCACCCAGACCCTCCTCGACGGCATGCCCGCCAACCTTGCCACCACCAACTGCCTCCTAACCAACCTCGCCGCCTCCACCATCTACCACGCCACCGTCAAGGCCCAGGGCCCCGGCTGGGAAACCGAAGAATCCGCCGCCATTGAATTCGTCATTCCGCCCGTCCCGGAGGACCTGACTGCCACCAACATCACCTCCACCGGCTTCGATCTGGCATGGAGCGCCCTCCCCGACGCCGAGGCCTACGACGTGGAAGTTTCCACCGATTCCGGCTTCCTCCCGCCCTTCCCCTTCTCCGACATCGTAATCGGCGATACCTCCTGTTCCGTCACCGGACTGGTCCCCGGCACCACCTATTACGTCCGCGTCGCCGAATCGGTCCTCACCAATTCCGTCTGGTCCGACATCCTGACCGTCACGACCGGCCCCGCCCAGACCGCCGAAGAAGCCTTCGCCCAATGGCTTGCCGACCGCTTCGGCACGAGCAGCAACGCCCCCGCCTTCGCTCCCGGCGCTGACGCCGACTCCGACGGCATGACCACCTGGGACGAATTTCTTGCCGATACCTGTCCCACCGACGCCACCAGCCGCCTGAAACTCGAACTCAAGTCCTTACCATCTTCCACCCAAGCCGTCTTCCACTTCACCCCTTCCACGAGCCGCTGGTACCAGCTCGTCTGGTGGACCAACCTCCTCGCCGCTCCCTCCACCAACGACCTCGGCCGACCGGACAGCACCAACGAAATCACCATCGAAACGGATATCCCCCCCGAATGGTTCGGCTCCATCCGCTCCCTCCTCGACGAACCTCAGAGGGAGTAGTTCGGTTCATGGTTTTGTCGTCCGGTTGCATCCGGACGGATTCCGCTCCGTCGCGGTTGCGTGAAAAGATCGTTCCTGCAGCCTTCCTGTCGAATTCCTCGAACTCGGCACGGACGGAGCGGGGCCCGGCAGAATCAAAATATCCGGAACTCCATGCAGAACCGTGTAGCAGAGGTCCGAGATTCGGGTGGCGGGACAGGGGGCGGGTGTGGTAAGGAAGCAAGGAAAGAAAAACACGAGGAAGGAGCGAGAAAATGGAACTGCCGAGGACGGGCAAGCTGGGATTCGGATTGATGCGGTTGCCGAAGAAGGGGGAGGCAATCGACGTGGAGCAGGTGGCGGAGATGGCGGACCGGTTCCTGGGGAGCGGGTTCAACTATTTCGACACGGCGTGGGCGTATCCGGGGAGCGAGGAGGCGATCCGCAAGGCGCTGGTGGAGCGGCATCCGCGGGAGTCGTTCCTGCTGGCGAGCAAGAACGCGGCGTGGCTGAAGTGCAAGTCGGCGGAGGAGGCGAAGGCGCAGCTGGACGTGTCGCTGGAGCGGAGCGGGGCGGGGTATTTCGATTTCTACCTGCTCCACAACCTGGGGGAGGCGCGGACGCGGACGTTCGACGACTGGAGGCTGTGGGATTGGGCGCAGGAGCAGCGGGCGGCGGGGCGGATCCGGCATCTGGGGTTCTCGTTCCACGCGGGGGCGGAGGAACTGGAGGCGATCCTTGCGGCGCACCCGGAGGCGGAGTTCGTGCAGCTGCAGATCAATTACGCGGACTGGGAGTCGCCGTCGATACAGTCGCGGCGCTGCCTGGAGGTCGCGCGGGCGCACGGAAAGCCGGTCATCGTGATGGAGCCGGTGAAGGGCGGGCTGCTGGCGAAGCCGCCGGCGGACGTGGCGGCGGTGCTGGAGGAGGCGGAGCCGGGGGCGTCGTGCGCGTCGTGGGCGGTGCGGTTCGCGGCGGGGCAGGAGGGGGTGTACACGGTGCTGTCGGGGATGTCGGACCTGGCGCAGATGGAGGACAACCTGCGGACGATGCGCGGCTTCGCGGGGCTGACGGCGGAGCAGCGGGAGGCGCTCCGCAAGGCGCGGGAGACGCTGGAGGCGCATCCGATGGTGCCGTGCACGGGGTGCGACTACTGCGCGAAGGCGTGTCCGGCGGGCATCGGGATATCGGGGACGTTCACGGCGCTGAACGTACTGGACCTCTACGGGGACCGGGAGAAGGCCAACGGGGAATTATTCTGGAACGTGGATGGCCCGGGCCGCAAGCGGGCGGGAGCGTGCCTCCAGTGCGGGGCGTGCGAGGCGGTGTGCCCGCAACACATCGCGATCCGGGAGGTGCTGAAGCGGGCGGCGGCGGCGCTCGGGTGAGAAAGGAAAGGAGAAGGAACGCCCGACCCCGGCAATGGCCGGGGTTTTCCATGGAGGGAGACTTGCAGGATTCCGACGGGAATGCGCGGGTTTTCCTTGATATCCCGACGGGGCGGGAGGCGGGCGGCGGAGGGGCGGAAAAGGCCGAAAGATGCTTTGACGGGGGGACGGGTTTTTGCGATAACGTTTTACTTGAACGGAGTACACTTGGCACGAGGTCCACGATTTGGTTATGCGCACGATAAATGGTTGGTTGGCATTGGCCGGGGCGGTTTTGCTTTCGGCGGTTTCGGCGTACGCCCAGGCCCCCCAGGCCCAGCAGCTGCAGTCCGCGGCGAAACGCCCCCCCCTCGGCGTCGGGGAGCCGACGCCGTGGCTGCTGTTCGATTCGCGGGTCATCCCGACGAATTTCATCCCGCTGCCGAAGGGCAAGAAGGAGCGCGGGCCGATCACGAACGTGACGGTCGCCGGCACGTGGAGTTCGTGGACGGGGCGCCACGCGATGACGGAGGTGCGGACGAACCTCTGGCGGCTGGATTCGCGCACGCTCGGGGCGCGGGTGGGCAAGCACGAGTTCAAGTTCATCGTGAACGGGGAGTGGGAAGGCGGCGCGAACCGCGTGCTGCCGATCAACCTGGACGGGGAAATCGAGAAGGCCCCGGCGATGATCCAGCGGGCGGTGGTGGATGATTTCAACATGATCCGCGTGTTCTTCCGCCAGGACCTCCCGGAAGGGGTGCAGCCGGTGGCGACGCTCGATCCGCCGGTGCCGGTGTCGTGGACGGAAGTGGTCACGGAGATGGACGACTCGCGCGAGAGCGGCTACCTGTTCTCGGAGGGCATCGTGACGTTCCTGTTCGACCCGGCGGTGTACGGGCTGAAGCTTTCGACGAACGCGAAGGTGGTGGTCGCGGGCAACTTCACGGGATGGGACGGCGGCGGCGGCTGGTCGGGCCAGTGGGTGATGAAGCCGGGGCACATCCCGGGCACGCTTGAGCTGCCGGTGCAGCTGGACGGCATGCGTCTCCCTGCGGGCGAGAAGGACCTGCTCTTCAAGTTCGTGGTGGACGGCTCGCGCTGGCTGCGTCCGCCGGACAGCGCACCCAACGCCATACAGGACGGCAAGGGCAGCGTGAACCTCAAGCTGGACCTCTTCCACACGGGCGGCACGGAAATCCGCGTGCACACGGCGGAGCCGCTGGACCTGACGCAGAATTACGTGCTGCGGCTGGACGGCATCGGCGACCGCCCGCTGGGGGTGCAGACGACGCCGGACGGGATTTTCAACAAGCTGCGCAGCGACAAGCCGATGGGCGTGACGCTGGACAAGGAGCGCGGGCGCACGACGTACCGCCTCTTCGCGCCGCGCGCGACGGACGTGTGGCTGTGCTTCTTCGACCGCGCCGAGGCGGTGGCGTGGAAGCCGAAGTGGACGCGCTTCAAGCCCGTCGAAGAGTACCGCATGAAGCGCGACGAGGACGGCGTCTGGGAGCTGACGACGCTCGGGCTGGACATCGGCAAGTATTACGGCTTCCGCGTCGCGGGCCCGGACGGCGACGGCGAGAACTTCGATCCCTTCGCGGTGGTGGGCGACCCCTACGGCCGCGCCGCCGCCACTTCCGACGGCCTGACGCTGGTGGTCGATCCCGACGCGACCAACCGCTGGTTCCGCGGCTGGACCGACCAGGACTGGCGCACGCCCGACGGCGAGGACGTCGTCATCTACGAGTGCCACGTCCGCGGCATGACCGTGCACCCGTCCTCGAAGGTCCCCGAGCCGCTGCGCGGCAAGTACGGCGGGTTCATGGCCACCAAGGGAACCGGCACCGGCCTCGACCACTTGAAACGGCTCGGCGTGAACACCATCGAGCTGCTGCCGATCAGCGAATTCAGCGGCAGCGGGGCCGACCCCTACAACTGGGGCTACTCCACGGTGTATTACTTCGCGCCCGAATCCTCATACGCCTCCAACCCCACCAACGGCGCCGCCTACTACGAATTCAAGCAGCTCGTCGACGACCTGCACGCCGAAGGCTTCGCCGTGGTGCTCGACGTCGTCTACAACCACGTCGGCGGGCCGAACATCTTCGCGCTCATCGACAAGAAATGCTACTTCCGCCTCGGCCCCGACCTCAGCTGGTTCAACCACAGCGCCTGCGGCAACGACGTCAAGAGCGAATCCCCCATGATGCGCAAGCTCATCGTCGACAACATCCTCCACTTCATGCGCGAATTCCACGTCGACGGCTTCCGCTTCGACCTCGCCGAACTCGTCGACCTGCACACCATGATGGAACTGCGCGACGCCGTACGCGCGCTGAACCCGAACGTCCTGCTGATCGCCGAGCCGTGGAGCCCCGGGCGCGGCGAAAACAAGTACCAGCTGCACGGCACCGGCTGGAGCGCGTGGAACAACGACTTCCGCTACGCCGCCAAGGATTTCGCGCGCGGCTCCGGCAACCGCGACTGGCTCAAGAACAGCGTATTCGGCTCCGTCAACACCTGGGCGCTGAACCCGCTCCAGCCCGTCAACTACCTCGAGAGCCACGACGACATGGCCTTCGCCGACGAAATCGCGTCCAACCCCGAGCACGACGGCCGCAAGCTCGACGAACACGACGCCGCCGTCAACCGGCTCGCCGCGACGCTGCTGTTCACGTCGCTGGGCAAGACCATGATTTACGAAGGCCAGGAATTCATCCGCAGCAAATGGGGCATCCGCAACACCTACAACCGCGGTGACGCCGTCAACGCCATCCGCTGGACCGACCGCGACCGTCCCATCGCCAAGGAAACCCTCGCCTACTACGCCGGCCTCATCCAGCTGCGCATGAGCGACGCCGGCGAATCCCTGCGCGTCGCCCAGCGCCCGCCCTCGTCCTACTACAAATGGCTGATGCCCAAGAGCACGACCCTCTTCGGCTACATCGTCAACGTCCCCGAACTCCACAACGGCCGTGGCTTCGCCGTCCTCTACAACTCCGGCAACACGGCCCAGATGATGCCCCTGGAGCTCCCTGGCGAAACCGCCTGGCGCATGATCGGCAACGGCCGCGAAATCAACACCAACGGCCTTTCCCCCGTCGACTGGCCCGCCGGCCGCGCCGCCCCCCAGTGGCCCGCCGGCTGGAAGGGCGAACTCACAAGCTCCCGCCCCTCTCCGCCACCATCCTCATGAACGGCTTCTGACGCCAGCCGCCCGCTGGCCCTCCGCCCACCCCCAGGTTTTCCAATGATTGGAAAATGTTTTTCCAATGGTTGGAAAATTCCTCCGCATTTTTCCAATGATTGGAAAAAAAGTTTCCAATGGTTGGAAAAATCCGCCCGTTTTTTCCAATGATTGGAAAAAATTTTCGGCAGTTTTCCAACGATTGGAAAAATTTTTCAGGTAGAAGAATCCCCCCTCCCATGCCTCCGCATCCCTCCCCCCTCC
>LXOW01451500.1_pt1 | contig 10806 bp, 5 predicted proteins | sample 1368591 | NCBI WGS metagenome assembly LXOW01 (sample SAMN04884650, study PRJNA319009) | bovine gut metagenome | isolation source: Cow rumen | host: Bos taurus | place: Italy: Legnaro (PD) | collected 2014-07-09
GCAGGAAACGACGCTTGATGTCCATATTCCACCTCTCGGCATCTTCAATGAGGTAGGTGCCATAGCATTCTTCTCCCCTAAGTCTGGCGGAGCAGAGTTTGCCCTCGTTGAGCAGCCTTGTCGCGTCCGGGTGGCCGTTGTAGTTCAGCGGTTTAGGCGTCTGGAAATCTTTAATGGTCCAAAGCAGCCGTTTGCCGCACCATCCGTCGGGTTTCTTCAATTCGGCAAGAAGCATTTCTTGCGCAATATCGTCGCGCGTCTCCCAAGCGTTTCGTGCCTCGTTGATTTCGGAAAGCGAGAGTTGGGTTTCCCCCGTGCGTTGCCTGTAGGCATCAACCAATACGTCAAAAGAAGAAAGGGTAGAGGAGTTCTGCGTCGCGAAAGATTCGCGCGCATTTACGTTCTCATTTTCTTTTTTTATATTATTAGTAATAGGGGGTATGGGGGGAAGAGGCGCACCGTTTGCGCAGTTTTGCGCGTTGTCTGCGCACTGTTGCGCAAGGTTCTCCGCGGTTTGCGCAGATTGCTGCGTAAGGTAAGCGCACTGATAGCCGTCCTGTGTTTTCCGTATGTACCCCTCCTGAATGAGTTCGGCCATAATCGCTCTGAGTGAAGATTCAGGCATACGAAGGGTGTCCGCCAGTTTGCGGGTGCTTCCACGCCAGGTTTTGATACCATAGAGGAACGCAAAAACGTTGCTCATGGCAAATTTGTTAGGGAACAAATTCAGCATAAATGATTGTATTTGATAATAAATGTTCATTTTAAACAAAGTTTTTGCTTGGCTTTGAGTCGACCGGCCGGTCAATGGAGNNTTATTATTTTAGATACATTCTTAATAATGCACCGCTTTCCGAAACCTCGAAAAACAGTGCAAAATTACAACAATATTAAGGGAAAAGCAAAAACTCTACAAAAAGAAAGCACGAAAAAACGCCTCTAATCGGCTAATAGTAAGCGTTTTAGAGGCGTTTTAAACAAGAAGTGAACTCTACAAGAAACTCAACATGAACTCTACAAAGAATCGTGGTGTATGTCGTAATGCAGGTAAGACTGCAGGCTGTTAGTTGACCGTGTCCGTTGAATATCGCTCGGGTATTTATATTCAACCGTACGTCCAAAAATCCGGCAGAAATTCTTCAACCAGCCTTTAAACGTGTTCGAAGTTATTTTGATGAAATCTTTAGCCATGTAGATTTCATGCGCGTGTCTTAACCACTCAGAGTCTGTTACCCTATCCCTTTCATCGATGAGGAAGTCAATCAATCTTCTGCAGTTGCCGGTAATATAATAGCTGTAGGTAAATATCTCCATCAGTTCGGCTTCTGTGGGCTTTTTGTTGCCGTTACGTTGTTTTGTTTCGTAAGTTCGTTCAGTAGTCTGGTCGTCGGCATTCTGCTTCCATTCCAAGAAGTCCGGCTCAATTTCTCTGAAAAGAGCGTACTCAAATCTTGCAACTTGTTCCTCTGAACATTTGTCGATGCCGAAAAGTTTGAGTTGTGTGATGTGTTTCCAGTCGTTTCTGAGTTCAGAAATGAGTTGTGCGGCTCTTGCTTGGCTAATCTTGGAAGCAATAGTTTTGATGTTCGAAATGAACGTGTCGCTATCAAACGGTACAGTTTCAGCATATTTGTGTTCTCCGGTGACGATTAGTTCATCCATAACAGTAGAGACATCTTCGGTGATATAGTGCCACAACCTCATGTATTTGAGGACTTTTTTGTCATCCTCAATAGTCGCGTCTGCCTCAACGCAGACGTCATACTCGGCAAAGGCATAAAGCCTTAAGGTGAGCAATTCTTCAAACAGCTGTTCGAAACACTCATCGTTGAGCCTCGAGTCGCAGAGTTTTTCCGCAGCGATTTTTCCGACGACAATATACTTGTTCGTAATCTGCCGGTCAATAGGCAGCCATGTTAAGGGGTGCAGCCAGATGCGTAAAACTTCAATGATTTTTGGGAAAGTATATAGATCGGTAACGGTTTCCCAGTTGACTTTCTTCAGGTCAGTAAACATTGATTCCACCAGCAGATGGTCAAGCACCAATGAAGATCTATAGGTGCCAATGGAATCATTGTTATAAATGAAGTCATTGTCAATGTTAATCTCATCGGATTTTATTTCCGGTTGGTAAGCCTCCTGCATGAACAGGTCTCTCAGTTCCATTGGAGAAATTATGTTGCTGTCAGGCATAATTAGTTGATTGATTTTTTCCGCTTGCAAAGTTACGAAAAAAGAATGATATATGCAAATTTTATACAAAATTAAATAGTCGCAAAAGTATTGAAAGTATCAAAAGTATCATGCCAATGAAAAAAAAGAAAGAGAAATGCCACATATAAATATGTGGCGCAGAGACGCTATGGCCGGCATTAGATGCCGACGCAATGGACAAAGAAAAGCGGGCTGAGCCCGTGTCTGCATCAAATGCAGACGAAATAGACGGAGAAGCGGCCGGCATTAGATACCTCTCGGGGTGCTTCTTTTTGAATTATGCACATTTAGGCAGGATAAATGACAAAAAATGCACAAAGACTTGCAAATGTCGATTTTTTTTTGTAATTTTGTGCCGCTTTTGGAAAAATGAATAAATGGCAAATGATTAAATAGTAAAAGGCTTTATGGCAGACGACAAAAAGATTATCTTCTCGATGGTAGGCGTGAGCAAAACCATCCAGCAGAACCAGAAACGTATCCTCAATAACATCTACCTCAGCTTCTTCTACGGGGCGAAAATCGGCATCATCGGTCTGAACGGTGCCGGTAAATCCACGCTGATGAAGATCATTGCGGGTATCGACAAGAACTATCAGGGCGAGGTAGTCTTCTCACCCGGCTACACCGTGGGATACCTGGAGCAGGACCCGCAGCTGGACCCGACCAAGACCGTCCGCGAGTGCGTGCAGGAAGGCGTGCAGCCTATCATGGATATGCTCCGCGAGTTCGACGAGATCAACATGGCTTTTGCCGAGCCGGACGCCGATTTCGACAAGCTGCTGGCCCGTCAGGCCGAGCTGCAGGACAAGCTGGATGCCGCCGACGCGTGGAACATCGACCAGCGTCTGGACCGCGCGATGGATGCCCTGCGTTGTCCGCCTGATGATGCGAACGTGCAGACCCTCTCCGGCGGTGAACGCCGCCGTGTGGCGCTGTGCCGTCTGCTGCTGCAGCAACCCGATGTGCTGCTGCTGGACGAGCCGACGAACCACCTCGATGCCGAGAGTATAGACTGGCTCGAGCAACACCTGCACCAGTACCCGGGCACGGTGATCTGTATCACCCACGACCGTTACTTCCTGGACAACGTAGCCGGATGGATACTCGAGCTCGACCGCGGCGAGGGTATCCCGTGGAAAGGCAACTACTCGTCATGGCTGGAGCAGAAGACCACCCGTATGGCCATGGAGGAGAAGCAGGCCTCCAAACGCCGCAAGACCCTGGAGCGCGAGCTGGAATGGGTGCGTATGGCGCCCAAAGCCCGTCAGGCGAAATCCAAAGCCCGTCTGGGTGCGTACGACAAGATGCTCAACGAGGAGCAGAAAGAGCGGGAGGAGAAGCTGGAGATATTCATACCCAACGGTCCGCGTCTGGGTAACAAGGTTATCAACGCCGAGGGCGTAAGCAAGGCATTTGGCGACAAGCTGCTGATGGAAGACCTGAACTTCATGCTGCCGCCGAACGGCATAGTAGGCATCATCGGTCCGAACGGTGCCGGCAAGACGACCCTGTTCCGCATGATCATGGGTATGGAGAAGCCCGACAAAGGCACGTTCAGCGTAGGCGAGACCGTGAAGGTCGGCTATGTGGACCAGGTGCACTCGAACATCGACCCGAACAAGACCGTATATGAGACCATCGCCAACGGCACGGAGTTCATCCGCGTGGGCGGCCGGGAGGTGAATGCACGTGCGTACCTGAGCCGGTTCAACTTCACCGGTGCCGACCAGGAGAAGAAGTGCGGCGTGCTGTCCGGCGGTGAGCGCAACCGACTGCATCTGGCACTGACGCTCAAGAGCGAGGCGAACGTGCTGCTGCTCGACGAGCCGACGAACGATATCGACGTCAACACCCTGCGTGCACTGGAGGAAGGCTTGGAGAACTTCGCCGGCTGCGCTGTGGTTATCTCGCACGACCGCTGGTTCCTCGACCGTATCTGCACCCATATCCTCGCCTTTGAGGGCGACAGCAAGGTGTTCTGGTTCGAGGGCGACTACAGCGACTACGAAGCCAACAAGAAGATGCGCCTGGGCGAGGACGCACTCACACCCAAACGTATCCATTACAAGAAACTCGTATAGTATCTATGAAACAGCTAACCATCCTTTTGACACTTTTGTTCAGCGTGAGCCTGACGGCACAGACGACAGGACACGTCACTACAGACGAACCCGCCGACAGCCTGGCCGTGAAGGACAGCGTGGACGGCTTCCGGTTCACCACCGTTGACAGTATAGCCATCACTCCGGTCAAGGACCAGAACCGTTCGTCCACGTGCTGGGCGTTCTCCACCATCGGATTTCTGGAGAGCGAACTGCTGCGTATGGGCAAGGGCGAATATGACCTGAGCGAGATGTTCGTGGTCAGCAAGACGATGATGGACCGCGCGACCTACTATGTTCGGCAGTACGGTCAGGGCAGCAGTTTTGCTCCGGGCGGCAGCGCATACGATGTGCTGTACTGCATGTCTCATTACGGCCTTGTTCCGCAGGAGGCGATGCCGGGTATCCGCTACGGTGCCGCCAAGGGCGACACACTGCCCGTTCACACGGAGCTGGATGCAGTAGCCGGCGGTTACCTGAAGGCCCTCACCGGCGGCAAACTGAAGAAACTCACGCCCGTATGGCGCGAAGGACTGCAGGCAATCTACGACACCTATCTCGGCAAGTGTCCCGACGAGTTCACCTATCAGGGCAAGACCTACACTCCGCGCAGCTTTGCCGATGAACTGGGACTGAAGGAGGAGAACTACGTCAGCATCACCAGTTACACCCACCATCCGTTCTACGAGCGCTTTGCGCTGGAGGTGCCCGACAACTGGCGCATGGACCAGATGTACAACCTGCCGATCGACGAACTGATGGCTGTCATCGACAACGCTCTGGGCAAAGGCTACACCCTGGCATGGGGTGCCGATGTCAGCGAGGACGGCTTTACACGCAAGGGTATAGGCGTCATGCCCGATGCCGACAACGGTGCCGAGATAACCGGCAGCGACATGGCGCACTGGCTCGGACTGAAAGCCGACCAGCGCAAGGATGAACTGACCAAGCGTCCCTTGCCCGAAGTGGAGGTCACACAGCAGATGCGCCAGGATGCCTATGACCGCTGGGAGACCACCGATGACCACGGGATGCAGATATTCGGTATAGCGCACGACCAGAACGGCAAGAAGTACTACATGGTCAAGAACTCATGGGGCACAGCCCGTTCGGACTTCAAGGGTATATGGTACGTGTCGGAGGCGTTCATGCGCTACAAGACCAACGACATTCTTGTACACAAGGAAGCACTGCCCAAGGACATCCGCAGGAAACTGGCCGTCAAGTAATATGCGTTCCCGTTCAATAAGCTGGATACTCGTCTTGTTCGCCCTGCTGTTCGTCAGCGGGTCCGTATGGTTTACCCACCGCCTGTCCAAGCAGTTCGCGGAGGTGGAGAAGCAGCGTATGGCAGTCTGGGCGGAAGCCACGCGCCAACTGGTTCTGGCTGACGAGAACACGGATATATCGTTCTACTCCTCCATCATCGAGGCGAACACATCCATCCCCGTGTATATGACCGATGACGACTATCGCGTCATCCTCACCCGTAACGTACAGGAGCCCAAACAGGACGTTGAGGCGTTCTACGAGAAGAAAATCGCCCGTCTGCGTGACTGGCAGACACCTATCGAGGTGCATGTGTCGCCTGATGTGACGCAGTACATCTTCTACGAGGAGTCAAACCTGCTGCGCCAGCTCAGGCTCTTCCCGTGGGTGCAGATGCTCGTCGTGCTGAGTTTTATGGCGCTGATAGTCACGTATATCATCACCTCGTACCGCAACGAGCAGAACCGCGTATGGGTGGGTCTGACCAAGGAGACCGCGCACCAGTTAGGCACGCCAATCTCCTCGCTCAACGGCTGGCTGGAACTACTCAGGTCGCGTTACCCTGACGACGAACTGTTGCCGGACATAGCTACGGACATCAACCGTCTGCAACTCGTGGCTGAGCGTTTCTCGCGTATAGGCAGCCTGCCGACACTGAAACCCACCGACCTGCGACCGCTGCTTGAAGAGTCGTACGCATACATGCGCACACGTGTATCCAATAAGGTGGAGATGCAGCTGGACATTGACGATGGCGACTACATGACGATGGGCGATGCGCCGCTGCTGCAGTGGGTGGCGGAGAACCTGATAAAGAATGCCGTTGACGCGATGAACGGCAGCGGACGGATAAGCATGCACATGCAGCAGGACGGCACGGATATCATCCTGGACGTGACCGACACCGGACGGGGTATAGAGCGCAAACGGTTCAATCAGGTCTTCCGACCGGGCTATACCACCAAATCCCGCGGTTGGGGTCTTGGGCTCAGCCTGTGCAAGCGCATCGTGGAAGAATATCACCGTGGCAGGATATTTGTCCGGCAGTCAGCCATAGGCAAAGGCACTACGTTCCGTGTGGTGCTCCGGCAGAGGTCTGCCTGAGGCGATATACACTCTTCCAACTGACAATTTGGCAGAAATCGGCTGCGCGTGGCAGTCGATTTTTTGTATATTGGCATAAAATCAGCGTGATTTGTCAGTCATGCACNNGAGTGCTCGCGTTCGGTTATCGGCTCTCCCCACCGCAACAAGTTGCGTCGGAGACCCCAAAAAACGATGAGAACGCGGCGTCAAAGAAAAAATAATATTAACGAAAATTTTAAAACCTAAGAATATGAGTAAGATTATTGGTATTGACCTGGGAACAACTAATTCCTGCGTCGCAGTTATGGAAGGCAATGAGCCTATTGTTATTGCAAACAGCGAAGGCAAGCGCACAACACCTTCGGTGATCGGCTTTGTAGACGGTGGCGAGCGTAAGGTGGGTGATCCTGCCAAGCGTCAGGCTATCACAAACCCGACAAAAACCGTATATTCAATCAAGCGTTTCATGGGTGAGACCTACGACCGTCTGTCAGGCGAGATCGCACGCGTACCGTATAAAGTAGTGAAGGGCGACAACAACACCCCGCGTGTGGATATCGACGGACGTCTGTACACCCCGCAAGAGATCTCGGCTATCATCCTTCAGAAGATGAAGAAGACCGCTGAGGACTATCTCGGCCAGGAGGTGACGGAAGCCGTTATCACCGTACCCGCCTACTTCAACGACAGCCAGCGTCAGGCTACGAAGGAAGCCGGTGAGATTGCCGGACTGAACGTACGCCGTATCGTGAACGAGCCTACGGCAGCCGCCCTGGCTTACGGTCTGGACAAGTCGAACAAGGACATGAAGATCGTAGTATTCGACTGCGGTGGCGGTACGCACGATGTATCGGTTCTGGAACTGGGTGACGGTGTATTTGAAGTAAAAGCTACCGACGGTGATACCCACCTTGGCGGTGACGACTTCGACCATCGTATCATCGACTGGCTCGTTCAGGAGTTCAAGAACGAGAACGGCGGTGCCGACCTGAGCAAAGACCCGATGGCTATGCAGCGTCTGAAAGAGGCTGCCGAGAAGGCCAAGATCGAGCTGTCGAACACCACGACCACGGAGATCAACCTGCCGTACATCATGCCGGTCAACGGCGTGCCTGCACACCTGGTAAAGACCCTGACACGTGCTAAGTTCGAGCAACTGATTGACGACCTGATCCAGCGTACTATCGCTCCGTGCCGTACGGCATTGCAGAACGCCGGTCTGACCACCTCCGACATCGACGAGATCATCCTCGTAGGCGGTTCGACCCGTATCCCGGCTATCCAGGATGCAGTACAGAAGTTCTTCGGCAAGGCTCCGTCCAAGGGCGTTAACCCCGACGAGGTGGTAGCCGTAGGTGCAGCCATCCAGGGTGGTGTACTCACCGGTGACGTGAAGGACGTGCTGCTGCTGGATGTAACTCCGCTGAGCCTGGGTATAGAGACCATGGGCGGTGTGATGACCAAGATGATTGAGGCCAACACCACCATCCCGACCAAGAAGACCGAGACCTTCACCACGGCGGTTGACAACCAGCCGAGCGTAGAGATCAAGGTACTGCAAGGCGAGCGCCCGATGGCAGCCCAGAACAAGCAGATCGGTATCTTCCACCTGGACGGCATCATGCCGGCACGTCGTGGCGAACCGCAGATTGAGGTGACCTTCGATATTGACGCCAACGGTATATTGAACGTCAGCGCCAAGGACAAAGCCACCGGCAAGGAGCAGAACATCCGCATCGAGGCATCGAGCGGCCTGAGCGAAGACGAGATCAAGCGCATGAAAGCCGAAGCCGAGGCCAACGCCGACGCCGACAAGAAGGCCAAGGAGACCGTTGACAAGCTCAACAAGGCTGACGCTACGATCTTCCAGACCGAGAAGCAACTCGCCGAACTGGGCGACAAGATCCCTGCCGACAAGAAAGCTCCGATCGAGGAAGCCCTGAAGAACCTCAAGGCTGCCTACGAGAAGAAGGACGCCGATGCATGCGAGGCTGCAGGCAATGCGCTGATGACCGCATTCCAGGCCGCAAGTGCTGACATGTACAACGCAGCCAACGCACAGAACGCCCAAGGCGGTGCACAAGGCGGCACGTACAACGCCGGTCAGGACTTCAACGCAGGCCAGCAGAACAGCGGCAACAACAGCGGCAAGGACGCCGAGGACGTTGACTTCGAAGAGGTTAAATAAGCCATCGGCAACGCGGTCGCACAGATTGCGCCGGGCGCAATAAAAGCGACACGTGCCTCGGCTATCCCCAAAAATCAATCGGTGATTGTTTTTGGAGACCTCATAAAAAAAGCGCTCAAGCAAGAGCGCTTTTTTTGTGTGCGTTATGCCGGAAAAAATAGCAAATTCTCGTCCTGCCTCATAGCCGTTTGGCCGGGAAGACGTGAATTTTTTACAATTTTTGTAAAAATATCAGCAGATATTTGTTTTTTCAAAAAAGTTTTTGTATCTTTGCGTGTGAAAAATATACCAAGCAATCTTATACCAATTTTATCTTATATCTAATATGAAAAAAATACTATCTTTGTTCCTTGTGCTCAGTATGAGCATGACAACGTGGGCAGCAACGAGCAGTGTGCCATCCCAGGCACCGGATGTGATGTTGCAGGCATTCTACTGGGACAGTTATCCCAGTAACAGCGCCAACCTTGCCTATGGTAATACCGGCTGGCAGACCTTACTTAAGGACTCGGTGGAGCTGGGTGAGTACTTTGACCTGGTGTGGCTTCCTCCCACAGCCAACGGTGAAGGTACGGGATATATCCCCCGTCAGTACAGCAACCTCAATAGCGCCTTCGGTAGCGAGGCTGACCTGCGCTTGCTGATCGGTTCGCTGAAGAGACGTAACAGCCGTGCGGTGGCGGACATCGTAATCAACCACTGCGGAAACAGGAGCAGTAACTGCGATTTCTACACCATGGATTTCGGCACGTACGGCAAGTTCAATCCTGACAACACATGGCTCACCACGGATGATGAAGGCAACTGTGGCGGTGGTTCGCATGCAGATGTCGGTTACGACGGCGAACAGAACTATGGAGCTGCCCGCGACTGGGATCACCAGAACACGAACGTGCAGGCCATGTGCCGCGCGTACCTGCAATGGATGAAAGCGCAAGGCTACGACGGCTGGCGCTACGACTATTGCAAAGGATTCACACACGATCATATCAATGACTACAACCTGGCTGCAGGTGCATACATCTCAGTCATGGAGTATTGGGACGGCAATAGTGATGTCCTTCAGTCGCGCCTGAACGACGCCAGCTGGAACACGATGGTGTTTGACTTCAGCACCAAGTACAATGCGCTGAACGACGGTATCTGCGCATTCAACTATGCCAAATGCAAAGGTGCAGGTCTACCCGGTGCCGGTAAGAGCAAGTATGCTGTGACCTTCGTTGACAACCATGATACGTTCACCCGCAACAACAGTGAGTTCGGCGGACAGAACAACTCGATGTCGAGTGATTTGAAAGACCGTCTGCTGCAAGCGAATGCGTTTATCCTGGCGATGCCGGGTATCCCCTGTGTGTTCTATCCGCACTGGGTAACCCACAAGGATGCCATCAAAAAGATGATAGAGGCACGTCATATGACCGGCGTGCACAGCGAGAGCGTGGTGAAGGACGAATATGCCGAAGAAGGCGGCTATCAGGCTACCATCGTCGGCAAGAACGGATATATCGTTCTGCAATTGGGTAACAAGGCTTCGGGCACTATTGACGGCTTTACCAAGTACGCATCCGGTAACGGCTATGCTATTTGGACGTATGTAAAAGAGACCGAGTATTACATGAAGAACAACTGGGGTGGCGGTAGCGACTGGACATGGAAGAAGATGACCGCTGCCGGTGATGGCACATACAAACTGGAGAACGTGGTATTCGGCGGCACAGGCGTTAACTACAACACTTCTGATTCTGACGAGGGTAATACATGGGTGGCTTTGGCTGACTTCAAGGGTGACGCAATCTCCGCCGGTGACAAAGTGACCTTCACTCTCAATCCTACAGCCGGTACCGTAACAGCAAAGAAGGTAGAAGCCGGTGGTTCAGGTGATGAGCCCGGAGGTGGCGACGAGCCTGCAGAGACGATGACTGTTTACTTTGTGAATGTACCTTC
>LXOW01254198.1_pt2 | contig 10805 bp, 9 predicted proteins | sample 1368591 | NCBI WGS metagenome assembly LXOW01 (sample SAMN04884650, study PRJNA319009) | bovine gut metagenome | isolation source: Cow rumen | host: Bos taurus | place: Italy: Legnaro (PD) | collected 2014-07-09
ACGGGTTGTGCCACCAAAACCCCAGTCATGGTTAGAATCTACGCTGCCGCCGACATAGCGGAGGAATGCAGCATTGTAAGCATCAGTTACGCGGTCACGACTTTCATCGTACACGTCGTCACTCTTCGAGCAGCTTGCGACGGCAAAAGCTGCAACGGCAATCATCAAATACTTTTTCATACGATTTTGGTAAAATTTATAAGTTAATATTTAAGTATGATATTTATTTGTCTTTTCGGCTACAAAGTTAAACATAATATCGATAAATATAGCGAGAAAAACGTTAATAAATCAAAAAACACGGATTTCTCCGTCATAAAATGGTTTACTTGTCATTAAAAAGATGTAATTTTACAGCCAAAATACAAAAATAGCACAATGAACAAGGTTTTTTATTTTGTGGCTCTAACCGTTGTTGTCACCCTGTCGCTGGCATCGTGCAGTAAGGAGTTGTTTGACAAAGAAGTCTATGACGATTTTGTGGAAAATCAGTTTATGATAGACAATGCCGACCCGAATCATGACTGGTGCCTGACCAAGAATGATACACTGATAGTGAAAACCCCTGATGCCGCCATATACCGTGTGCAGCTGCTGACTTTAGACCCATACGATTTTGCTGGGGCTGAGATTGCAGCTGATGCCGTATGCTATGGTGATAAGGCGGAAATCACCTTCACTGTGCCTGTTACTACTAATATGTTGTATCTGGCGGCACTTTCTGAGGATGGTACTTATCTTGGCGTTGTACCTTGTCCATACGGCTTCTACAAGGAAATGGAGGTGACCCGCCAGTCGCTGAAGAAGAGGGACGTTATATATCCTCCTGTTCCACAGACGTTCACCTATTTATATGAATCGACGTTCCCTATTCCTGACGACTTCGACTACAACGATATGGTGCTGCGCATCACCAAGAGCTATGACAACCTGTCGACGCAAGTGTACCTGACAGTGGCATTGACGGCAGCAGGCACTGCCAGCTCCTACGCGGCAGCGATCCATTTGGGCGGTGTGAAGTACGACGATTTAGTGAGTGTTGAAATGCTGGAAGACGAGGCCATGGACGCAGGCTATCCTCTTCAGCGTGCACTGATAACTGAGGGTGGTACACTCATCAGGGGTCGCAACGGCGAGGCAGTCATCCGGTTGTTTGAGAACGTCCATTGGGTTTTCAGTAAGAAGCGTGACGAGATGGGACGTATTGAGGGCATCAAGTATAATACCTCCCATGTGCAAGTGGAACGGGTAAGTGCCGAGGCTGAGCCAGTGGTCAGGACGTTTCGCATCAACTGCAAGACCCGTGAGACAGCCCGCAGCATTACCTTTGACCGCATCGACCCGTTTATCATCCACAATGCGAAGATAGACGAGGCTATGGATGCCGGCATTTGGGAAATACACACCTATCCTTATAAGTTTACCGGCGTACTTCGGGACTGCTTTACCGACAAGGATGCCTACGACAACCATGTCAGCTGGGCACTGGTCATTCCCCAGTGTGACTTTCGCTATCCGCAGGAGGGCGTCTCCATGTCTACGTACCAGCAGGAAATTGATGCGACCTTTGGCCCATACGAGCAGTTTGCCGACTGGCTGAAGAACCACCAGGTCAGCCACGACTGGTATCTGCATGTCACGCGGGAACAACTGCTCTATTGAGCATCGGCCGCACAGTAACGATATAACAATAATAGGAAAGGGAGAGACCTGCATCACGCAGACCTCTCCCTTCATCATTTTGAAGTATTTGAATGTAGTTATTCTTGATATACTGCGGATTCATCACAGTTCTCATACCAGTCCGTGTTGGTCTCGTGTGTCGAGTCGGAAGCGAAGCCCAGAAAGTCGGGATAGGCTTCCGTGACGGGTTTCCACTCCAAGGGCCACTTCCAGTCACCGGGAACCATGATGGCATGGGGGTCTTCACCCTGCTCGGCCAGATGGATGTTCTTCTCGGGCGACTTAATCCAGATGTCGAAACTGGCGGGGTCAAAGTCGTCAGGCTTGTTGATGGTTTCAGTCACGACCTCCCTGACGGCAAACTTCTCGTTCGAGGGATCACCCGTATTGATGAACTTGCCCTCGGCACCCAATACTTTGTGCACCTCCCTGCCGCCGAAGAGCGGAGTGCTCTTGTAATAGACATAGAGCGGATAGGAAGCACCCGTGCAGCAGAGGGTAATCTTCAGCTTGGCGCTGCCGGTCTTCTGCACTTTCACCACGACGTCGTTCATGTCGTAGTCAGCCATCCACGAGTCCTCGAAGGCATAGCTCCATATTGCGGGCGTGCCGACAATAATCTGGCTCCCACCACCGCCGGGGTTGTAGCCAGCACCCGTACAGTCGCCAGCGGGAATCCTGATGGCTGATGTCTTCTCGCTGATGTAGTTATAGTTAGCTGCTCTCACAACGCTCAGCATCGTATATCCATTGTCTTCGGTAATCTTGGTACCTTCCTTGGTGTATGTCTCGACATCGTTCCAGTCCAGGTAGATGGTTCCCTTGCCGTCAATCTTACGGGCTACCTGGGTATAGTTCTCGTTCTGGTACTTGTCATCCTTATTCTGGTTGATGTATATATCGCCAGCAAAATAAATCTTGCCTGTCTTGATGATGGCATTGTCCTGGGGGTTGTCGGTGCCCAGGAACGTGGTGCTGTTGACGTATAGGATGCCGGTGTTGACGACGCTGTTGTTGTAGAGCGTCTGTGTGCTCTGGTTGAACTCGGCTGTGCCTGCGACATCCAGACGACTATTATCCAGCATGGTCAGGGTGCCAATGCCAGCATTCTCAGTGTACTGCATGTAACAGCCGTTGACGACGATACTGTTGTACGAATCGGCGGCATTGATGTTGGTGCGGGCCTTGGTCTTGCCGAAGTTGGTGAAGAAGCCACCGGCGGTATTGCGCAGCACATCCACCTCGATGGTTCCGCAGTTGTAGACGTCAGAGCCGTTGACGTTCAGTTCGCCGTCGAACCTGATAGTGCCGGCATTGTAGCAGAGGCCGCCATTGTTGACGTTATAGACAACGCCTTCGACACCAGTAATCTTTCCACCACCCATCACGACGAAACGGCCAGTGTTGCTCATGTTGGTATTGCCGTCGAGGACTACCTCACCGTCGCTGCCGACAACAATTGTCGGACCGTTCAGCGTGTTGCCGTTCAGGTGCATTTTCCCTTCCACATAGATGACAACGTCATTGATGACGCCGTATGTGCCGTTTACGTGGAACACTTCGGTGACTTCCGTGCCTGCAGGTATGTAGAAGTGCTTGCCGTCACCGCCGCCAGGAAATGCTTGGTAAGAGCCTTTCTCTTGAGACCATTCCCAAACNNCATCATTTCGTCTATGCCAATGTGGAGGGTGTTAACATCCCACTCTTGGCCGTAATTGTTGCGGGCCTTCGCCGGGTTCAGGTAGTTTTCGAACGATCTGGCATACGATTCTATATAGTCGGCCTCGCTGGCGCGGCGAGAGGCTGCGGCCTCCTCCTCCCCGAAATACAACTTCAGCACGTTGCCTGACACCGTGGCACTCTGCACCACGCTGCGCAGCTTGCTGTCGTAGACTGCCACATAGACGCGCTTGAGGGCAGTGGGGACGGAGAGGTTGAACACCGTGTTCTTGCCTTCCTCGGCAGTCTCCTGGGCATAGATGGTGGCGTTCTTGTTCACCAGGGGATTGTCATCATAGACGACGACCGTGTACTTCTGGTCAAAATCCAGGTTAATGGTGATGCTTGCTGTCAGGCGTGTAGTCATGTTCCAGTCCTGCAAGCTGCTGATGGGCACGCCCAGCACCTGCTCGGCATGCTTGTTGGCATCGGCCTGCGTGAAGGAGTCGTCCTTACATCCGGCAACCATAGTGCCAATAGCCAATAAGGCGATACAACTCTTCAAATACTTCTTAATCATTTTGCGCAAAATTAAATTAGTGTATTTCGAAATTGTTGCAAAGGTAGTGATTAAATATGAGAAGTTTTTCGGTTTTACATTCTTTAACGTGATTTGTGAGAGATTTTAGAGACAGTTCACATGTTTTTCGCGACCAGCGAAGCCGCCTACTCCACTTTAATTGGTTGTTGTCATCGGCGTCTTGGTTGCCTTGCGAATACGACTATAATTCGTATTTCCATGCCTCTGGTTCTTTTTTCTACAAAAATGACACGAAATAACACTCTCGTACGATTCTTTTTTCGTACCTTTGCCGCTAAAATGTGAATATGATGAGAAAGATTATTGTGACAGTGGCACCAGTTTGCCATGTAGGAAAGGAGATTCCTGCCGACGTGAAGAATCCGTTGACACCGGAGGAGATAGCAGAGGATACCATCAACTGCTATAAGGCCGGCGCCTGCGAAGTACACCTGCACACCCGTGACCTGCAGGGCAATCCGACTTTTGAGCTCGATGTGTTTCGACAGACTATCGGACTCATCCGCAAGGAGACGGACATGATCGTACAAGGTTCTACCGGTGGCTTGTCGACGCTGACACTGGCAGAGCGCTGTGTCAGTCTCGACGTGCCTGAGGTGGAAGTGGCCTCACTGAATATGGGCAGCGTGAATTTCGGCGAAACGGTGTATATCAACACGATGCCCGACCTGCGCTACTGGGCTAAACGACTGGACGAGACACATACCGTGCCGGAGATGGAACTTTTCGACTTGAGTCATGTGGAATGTGCTACACGCCTGGCCGACGAGGGTGTGCTGCATCGTCCGTTGCACTACAACTTCTGTGTAGGACCGGGTAACTCGTCGAACCTCTCGGCAACGGGTCGCAACCTGGCCATGCTCTGCTCGCTGATGGAGCCGGGCTGTAGCTGGGGCATCACGCACGACTCGATGAAGGACTTTTCGATGTTGGCCTGTGCCATTGGTATGGGGGCTTCGGCTGTACGTGTCGGCTTTGAGGACAGCTTCTATTATGCAGAAGGCAAGCGTGCCCATACGAACGCCGAACTCGTGGAGCGCCTGGTGGCACTGATCCGTATGATGGGCAGTGAGCCAGCTACACCAGATGAGGCCCGTGCCATACAACATATTAAGAGGTAAGATGGAAGAGAAATTCGCAACGCCACACTCTGCACCTTTAGGTCAGAGAAGATGGAAAATGGTCGTGCTGGATGACGACCCGACAGGCATTCAGACCGTTCATGGCTGTCTGCTCATTACGCAGTGGGATGAAGAAAGCGTCCGTCAGGGGTTTGCCGATGATGTGCCCTTCTTCTACATTCTGACAAATACACGTGCCATGACGCGTGAAGAAGCTGCTGCTGTCACCAAGGAAGCCATGGAGATGGTCATCAAGGTGAATCGTGACTTTGGCTACCGCCTTATCATCGTCAGCCGAAGCGACAGTTGTCTGCGTGGGCACTTCCCGTTAGAGACCGATGTCATGCGTCAATGTCTGATGAGCCATGGTATCACAGTGGAGCCGAAGACGCCTTTCTGTCCTGCCTTTATCGAGGCAGGACGTGTCACCATCGACGGCATCCACTATATGAAGGATGGCGACCGCCTTATTCCCGTCAGCGAGACCGAGTTTGCCCGCGACAATGTCTTTGCCTATCACACCAGTGTGTTGCGCGACTATATCTGTGAAAAAGGCGCTAACCCCGACGACTATATCTTGGTCAATGCCCAGTCGTACGACGAACTATACGCCTTCGCCCAGCATCTCACCTCTGACATCATCCCTCAAACATTAGCCATTGTCATCCGTTCCTCATCCTCGCTACCCAAATCTATTGCCAACTGTCCCGACATACCTTTGCTGGACAAGAGTATCCTCTCATCATCCACCTCCCACCATCCGCCACTGTTCATCGTTGGCTCCCACGTGAAAAAAACCACGCGCCAGCTGGAATGTCTGCTGGCAGAGCCCGGTACCTGTGGTATAGAACTTGACGTGCAGCGCATCCTCGACGACAGCGACTCGCTGATGCAGGAGACACTCACCGTTATCCAGCAGGTTGCAGACGAACATCTGGCGCCCGTCGTTTATACTTCCCGTCAGGAAATCAGATGTGACGATGCTGATCGGCGCCAACATTTGGGCCAACAGGTCAGCGATTTCCTGGTTGACATCGTGCGCCGCCTGCCCTACACTCCTGCCTATCTTGTTGCCAAGGGTGGCATCACGTCGCACGATATCCTGACCCACGGACTCCATATCAAGTCGGCTCGCGTTTTGGGACAGGTTGTGACCAGTGTCCCCTGCGTCATGACAGCAGATTTTCCGTACGTCATCTTCCCAGGGAACGTAGGAGACGAAAAGTCCTTGAGTGAGGTATATCTCAAATTGAAAGGTTAGGATTCGTCCTAACCTTTCAATTTACGACTCTTTGATAATAGGCTTCTCAGGATTGATGAAGGCGAAGAGGACGGCACTGACAATCAGCATCGCGGCAATCATGTAGAGTGGGAGGTTGTAGTTGCCCGACTGCTGAACCAGTTCGCCAAACAGGATGCCACAGCAGAAGCCGCCTATGTTACCCGCGGTGTTCATGGCGCCACTAATGGTGCCGGCATGACGCTTGCCCAGGTCGATGCACAGCGCCCAGGCGGAGGGCAGCATCAGGTCGAAGATGCCAAAGCATAACGACAAGAATACGAAGACGGCCATCTTGCCTGGGATGAAGGCAGCAAGAAACATGCAGACGGCTGAGACTGCCAACGACGTGGAGCCCAGTGCCTTACGTCCTACCTTGATTCCATACCTGTTGGTGAGCTTGTCCGTCAGGTGACCACCCGCGATGTTTCCTATCATACTCATGATGAAAGGCACAGCCACTGCATAGGTCAACTCGGTCTTGTCGAAGCCGCGTCCCAACTCCATAAACGTCGGGAACCATGAGAAGAAGAACCACGAACCGAAGGCGTAGAAGAAATACATGCCACAGATGAGCCAGAACTGCTTGTTGCCGAGGATATCCTTCCAAATGCCTTCCTGCATGCCGTGTTTCAGTTTCTCGACCTTATGCGTCGGACCTATCTCCGTATCGCGGTAGTAGAAATACCACACTACCGCCCAAAGGACGCCCAAGACTCCTAACAGGTAGAAGGCAGCGCGCCAGCCAACCCACAGCATGACGGGTATCACGACAAACGGTGTCAAGGCACCACCCAGGCGGCTGGCAGCCCACACATAACCCTGAGCTTTGCCCACTTCACCCTTCTCGAACCAACGGCTGATGACACCCGTCGAACAGGGCGACGAGCCTGCCTCTCCGATGCCGAACATGAAGCGGATGACCAGCAACGACGCCAAACCACCAGCCAAACCCGTGAAGGCCGTGAATAGCGACCACCACAATACAATGAACGATAGTATCCTGCGGTGACCGAAGCGGTCGCCCAGCGCACCCATGGGAATCTGCATCAGGCCATAGGAGAGGATGAAGGCACTCTGTACCCAGCCCCATTCGGAGGGTGACAGGTTGAGGTCGTGCATGATGCTCGATCCCGCCACACTGATATTGATGCGGTCAAGGAATGTCACCATGCCCAGGATGACGAGCATCGCCAGGATGACCTGTTTTCTGCTCATAGCTTCAGGAACTTGCGAAGACCCTTTACGCCTAATACAGGGCTGGAGAGCACCGGTTTACCCGTCAGCTCGCTCAGACGCTGTTCCATGCGAGCCATCGACCCCTGTGCCAGCACAAACATGTCTACCTCAGAAGCAATGCGCTGGGCGGCCTCCGCTATCAGGCGGTCGTGGGTCTCACCATCGCCACTTTGTCCGGCAGCAAAGGCACCGTCGGCCAGCCCTTCCACCAGCGTCACCTCGCGTCCAGCCTTTGCCGCTTCGTTGCGCAGCAGCCGGCACGTCGGGTCGAGCGTAGTGGGCAGCGTCGAGATGACGCCGATGCGCTCGTAGTTGGCTACGGCCTCCGCAGCCATCGGCTGGTCGATACGGAAGACGGGGATGCGGGCATACAGATTGCCATAGTCGGCAATGTCGCCCACACTGCTGCAAGTGTTGAACACCACGTCAGCCCCGGCATCTGCAGCCCCGTTGTAGTACGACAGCAAGCGGCGGCGCACAGCATTCGTCACCTGATTGTTGGCAATCACCTCCTTGATCAGCGACGAGTCAGCGATGTGGTCGACCTTTACTTCAGGCAGATACTCCTGGAAAATCTTCGTCAATGGCTCCACCAGAGCCATGGCCGTATGAACGCAAATGACATGTATCATATCTTTCTCATTGTTTTATAGTTTTCATATTGTAATGACGTGAGTACAGATTTCATGTCATCACGTCGATTAATAAATCATGGAGCCCACTGCTTAAAATAGAGACATACAGTGACAGGGTAGTACAAAACTATGCTATGATAGCTATAGTTGATTATAAGTATCTGCTATTTAGCGTGTTAAGTTATAGCATAGTTCCGAAAAACTATGCTATAACTATGCTATAAGGGTGCTATAGTTGAGGCTATTTCTCTTGACGGAGCACCAAATAGTAGCCACGCACACCTGTGTTGCCACCACGTGGCCAGCGCAGGTTCTTCAGTGCTTTGCCAAGAATGGTGAGGTTAGGAACGTCGGGGGCTTTCAGGTGTTTGGAGAGTTCGCTCTGAATGTCCTGCGTCCGCCAGAGATTCTCGCGCTTGTGGTCATTAGTGGGCATGAAGAGGGTTGTCAGCACCTCCTCCACTGACGATTGTTGCTGGTATTGCTGGTTGTGCTGCTGAATCTGCTGCTCGTCATCGCTGGTGAACCAATAGATGCAGCCTGGCGTATTCAGTTCTGTCACTGCTTGGGCAAACATCTGCTTGTAGGGGATGCGTCCGCTCATGTCCACCTGCCCTGTCACCTCGACGCAGAGGTAGCGGCGCGAGCCGTCACCAGCAGGCAGCGGCGTGGGGTCGTTGGTGGTGGCGATAAACGAGCAGAGGCGCGGCGTCATCGTGTACTGGTCGCTGCGCATCTTACGAATCTGCACGTCCTTCTCGGTCAGCAGTCGCTTGATCTTCGCCTGTTCGCGGTCCGTCTTGGCATTGTACTCGTCGATGCAGACGAGCCACATGCGCCCCAAGACGCGCTCCACCTGTTCGGCATTGTCCATCTTGATGTCGTCCATGTAGTATTCGCGCATCGAGGGCGGCAGGATGTTCTTGCAGAACGTCGACTTCTTGATGCCCTGTCCGCCGATGAGCAGCGGCACCATCGAGTTGCCGAAGTCGCGGCTGATGTCAAGGGCCTGTGCCACCATAGCCAGGAACCAGCGATGAAAGTACTTCGGCCACTGCTGGTAGTTGGTAGGCAGCCGACGGGCGAAGTCCTCGATGTAGTTGGCCTTGCCGTCCCATTCGCCGCAACCTGCCAGGAACTCGTGCACGGGGTTGTAGTCCTTGACGTGTGCCGACTCAATGTAGATGCGCATGTCGTTCATCCAGCTCTCGCCGCCCTCCTTCATCTGCTCTACCATCATCGACTTCAGNNCTGCTTCACCACGTTGTAGCGCAACTGGTAGCGACGGGTGAAGAAGTCCTCGATGCAGCGGATGATGCGCTCCTTCTCGTTCATCTGCGACAGCGTCCTGCCGTCGTATGGCTTGTCGTAGTTCTCGCGGAACACCTTGCGTATCAGGTCGATGCTGAGTTGACGGAAGCGCAGGTCCCAGTGGGTGCGCATCACGCAGGCTTCTTCCTCCAGTCGTGCCTTCTGGCAGTAGCCCGCCAGCAGCACGAGACATTGTTCGGTGCATTCGGGCTCTTCGCTGATGGCCTTCGACAGGCAGGTGTAGTACTCCATCTGTATGCGCTCGCGCTCGTCGTAGTCGGGATACCAGATGACCTGTCCGTCGTCGTCAGCCTTCGTGCCCTCATACGCCTTGAGGATGTCACCCTCCTCGTGGATGACGGGCAATGGCAGGGCGTCGGGGTTGTAGTACAGCTTGGGGTCGTGGCTCATGCGGCAACCGCGTGTCAGCGCCTGTTCGCCCACCATCATATTGCACATCGCCAGATTCATATAGAGGCGCGAGGCGGTGTCGTGGGCCTCCTTCAGAAACGCCAGATACACATCGGCATCCAGCGCCTTGTCCTTACCTTTTGATTCCCAAGGCTTTGCGTCACCGCTATACTGGCAGCGCACCACCACCTTCAGCGTCACGCCGCTCACACCCGCAAAGGTCAGCAGCGTATAGGGCAGCTGTGCCACGCGGGCCTTCATTTCCTCCACCTGCCGCTGTCCGTCCGGGCAGGGGATGGTCAGCAACAGCAGTTGCGAAGCGCTGGTAGGCTGGTCAAAGCCACGTTTGCCGAATGTCGCCGAGAACACCAGATACGGCAGGTCGTCAGCATCCTGGATATAGTAACGTGCTGCACCCTGCTCCTCAGCCAGCCGGGAATGTAAGGCCACGGATGCCACGCGCTTGGCTGCATCCTTCGTGTCGTCGGAGCGCATACGCTCCACTATTGCTTCGAGGTCTGTTGTGACGGGAGCCCCCAACTCCCCAAATCTTGTCTTGATTTTCGTTATCTTCGTCATGTCTTTCAGTATTTGATTATATGGTGCAAAGTTACAAAAAATCGAGCATAAAACAAAGAAATTTGTTTCTTTTTTTGTCGAGACGGAGTAAGTTCGCCGTCTTGATGGCAAAGTTACAAAAAAAGCTCGACCTGTACGGTTGAATGAAGTGCTAAGGACGCTGAAAGCGTCTCCTCTCGAATGAAGTGCTAAGGACGCTGAAAGCGTCTCCTCTCGAATGAAGTGCTAAGGACGCTGAAAGCGTCTCCTCTCAATAGCCGTAGTGTCCGAAGGACCTACGGATAAAT
>LXOW01101378.1_pt1 | contig 10804 bp, 6 predicted proteins | sample 1368591 | NCBI WGS metagenome assembly LXOW01 (sample SAMN04884650, study PRJNA319009) | bovine gut metagenome | isolation source: Cow rumen | host: Bos taurus | place: Italy: Legnaro (PD) | collected 2014-07-09
ACGTTATGCCGCAAAGGTCCTGGACGTAATGAACCATCCGGAACAATACACCAAATACTACACCATTGACGAGCGTCTGACGGGTGTTGCGAAAGACTTGGTCGGTAAGAATTTTGCCATCGTTAACGAGGCAGACCAGACTGCATTCTACTGCCCTTCTGGTCAGCAAATGGCCAACAGCGACTTCAAGACAGCCTTTGATTTATCCAATGAGGGCTATCTGTTCAAGTTAGGCAAGCTCGGCAGTGGCAATTTCTTGAAACTGATTACTCCAACTGGTGATATTTATCAGGTGAACGGCTATGATGCCTTCCTGAACTCGCAGGCTGTTGATGGTAGCTGCTGCTTCTTTAATAACAAGAATTACGAGATTACCAATGGTGCTGTGTGGAAGATTGAGTATGTAGAGGACAAGGGCTGGACGATATTGAATGTAGGTACCGGAAAGTACCTGAAGGATGCTGCTCACCCTGCTATGTTCGACGAACCCACCTACTTCACCTTCTGCACGCTGAAGGAAGATACCTACACGGGCATTGAAGAGGTAAGAATCCTGAACCAGCAGCCCGCCGTGGATGATGCCAGAAACGGATATACCTACAACCTCTCTGGTCAGAGAGTAGGTCCCGACTATAAGGGTATCGTCATCAAGAACGGAAAGAAATACGTTATTAAATAAATTGGATATTAAGGAGTTAAGGGGAGTTTGCGAAACTAAAATAAGAAATGAATAAAATAACGAGAAAGTTCATCACACCCTTGGTGTGGCTGACGGCACTGGCAGTGACGGCAGGAGTACTGCTGGTCTATGAGTACCATGTGCTATGGAAGATCCAGGAACTAAACCTCTTTCTCGACACACCCTTGTATTTCCGACAGCAGATGGTGGTGCCTGGAGGACTGCTCACTTACGTGGGTAGTTTCCTGACACAACTGTTTTACTACCCGGTATTAGGCGTAGCCGTATTGTGTCTGCTATGGGGACTACTCATGTGGATGATGCAGCGCACGTTTATGGTCAGCCAACGATGGGCCCTGATATTGATAGTTCCCGTAGCGTTGCTTCTGGCTGCTAACGTGGAGATGGGCTACTGGATATACACCATCAAACTGAAAGGCTGGTTTTTTGATGCCACCATCGGTGTGATGGTGATTGTTGCACTGTTGTGGGCTTTCCGTCTCCTGTCGACACACAGGTTATGGCGCCGCGTATTGCTGGTGGTGACCTCCATCGTAGGCTATCCGCTCTTCGGCACTTACGCCCTGGCTGCGACGGTGCTGATGGCCCTGTGGTGCTGGCGACTCGACAAGAACCGTTGGCAGGCGTTGGCTGACAGCCTATTGGGGGCGTTGACCGTGTTAGCCATACCGCTGTTAGCCTATCAGTATGTGTATTACCAGACGAACATTGTGAATCTATGGTGGATGGCACTTCCTACCTTCAAGATCATTGAGGTTTACGATGAGTACTATACACCCTATGCCCTGTTAGGAGCGTGTCTGCTTATCCTGACCATTGGTAAATGGAGTCAGGAAGAGGTCAAACCCCAAAAGACCCAGAAACCCAGTAAGTCTCAGAAGTCCCCAAAGCCCCGGAAGTCAAGAATCGCGTGGCAAACGCTCGTGGTCATTGGCGTGCTGGCAGTGACGGTGTACGGCGTATGGAAAATGTGGATGAAGGACGAGAACTTCCATCGCGAAGTGGCCATGATGCACTACTCAGAGGAGACACGCTGGGAGGAGGCGTTGGAGGAAGCCGCCAAACAGGAGGATGTTCCGACGAGGGCCATCGTAATGATGAGAAACCTGGCACTGTCGCGACTGGGCCGACAGGGTTCGGAGATGTGCCAGTATGTCAACGGCTCGAAAAAGCCCGACTCACCCTTTGCCCCTCCAGCATCGCTGATTGTCGGCGACATGATATACTACCACTACGGCATGATGAACGACTGCCATCACATGTGCATCGAGGGCGGCGTAGAGTTCGGATGGCGAGTGCAGTACTTGAAATACCTGGCACGGTGCGGACTGATGACAGGCGAAAAGAACGTCATGTACAAATATACCGAGATGCTGAAGCACACACTATTCCACGGCCAATGGGCAGAGCATCTGGAAGCATTGCAACAAAAGCCTGAACTGATGCGTACCGACAGCGAGACGGGACCCGTGACACACATGCTGCACTATCCCGACATTGTCGGTGCGGACAACGGCTATGCGGAGAGATACCTGATGAACCACCTGGCCGTCATGGACAGTGACGACCCTTACTTCCAGGAACAGTGTCTGCTTGCTACGCTGTGGACAAAGGACAGCAGCCAGTTCTGGCCCAGGTTCATGAAATACCTAAGTCAGCACAAGGGGAAATCCATACCGCGCTACTATAGGGAGGCTGCCTACCTCTATTCCATGATAGAAGAAAACGCCCCCTTCCAGGTACAGGTGGATGAAGCCATGAAGAGAACCTTCGACGAGTTTGCAAAGCTGCTGGAGCAATACGACGGCAGGGATATCGAAGAGGCACGAAAGGCACTCTATCCCTTGTATGGCGACACCTATTTCTATGAATTTTTCCTCATGGAAGGCATTGCATACCTTTAAAAGGTAAAAGGGTAAAGAGGTAAAAAAGANNAAGGTAAAAAAATAAAAAAGTAAAAAGGTAAAAAAGTAAGAAAGTAAGTAATTGAAAAGATGGAACATACAATATTGAAAGAAGTGTGGCTAAAAGGTAAGGTAATAGTTTTTTTACCTTTTTACCTTTTTACCTTTCTACTTTTATCCTGTGGACCACAGGTGCCAAAGGACTATACGTCATCGGATAAACAGCCCGACATCTATCCCGACTACAAAGGGGTGACAGTACCCGTGAACATGGCACCGCTGACGTTTGAAATGGAGCACGAGGCGGAACGCATGGTTGCACGACTGACGGCCGATGGCGAAGAGCTGCTGTGTGAGGGCAAGAAGATACAACCCGGAAAGGACGACTGGCAGCGGCTCGTGGCCCATGCTACGGGCAAGCGCATCGGCGTTGAGGTCTATGCCTGCTACGACGGCCAGTGGACGAAGTACAAGCCGTTTGACATCTTTGTGTCGAAAGACAGTATCGACCCCTATCTGAGCTATCGTCTCATCTATCCCTCCTACGTCAGCTATGAGGAGCTCACCATCAGCCAGCGTTGTCTGGAGAACTACGACGAGAGCGTCATCTATGACAACATCCTGTGCAGCGAAGAGGGCAACGGACAGTGTATCAACTGTCATAACTACCAGCAGTACAACCCAGACCGGATGCAGTTCCACGCCCGTCAGAACATGGGCGGCACCATCATTTCCTACGACGGAAAGATGAAGAAGGTCAACATGAAGAACGACTCTATCCTCTCGGCAGGTGTGTATCCCGCCTGGCATCCCTGGCTGAAGCTGATTGTCTATTCTACGAATACTACTGCTCAAATCTTTCAGCTCACGAACCCGAACAAGATTGAGGTGTTCGACGCAGAAAGTGACCTGATTGCCTACGATGTGGAGCGCAACGAGGTGACCAACCTTGAGAACGACAGCACGGAACTGGAGGTATTCCCCTATTGGGCGCCCGACGGAAAGTCGCTGTATTACTGTAGCGCACACTTCGAATATACGGATGCAGACCACGGAAAGGATATTATAAGAAGGCGAGAGGAGGTAAAATACAACATCTATCGCAAGTCGTTCGACCCGGAAACGATGACGTTCGGAGAACGCGAACTGGTGTTCGATGCTGCGGCACTGGGCATGAGTGCTACGCTGCCGAGGGTGTCGCCCGACGGACGCTGGCTGGTATTCACCATGGGTAAGTACGGTGTGTTCCACATCTGGCATCGTGATGCTGACCTGTGGATGATGGATTTGAATGAAGAATCATCTGCCGCTCGGCCTTTGAGCGAAATTAACAGTCCTGACACGGAGAGCTACCACTCCTGGTCGAGCAACGGCCGATGGCTGGTATTCAGCAGCCGTCGATATGACGGCGAATATACACGACCCTTCTTTGCACACTTCGGCGAAGACGGCCAGTGGTCGAAGCCTTTTGAACTGCCTTCTGCTGACCCCAACTACCACCGGCAGTTCATGAAGTGCTACAACATCCCTGAATTCATGAAAGGACCTGTCACCATACGCCCCCAGCGGTTTGCCGATGTGCTAAAAGGTGACGGAGACCCCGTAAAATATGTAAGAAAACTAACAAAATAACTACACAACATGAAACATTTCCTCTTGATAACAACCGTCATGATGGCGGTTTGCTCAAACATGAATGCCCAGACGCTGGCCAAAGACTATAAGGGAACTGGTTATAACAATCCCATCAGTGCCAACATCTTCTGCGCCGACCCTACAGGCCTGGAGTATAACGGACGACTGTATGTCTATGGATCGAACGACCACCAGCAGTTCATTGCCAATGGAAAGAAAGGCGAAAATAACTACGGCGAAATCAAATCCATTGTGGTCTTCTCTACCGATGACATGGTAAACTGGACCTTCCACGGCACCATCGACACGAAAAGACTCTGTTCCTCATGGGTGACAAATCCTTGGTACAAGGGTTATGGTGTCTCATGGGCACCGTCTGTAACCTGGCGTCACAATGAGAGTACTGGCAAAGACGAGTTCTTCCTTTACTTCTGCAACAGCAGTCATGGTGTTGGTGTGCTAACTGCTGAGTCGCCCATCGGTCCCTGGAAATCGCCTAACAAGGAGTTGATGATTAACTATGACACAGCAGGTGCAAACCCGTCAGGTACGAATGCCAATTTCGACCCAGGTGTGATGATTGACGACAATGGTGTTGGCTGGATTACTTTCGGTGGTCTTGGTCCAAGCACCATTATGCCCGAAGCTGCCCGTATTGTGAAGCTGAAGCCTTCAATGACCGAGGTCGATGGTTCGGCTGTCAAAATACATGCACCCTACCACTTCGAGGCTAACGAGCTGAACATGATTGGCGGCAAGTACGTCTATACCTATTGCTCTAACTGGGCACAACGTACTGACGCTGACTGGAACGCCTACAAGGCAGAACATGGAATCACCGGCTCAGCACCCAATACCTGCACCATGTGCTATATGGTTTCTGATAATCCGATGGATCCAAACTCTTGGGTATATAAAGGAGTCTATGGACCTCACCCTGGCATGGGTACCAACAACAACCACTCGCACCTGCAGAAATTCCAGGGTCAGTATTATCATCTGTACCACGGCGCTCAGTTGATGTTGAATTGGAGAGATGGTGGTGTCATTGACGGCAATACCAGCATCTTCCGTTCTATCTGTGTGAACAAGGCAACGGTAAATGAGGGTACAGCAACAATCAATCAGGTCACGGAAAACCTTGAGGGAGTCACACAAATCAAGAACCTGGACCCATACGAATGGCAGGAGGCAGAGACCATGGCCAGCTGTGGCGGTGTAGAATACGAGGACTTCACCAACATCAAGAAGAACACCAGAATCAGCAATCTGGGTAACGATGCTTCCCAGAACATGCAGGTAAACATGAAGCCAAGCTCGTGGATTAGCGTACGCAAAGTAGATTTCGGAACGGGTGCCAATAGATTCACCCTGCGCGCCAAGGGTACAGCAACCATTGAGTTGCGTTTCAGTCGCGGCGGCAGGCCGACAACGACCATAGAATTCTCTTCGACAGAGATGGAAGAACAGACATTTGAAATCGACGACACTAAATTCCAGGGAGTTAAGACCAACCTCTTCATTGCCGTCAAGGATGCTACTAACTTCTACGTTGATGCCTGGCAGTTCTCATATAAAGACCCCACCGGCATCCATGAGGTGAACAAGGTCGTGGACGAAAGCAACAGCAGCTTCTACGATCTGTCTGGCCGCCGTCTGCCAGATGCCAGTCTTTATCATGGTATCGTCATCGAACAATATACCGACGGTAATGGTGTCAAGCATAGCCGCAAGATTTTGTCGGGCAAATGATTACTATGCGTAAACGCCGTTTTAAGCACACGTAAACGCCGTTTTAAGCACACGTAAACGCCATATTAAGCACATATAAACGCCATATATACAACCTGAAAGTGTTTATCGTGCAGAGCCGCAGAGCCAACTGACGGAATTTCCCGTTTTCTCGCTAACACCTACCTTCACGTGGCTGAAATGCCGATGTACAGGGCATTTCAGCCACGGTAGGTGTTGGGCAAACAGGTACCTATGAGGTACCTAACACCTACCTCAACAGGTACCTCATATCAGGTACCTACCGCCGAAGGTAGCCGAATGTGTCAGGTAGGTCTCAGGTAGGTCTCAGGTACCTGTGTGAGCAACACCTACCTTCCGAAAAACCCTTTATTTACTGGTGTTTTGAGCGTTTTAGGTAGGTGTTAACCGTTTTTTGGAAAAAACTCCTAAAAAAGGCGAAGGAATGAACTTTCCTTCGCCTTTCTTTATGCCTCGCAGTCAGGTGCCGCATATCCGGAAGAGTTGTGCCGTATATCTCCTTGTTCCCATTGTGGGAAACTGGTGGTCACTTGCACACGCTACGGTTATTCTCACTTAATCACGACCTTTTTACCATTATGTACATAGATACCCTTCTTGGTTGGCTTTGTGTTCAATCTGCGGCCATCCAATGTACACCAGCCCGTCGTCTCTTCCTTGACGTAGTTTACACCCTCAATAGCGGTGCTGCCATTGTCTATGGTGAAGATAAAGGTGCTCAGACTCTGGGCAGGCATCTCGTAGAGGTACGAGTCGGTAGGTTCTGTGATGTCGAGGTCTGACTTCTGACAGAGATTGGCGGTCTCGTTGCCCGTCGAAAGCCATAATGTACCGCTTACCACATTGTAAGGTAGGGTAATTTTCACGTCGCGAGTATCTTCCCTTGCATTAATTGCCATGACGATGATCGAGTCGCCTTTGATATATGCCGAGAATTGTTCGTTCTGTAAAATTTCCTCTCTCTCGCGTCCTGCGCTTTCATCTTGTGAGGTTGCCAAGCGGGTAGAACCTGTGACATTCTTCGAGAAGTGGGACATCACGAAGGCACGGGGCAGCAGTTCGTCCTTTTTGTTGGCAGAGCCATACTGCGTCTCGCCAGTACCACAGAAAGCCCAGTGTGCACGCAGATACCAGTAGATGTAACCCGTGCAGCCGGCCAGCATACACTCATTGAGTTCCTCGGCAAAAATCAAGTTATCTTTCCACGTAGGCAGCGCACCGGTATTATCCGTCACCGAGTGCTCCGTCATCCACAATTCCTTGCCGTACTTGAGGGGAAGAACGCCTGCGGGCTTCATGTACTGGAGAGGTAAATGGCCATAGAGGTGACCTGCAACGATATCGACCTGCTCGCGACATGTCGCGTCCTGCATGAGCGGATCGGTATAGTTCTGGGTAAAGCCCAACGGCTCACCGCTGATCAGTTTTACACCAGGGAACTTCTCGCGGTCGAGCATCCAGGCATAGTTCTTGACGAGGTTCACCAGGTCCTGCGGATCATAGAGGCAGCCTGAATAGCTCACCCACCAGTCGGGCTCGTTCTGGATAGACACGGCATCGACGTCAACGCCATGATCATGCATCCACCCTAAAAACGTGTTCAGCCAAGGGAAGAACTTTTCGTAACAGTCTTCACGCAACTTACCACGCTGGTTGCCCTGGTCATCGGAATTACCGCCCTGGGCCGTGCCATTAGTTTTGTACTCACCAGGAGGCGACCAAGGCGTACCAAAGACAATACCACCACGGTTCTTGACGGTCTTAGCCGAAGGCAGCGAGCCGTTCCAGTCGTAGTCACCCCAGTTGTCACCCGTGAAGCTCGGTGAAATCTCCATACGCAAGATGTTCAATCCGATCTTCGACTTTGGTCCGTAAAGCCTGCCCACGCAAGCATTGTCAGTACCAAATGGCTTCATTGCGCCATCACAGCAAGCACCGCCAAAGCCTGTGACGTGTTGCTTCTTGGTGGCGTACACCTTTAAAGATGTGCGTGGCTTTGCTGCTTCCACGGCATTAGCAGCCACCATTAGAATCATTAAAATAATAAACTTCTTCATATTCATATTTTTAGATTAACTCTTTAATGGGATGGCAAAGGTAAACATAAAAACTGAGATAATCATCGCTTTTGACAGAAATTTTCTTTTTAGCCCCTATATGTTACAAATTAAAAAGGATATGAAACATGAGAAACTAACGAATAACGAGAAAAAGCGTAATTTTGCAGGCAGAAACGTGGAAACGTGGATCATTAATCATTAAAAAAAATGAAACATTAAACATTAAAACTATCAAATATGAAACGACTTTTCTTAGCATTAGCGTTTTTCGCTATTCATTATTCTTATTGTTTAGCACAGAACCCTGACCCAAATTTCTACATCTTTCTGTGCTTCGGACAGTCCAACATGGAGGGTGCTGCACGCCCAGAGGCCCAAGACATTGCCAGCCCCGGACCGCGTTTCCTGCTGATGCCTGCTGTTGACGACCCACAGCGTGGCCGCAAGATGGGTGAATGGTGCGAAGCCTCTGCCCCACTCTGCCGCCCGAACACGGGACTGACACCCGCCGACTACTTTGGCCGTACGCTTATTGAGAACCTGCCGGAGAATGTCCGCGTAGGCGTAATCCATGTAGCCATTGGCGGTATCCGCATCGAGGGTTTCATGCCCGACAGCATCAGCACGTACATCAAGACGGCTCCCGGATGGATGAAGGGAATGCTCGAAGCCTACGGAAACAATCCCTATGAGCGACTGATCACTTTAGCCAAGAAAGCCCAGAAAGACGGTGTCATCAAGGGTATCCTGATGCATCAGGGCGAGTCAAACACCGGTGACCCCGACTGGGCAAAGAAAGTACAGGATGTCTATGACCACATGTTAGGCGATCTGCAGCTGAAGCCCGAAGAGGTGCCCCTGCTGGCCGGTGAGGTGGTTCAGGCCAACGGCCAGGGCCAGTGCATTGCCTGCAACAAGCAGATCAACGAACTGCCGAAGACCCTCCACACTGCTCACGTGGTATCTTCTACCGGTTGCACCAACGGTCCTGACCGCCTGCACTTCGACGCTCCAGGCTACCGTGAGCTGGGTCGTCGCTACGGTGAGAAAATGCTCCAGCTGATGGGCTACACCGTACATACCCCGTTTGATGTTCCTGCCGATGCCTTCACAGCCGCGACAACCATTCCCGGACAGGACTTCCCGAAGATTGACAGCGAGCGTCGCGCCTACTTCCGCGTCAATGCTCCGACAGCCAACCAGGTTCAGGTAGATATCTGCGGCAAGAAGTATGACATGCGCCAAGACCAGTCAGGCATCTGGTGTGCCGTGACCGATCCTCTGGTAGTAGGTTTCCACTATTACTTCATCAACATCGGTGGCGTCAACGTCATCGACCCGAACACAGACACCTTCTTCGGCTGCAACCGTCAGGCTGGCGGTATAGAGATTCCCGAGGGCTCTGAGGGTGACTACTACCGTCCTCAGCAGGGCATTCCTCACGGACAGGTACGTAGCATCTATTACTATGCCAACTCCACCAACGAGTGGCGTCACGCCATGGTCTATACACCGGCTGAATACGAAAAGGGAAAGAAAAAATATCCCGTACTCTACCTGCAGCATGGCATGGGTGAGGACGAGACAGGCTGGAGCCGCCAAGGTCACATGCAGCACATCATGGATAACCTCATCCACAGCGGCGAGGTGGTTCCTATGATTGTGGTGATGGAAAGCGGCGACATCAAGGCTCCCTTCGGCGGCGGCAACAACCGTCAGGGCTTCAGCGAGTATGGTGCATCGTTCTACAAGGTGATGATTAACGACCTGATTCCCTACATTGACAAGAACTTCCGCACGAAGACCGACCGCGAACACCGTGCTATGGCCGGACTGTCGTGGGGTGGTCACCAGACGTTCGACGTCGTGCTGACCCATACCGACCTATTCTCCTACATGGGTGCTTTCAGCGGTGCTATCTTCGGTCTCGACGTAAAGACTGCTTATGATGGAATTTTCACTCGCCCCGACGAGTTCAACAAGAAGATGCACTACCTCTACCTGAGTTGTGGCTCTGAGGAGAACTTCGGTACCGAGGCACTGGTCAAGAGCCTGCGCGATGCTGGTATCAAGACCGACTTCTACGTGTCACCCGGCACTCATCACGAATGGCTGACATGGCGTAGATGCTTCCGTCAGTTCATCCCCCATTTGTTTAAATGACTAAGATCACCATAACCAACCGCAAGCAGTTCATGCTGGCCGCCCTGTTAAGGGTGGCCACATGCTGTTTTTAGAAATTCGTCTTTTACCTATCAATAATAAAACATGAAACGAATACTGTTAGCTTTATCATTTTTCATTTATCATTTTTCATTTAGCATAGCGCAAAACCCTTTTGTGCAGACTTGGTTCACCAGTGACCCGGCACCGATGGTACACAACGGTCGGCTGTATGTCTATACCGGTCATGACGAGGACAATGCCGATTTCTTCTGGATGCAGGAGTGGCGCGTCTATTCCACCGAGGACATGGTAAACTGGACCGACCACGGCTCACCCCTGGCCCTTGAATCCTTCTCATGGGCTGACGACCGTGCCTGGGCCTCACAGTGTATTGAGCGCAACGGCAAGTTCTACTGGTATATCTGTGCCCACTCGAAAATCTCTGGTGGCATGGCTATCGGCGTAGCCGTAGGTGACACGCCTGTAGGACCGTTCCGTGATGCTATCGGCAAGCCCTTGTTTGAAAACGGTTCCTGGGATCACATCGACCCGACTGTAATGATTGA
>LXOW01317405.1_pt2 | contig 10798 bp, 10 predicted proteins | sample 1368591 | NCBI WGS metagenome assembly LXOW01 (sample SAMN04884650, study PRJNA319009) | bovine gut metagenome | isolation source: Cow rumen | host: Bos taurus | place: Italy: Legnaro (PD) | collected 2014-07-09
GCGTTATAATAATGAAAAATGATTGCCGATGAAGAAAACTATACTCCAGATAGCAAAATATTATTATCCCGTAGAAGGTGGCATTGAGACTGTCACAAAATACATGGCTGAAGGACTGACCGACTTCGACCATGTCGTTATTTGTTTCAGTCAGGACGGTATTACCCGAATGGATACCATCAACGGCATCAAGGTATACCGTATAGCCCCCTCTATGAAAGTCTCAAGCCAGGATATCGCCTTCACCTATTATCACTATCTCAAGAAGATCATCTACGAAGAGCAGCCTGACATCATCCTCCTCCATTGTCCGAATCCGTTCCTGTACCCCATCACTGCCAAACTGGCTCCCCGCGATGCCAAACTCGTGCTGTTATGGCATTCCGACATCCTGGGCAAGGGCGTTCTCTATCGCATGGTCAATCGTTTCGAGCAGAAACTGCTGAAGAAAGCCGATCTGATACTCGCCACGAGTCCCAACTATATCCACCCCTCGAGTCCTATCTACGCATATCGCGACAAGACAAAGGTGGTTCCCAATGGTATCATCAAGAAAGACTTCCAATGGAAAAAAGGCGATGAGAAGACCGTCGAGGAAATCAGAAGCAAGTACCACCACAAGAAAATTGTCTTCGTGGTGGGCCGTCATGCCACCTATAAAGGCATCAACTATCTGATCGAGGCAGAGAAATACATCCAGTCCGACTGCGTCATCCTCATTGGTGGCAGAGGACCTGAGACAGAGAAGCTAAAGGCCATGACCAACTCCGACAGGGTGAAGTTCATCGGACGTATTCCCAACGAGTATCTGCGCTGCTACTATTACGCTTCCGATATCTTTGCCTTCACATCCTGCACCAAACAGGAAGCCTTCGGCATCGCTCTGGCTGAGGCCATGTATTGTGGCAGTGTACCTGTCACCTTCACCATCGAAGGCTCTGGCGTCAACTGGGTGTCAGTCAATCAGCTGACCTGCGAGGAAGTTCCCATTGGCGATGTAAAGGCCTATGCCGCTGCTATCGACAAGCTGTTCAGCGACAATGACCTATATATGAAATACGCCACAGCGGGCAAGGAGCGTATCGCCACGATGTTCACCTGCGAGCAGTCTAATAAAGAAGCGAAAAAGATATTCCGCCAACTCATCGACGAAGAATAATAAAAAAATAATCGGAATCACATACAATAATCATTCGCATTATCAGTTATTATTATATAATAACGGAATGATTTGCGTATGACGATATATCTACTCGGTGCTTTTATATTAAGTCTGATATGCGGGTTTGTCTTCACACCCGTCATTCTCGACTATTGCAAACGGAAGAAGCTTTACGACATCCCCAACGACAGGAAGGTGCATAAGAACGCCATTCCCCGTATGGGAGGCATATCCTTTTTCCCCAGCATGATCATTGCCTTTCTCGTCATTCTGCTCCTGGTGCCCGTTTCCGACGAACACACCCTCCCCGTCACCATCTGGAGCGCCATCTTCATGATGGGTCTGCTGCTCATCTACATCACTGGCATCATCGACGACCTGACGGGCCTGAATGCCAAGACAAAGTTTGCAGTTCAAATTGTTACAGGCAGTCTGCTTCCCTTTGCAGGCCTTTATATCAACAACCTCTACGGGCTGTTCGGCATCTACGAGATTCCTTATTTCATCGGCATACCACTGACCATCTTCATGATGGTGTTCATCGACAATGCCATCAACCTCATCGACGGAATCGATGGTCTGGCATCAGGTCTCTCGCTCTTTGCCCTGATCGGATTCCTGGTCTATTTCAACTATTACGACGTCTTCATGCACACCTATTCCATTCTGGTGGCAGGTCTGATTGGCGCCTTGATTGCTTTCAGCTATTTCAACCTCTTCGGTAGTGCTGAACGCAACACCAAGATATTCATGGGCGACTCCGGCTCACTGTCATTAGGATTCATTTTGGGCTTCCTCGCAATCAAATGTGCATCCAACAATACCAACATCTGGCCAGCCCGTCCCGAGGCCCTGTTGGTACCCATTACCCTGCTCTTCGTGCCAATGGCCGACGTGGTGAGGGTGACGCTCTACCGCCTCATCCATCATCGTCCCCTTTTCGATGCCGACAAGAACCATATTCACCACAAGCTGATGCGTTCGGGCATGAGCCAGCACCAGGCCCTCCTGACAATTCTCGCACTTGCTGTCGCCTATGCTGCCATCAATTTCGGACTGTATCCGCTCCTGAACTTCACCTGGATCATCGTCATCGACGTGCTTATCTACAGTCTCGTTAATGTCTGTATTAACCAAATGAAGATTGTTGTGGCATGAAACGGTTCCTTGATTTCATCTTGTCGGCCCTGTGTCTGATTGTTTTCTCCCCCCTCATCCTCATCTGCTGGCTGGCCATCAAACTGGGTGGCGGACCTGCCATCTACAAGCAGGAACGCATCGGACTGGGCGGACGGCCGTTTTACATTTATAAGTTCCGTAGCATGGTGGTCGATGCTGAGAAAGAAGGCGAGGAACTGCTACAGCAGGACGACGACCCGCGACTGACACGCATCGGCAAATTCCTGCGCACCCACCACCTCGACGAACTGCCACAACTGTGGAATGTCTTCATTGGCGACATGGCCTTCGTAGGACCACGCCCAGAACGGAAATACTACATCGATCAGATTATGCAGCGCGACGCCCGCTACGAGCGCCTCTATGCCCTGCGTCCTGGCATTACCAGCTACGCCACGCTGAAAAACGGCTATACCGACACCATCGACAAAATGCTCGTCCGTCTGGAGATGGATCTCTACTATTTAGAGCATCAATCCCTCTGGACCGACGCCAAAATCCTCTGGAAGACATTTGCCAGCATCGTGTCAGGCAAAGTCTTTTGATGGTTACATCGGATCTTCTTCAATAGGATAGCGCTGACTGTCGGGCTTACGTTCCTCCGCCTGAATCAGCGCCATTGTCATCTGCTCATAAAACGAAAGGCGGATCTTGTCGTTTGAATCGCCTGGACGGTACCAAGGCTGGAGTGTGAAATATTCCACGAGGTCCTTGGCAGAGAACTTATAACCATGACGGGCCAGGATCTCATTACGCATCAGGCGCAGCGACGACTTACGATAATGCCCCAACGTCCGACGGTTCAGCATGGCATCGGAGGCAAACTGCCATCGGCCTTGCTCACTATCAGCATGATACAGCGACAGTTTCCGTCCTTTCTTATGGAACTGCCCATATTCGTCCCTCTCGCACTCATACAGGTTCAGACCTGTCACAGTGGGAATCGCAAACCAGCTGCCCGACATCTCCGAGCCAGGCGCAATCGTAATGACATTGAGGGCGAAATCGTTGAAAGTCTCCACATTATACCTGACCCTGACCCCTTTATAGACCACATCCAACTGCTCGATGGTCAGTCGCGCGCGGGTGTCAGGATCGCCCTCAGTACCAGGACGCTGTCCGATGGCATACTTGCCACAACACTCAGGAATCACATCCCAGACAGAATTATGCTTTGGCGAATCAGGTGTGGCAAACATCGCGTCCTCTATCCTGCCCTTCTCATCGTAGAATATCAGCACCTTCAGGCCCTCCTGATTCTTCAGCACCACCTTCGAACCCTGAGGCACGATTTGAGGATCCTTGCCAAGTTCTTCTGGTGCAGCAGCATAATAGAAGTCCGTTGGTCCTTTCGGCACAAGCACGAAAGCCTGCTGTTCACCCTCATGCACAGAGGTCATCTGAATGACCGCTGGTTTCACATGAGCCTCATACTGCCCCCAGCCGATATTCCACTGTGAGCCTTCACCTACTTTCTGTCCCGCCTGTGCCCAGGCCGTCATCGCAGCCAACATCATAACTGCTAAGAACAAAATCATTCTTCTCATAGTCAATACATCTTTCGAAAAACCAGTTCTGAACTAGTTAGAAGGCGATACCGACACCAACGGAGAAGCGACTATTACCGATGAAATCTTGCAAATCCTTTTCAATAGACCAACGATACTGGTAGTTTAATCGGAGGGCAAAATAGCTATACTTAACAGTTAAACCGATGACAGGGGAAATGGCGAATGCGAAATTTGCTTTAGTCCATGCATCTTTATATTGCTCAGGAGCCTCATTAAGTTTTGTGGCCTGTGCAAGTATTTCTTCAGTACCCATTTCTTTCAAATTTAGATAAATTAATTCTTCTAAGCCATATCCTTTTTTAGGATATTTCTTTTCAGCATAAGTACCATAATACATCTTTCCTGTAAATCCAGGGCCGAAATGTATCCAAACCGGATTGGCTATTTTGACTGTCCAACCAAAAGACATATTCAGTTCGGGGAATTTATCCTGACCGTATCTGCAGTCTTTACGCATTGCGTCAAAAACATATTTATTGAAGTCCATCTGGAAGAAACCTCCAGCTTTGTGCATATTATATTTGCCATAGGAGAAGCCGAAAGGAACATCTATTCGATATTCATAAGAGAATACACGGGCATGATCTTTCTTGGCCCTTTGTAATGAACTGATACTATTCAGTCGCTCTATTGCCAATGACATATTACGACAGTCCTTATCTACGACTTTTTGATATAGTTCTTTAGCCTTATCATATTCTTTCTCTGTATAATAGAATTCGGCTTTCGTGAAGAATGAAGTACACTCCTCAGTGTAGTTCTGTACACAGAGGGTATTGCGATTAGAGGCATAGTTGTCGTAAGCATTAAGTGCAAGAATCTTAGAATAATAGTCTCCTGCAGTAACATAATCTAAAAGCTCATAAGCAGCATCACCTTTCTTACGGAACATAATCAATGAATCTGCTAATGCGATATTCTCCTCGTTTTCTTTTCTATCGCAATCAGAGCACTCACGAGCTACAATAAACTGATTGCGAGCCTCATCGTAATTAGAGTTCTTGATTTCATCCATACCTTTATTGCGATGAGTTCGATAACAACCGGCATCAACTAATGCATTTGGATCAGTTACTTTGAATGACAGAAGCTGTTTTGGCTGTAGATCGAGATCGATGTAAACAGGGATATAGCCAGAAGAATAAATGGTAAGCTGCCTTCCGCGATAACGGTTCCCAGTAGGGAAGGCTATATAGTATATGGAATCAGAACCTTGTAGTTCTGTTCGGAAAGGATCAGCACTTTTGTCCATCGATGATACGAACTTCAAAGGAATAGACTGATGGCAGCGGATAAGTATGGCTGCTTCATCGTTTGGACTTGAATACACGTCATTAGGTTGAGAAACGTCTTGAACCTCCAAAACATTTTGTGCATGCAACATACTACCTGTCAGTATGAAACATACCATGAGAAGAGTTTTCTTTATCATAACAAATTGAATTAAGTTAATAATTATCTGACAATACGGAAAGAACCGAGGTGATAGACATCGTTCTTTTGGGTAATGACCTGACCTTGTTTGTTTTTATAAGGCTGCCATGTTCGCACCTGGATAAGAGGATTGTTTGCATCCCTGAAGTCTATCATCAGGAAAAGATAGCCTTCATCTTGATATCGGTTAGTATGCCAATACTGCTTCAGGGTAACGCCATAAATATCATCGTATTTCGGATGTTGAACCACATCAATATCTTCAAATTTTACGTTGACGAACTTTGTCGTTTTAAAAACGTTACTCAAATTGCGGAGATATTCTTGCTTGGTCTGTTTGATATATACCACTTTATTATTATTAAGCGTCATACGGTCTATATCAGAGTTTGGCTTCTCGCTGATAACTTTTCCTGTGATAATAAGTGCCTTATCACTATAAACACTTGTCAGGAATTTCAAATCCTTACGGTTATAAGCTGTACGGAAGTTTTCCACGAAATCGATGATAATCTGACGACGGGCATAGTCGATATCTGACGATTTCTCAGCCATAATCTGGTCGTAGCGGTGCATTTCAATAGCGATAGCAACACTGCTGATCTTGCCATTTGGCGTGAAATCGATCGTTAGCTCCTGACGTCTCTCATTATCGTCAGCCTCTACCAAGTCGACAGGAATACCACGTACTTGATACCCCTGGGTCGTTTTCAGACATTTGCTCATAATATTGACAGGAGGACACATAATCCCGCTGCTTTTCCAGATGAGACCGATTTCTTTAATAGCTTCGCTTGTGAAAATGTTTTTATCAAGCTTTACTGTTTTAGCATTTTCATTCACAGCCGTGTTCATTGCCATCATCATGGCGTTGACATTAGCCTCCATAGTGGCCTTAAGATTATTGTCGTTAAGACCTTCAACAATTTTAAACAGCCCTTGGGCCATAGTTACGGAGGCTGATGCCATCAACATCAACAGAATGATTTTGATTCGATTTGTAATAGATACTTTCATTGTTTATTTATTATTGGTTTTCTTTTCTCTGAAAATGTTATTGACGTTATTTTGGGGAATGTTAGTGTAAAAATCCCCAGAAATGGTACTTTTTGCGTCGAATAGTTTTCTTGTATAAACTTTCAGTTCCAGCATGTGGATGAAATTCNNTCCTGCTCATTAATATAAGTTACACTGCAATAGAGATTCATATTGCGAGCAAGGAGATCGAATAGATCCTGCATGGGCAGTGTTATCATCGGATTCTTTCCACCATATTGGTGATGGCAGATTTCAAGTATGTGCTGATTATCAGTAATACGGTTCAGCAGCAAGTTGACCATAGTCTCCATGGGATAGCGTGCATCATTGATAGGTTCCCACTTCCCTTTCTTTTTATAGACATAGAAATCCGATCGTAACGATTTGATTTGAAACGAGTCACCAGGAACAATGAAGATTCCTCTCNNTTCTTGGATTAATATGCCAGGATGCCAATTCTCCGTCTGGTTCTTGGCCGTCAACATCTCATAGATAATCTGGTCAGCTTCAGCCTTGTCAGTCTGGGCGAATGCATGACCGATTAAGAGTGCAAGAACTATGGTTATGATGCTTTTCCCTCTCATTATTCTACGCGATAAGTGTTCTTATATAATCCAGACTTCATTGTCTTGCCGCTTCCACTTTGGATGGGACTCATTAAAATACTGAAATCAACGGGTTCCTGGGTGGCAACCAGTATAAAAGTCTCCTTCATAGGATCTTCGCTGAAAATAAAGGGTTCCGTCTTAAAAGAAACGGTACTCATAGGTGGTACGAGCAAATGTGCGCAGGTAGCAGCCTCATCAACGGGGAGCACGAGATACTTATTGCCTTTCTCGTCGATGTCGAGCACATTAACATACAAGATTTCTTCCGTGTTGTTGTGAACGCGGACATAACTGCCAGTATTTTTCTTCACAAGATTCTTGATCTCAAATCCAGTATCACATGAAACGAGTTCGAAACTAACATCCATATCAGATTGTAATCTGTTGTCGGACTGACAGAGTTGCTGTTCTATGGACAGATTGCTTGTCTGCGGAAGACTCTGCACAATTCGATGTAACAACATTGAGTCTGCAGATGCTGAACGGTAAGAAGTGGCCGTTACTTGCATATAGGTATCCGGATGGGTCATCTTCTGACTATCGTCAGCAAACAATTGCTTAATCAGATAACTCATGTATTGTTTGGATACGTTTTTCGCCCTGCTTTTAGCTTTCTCTATTAATTGTCCCATTGCGAATGTACCTTCTGATGAGAAGGAATACAACTTATTATTCTTCTCGTCCAAAACTGCAACAGAACTTTCTGCTCCAATATACAAATTGGTTTTCGCGTCAATTTGTTTCCGAGCTGTAAGGGGAACAGACTTTTTACCATTAACAATTCTTGCGTTGCCAATGACGGAGTAGACGGTGTAGGTCTGTGCTTGAATGGCTGAAACTATAATCAGCGATAGGAGCAAAGTTATTATCTTATTCTGCATAGGTGAAAATATTAAAGTGTTCCATACCTTTGGGATTGATAAAAATGGGCGTCTGTTTGAAATTGGTCAGTCTGCGTACCTCTTTATACAAATACCCCTCAAGTTCCTGAGTCGAGAGCCCCTCATCAAACTGTTGACGCGCTCCACCATTGAAAGCTGCCACAAGAGCTTTTGTGAAAGCGCCATTGCCCCACGAAGGATCTTCTTTTGATTTAGTATCACTGGCACTTGAAGCATATAGCATCATACCGTTCTTGGTGCGTCGCAGTTGCTCTATGAAATGGGTTGTAGCAGCAGAACGATTACCTTCAAAAAGGGCGGCCGAATAACAGGCATCGGTAAAGACAATAAGTTTACAATTAATATCCTCTGCCATGTTACTGAAATCAGTAGCACTGAAACAATTGTAGAGTTTGTCTGTTGTTCCGCCATACGGCATGAAGTAGAATCTATCCTTCTCATCGCGATAACCATGTCCTGCATAGAAGAAGAAACAAATATCATTGGGAGTTGTCTCCTGTTGCAACCATTCCATAGCTTCAAAAATATCGGCACGGGTAGCTTCTTTATCAGTTAGGAGTTTCACTTGAACATCAGCGAAAGGCAAGCCTCGCTTCTTGGCAACAGCCTCTGCAAAGTCACGTGCATCCTTGGTACTTAGTTTCAGTGGTGGGAGCTTTTCATCATGGTAATCGCCCACGCCAATGGCCACACAGAACAGACGGGGGAGGTCGCCTTGTGCCACGTTTTCACGGATAAGGCGAATGGAAACAGGCTCACTATTACCAGCCTTATTCTGAGCATATAAAGTCACGGTACAGTCACGGTTAGGGACATCTACATCAAGTGTATATGCTTGTTTTACCGCTCTTGAATCATGAGGATCTTTCTTTACGGCATCTACCATAGCAATCACCTTTGTTGAATCTTCCAAACCATCTGCCAAGAGTTGATATTTCACCTTAATCTGGTCTGTATGGAAGAACGACTGGTCTTTCGGGAAGAGGATCTTCAATACTGGGGCTTTCTTAGGAGGTTCTGTGCCTGGTGCATATACAATGAGGGGAGCACGTTTTTCCGCCTTGTCATCGTCTTCATCGTCATCATCGTCATCTTTGGATTTTGCATCTTTGGAGGGTGATGTTATGATCATAGGTGAATGAACTGTGGTTGCTGTCACCCTTTCTTTTAATTCACCATCAAGCTCAATGTCAAAAGATGGTGGTGCAGACGATTCCGTAACAGGCAGCTTAGAGACAGACTTTTTTATATTAATATTCTCTGTTTCTGGATTATTTTTTTTGTCAGTTGTTGTCTTTTTCATTTTGCCCTCTGCCATCTGCTTCCATTTTCGGCTTTCCTTCATATCCTGCTCCACGAGTACACCATGCTCATAACATTCCGACAATGTTAATTGAGCCTGATCGAATCCGTGATTTGCAGAAGATATAAGCAACTTCAAGGCTTTATCATAATTGCAGGGAACACCTTTGCCGTTCATATAACAGAAGGCAAGATTGTATTCTGCTTTTGGATACTCCATATTGGCAGCTCGCTTAAACCACATCACCGCAGATGGATAATCTTGGGTGATTCCTTCTCCATGATAGAGAGCATAGCCTAAGTTAAACATGGCTTCCACCTCATTAAATTCTGCAGCCTTAAGATAGTAGCCAACAGCAACATCGTAATTTCCTGCTTCATAGTGCTCATTCGCCTTTTGCAGGAATTTCTTTCCTTCATCATCGTCAGCTAGGGCACAAATGGAGAAAAGGCTTAAACAGAGAAGAATTAAAAAACGATTAATCATTATAGATGGATTTTTTTATGAATTCCCATTTAGTATGTTTACATAACAATTTTATAAGAGAGGAATATTGTGTCCTTCCCTCCTCCACTAAGGCAAGGCTCAAAAGTGGATAAAGGAGATCAGCATCGTAGTCAAGATGAACGAATGACATGAAGGCAATCCAAACAAGAATCGCTGCGAAAACGAAAAAGAATAATCTTATAATATAAGCAGAGAAAATCTTGTATTTCTTTCGAATCTTATGTCCGACCCATGCGCAGAACAGACAAATGGCAAAAGCCAACAATAGACTTGTAAATTTGCTCATGCTGCGTATCTCCTTATGATTCATAAAAGTAATCGCAGAATAGGCAAGTATCTTCACGCCTGAAAGTTTACCAATAGGAGTAATGTGCATGTCTGCTTCTTCTTCGAGAGTTCCTAAAATGACCAGCTTGTCTTTCAGAAGATTTTTGTTTTCAAGGATTTTCTCGCTGGATATTGTCAGGAGAGTGTCGTCATAGACAATCAGACGTTGAGACACATCTTTTATTTCTGGTTGAATATCCTTGTAAGCACTAGCAGCAGCATAAGCCATCGAAAAGAATATGGAGTCATTCAGTTTCTGAGAGAGGCTGTATTGCCGGATACTTCCTCCTGGTCTTTTTTGGTCAACGTTACTATAAGCCCACTCAACGTCTATGAATTCATGGAAAAACGACTTGGTCACGTTGGAGAAAGACTTGCTATTGGGGTTATAGTCCGTCAGCTTGGCTGAGAGTATTTCTCTTTCCTTTCCTGCCTCAATCGCATTTATTAGTGAGTCATCTTCTGCCGGATCATGACTTCTCCTTTCGAAGATTAGGTCGATCATCAGCACCTTTGGTGAACAGCTATTGACATCATTGATTGCCTTTGCGATGGCATTCCTATTTGTCAGTTTAGTGACATCTACCAGAACAACATCATTATTTAGCTCCTTATCTTTGCCACTTTGCATCAATTCAAAATAGAGATCAGTCATTTTGAAATCATCAAGCGCCTGCTTCAATGGGTTGAAGATGCTTAGATTTAGTGAGGCAAAAACAAGAATGTAGACTAATAGGAACACTATCACGCATATCCCTAAATAGTCA
>LXOW01111825.1_pt2 | contig 10784 bp, 8 predicted proteins | sample 1368591 | NCBI WGS metagenome assembly LXOW01 (sample SAMN04884650, study PRJNA319009) | bovine gut metagenome | isolation source: Cow rumen | host: Bos taurus | place: Italy: Legnaro (PD) | collected 2014-07-09
AGATGTGTATAAGAGACAGAGATACTATTGAACGGTTTGCTGATTATCTGAAATTCCACCATCACGTTGATTGCTTTGTTGATTCGATGGTGTGGAAAAATATTGATACTTTACAGCATAAAATTGACCAAAAATTCTCGAAATCAACATCTGGAGGGCTAGATTATAAGAAGATTTTACAAACAACGGCACATGTTCATTCTCTATTATCAATAGCACTTTTTGAAATGATTGATCAATGTGAATGCTGCATCTTTGTAGAAAGTGGCAATTCATTACAAATAGATTTTGCACAACCTCAGACTTTGTCACCATGGATATACGAAGAATTGTATTATATGAACCATACTGAAGAGCGAACACCACAACATATACTAGATGCGCGTTACAAAGTATTACAAACTAAAATGATGGCAAATGAAGCACTTAATTTTATGATGCTCCATCCTGTTGATTTAACGGGTTTCACTCAATTCAATAGTGAATGGTTGTGCACATCACACATGGGAGATGATTTTATGAAACTTATTTATTTACTGAGTTGTAAAATTTCAAAATAACATCACAATGGCAAAATTTAACGAAACAGATCGTCATTTTATAGGTCTTTTGCAAGATACTATAAATAGAATGGCAACTAACAGCGCCAATTGCAAAACATGGCTGCTGGCTATCATTACCGCTGTGGTTGCATTTGTCGCGACAAACAAGAGCGCAGTAAATCTGTTGTGGGTAATAGTGGCTGCAGATTTTCTATTTTATTTCTTGGATTCATATTATTTACAATTGGAGCGCAACTTCCGAGATTTGGAGAGTGATTTTGTCGGAAAGGTTCGCGCAAAGGCTGATAATAACCAGTTAGACACAGAATGTGCCTATGATTTCAACTTCAAACGGTTAGATACACCAGAAGTTAAAATCAACCGAAAAAACATGACAGAGGCTTTGACTTCGTATTCAACATGGCCATTTTACTTGGTAATAATGGCTGCTACACTCATCATGATTTTTGCCTTGTCGGACATCAACATTCATATTTGTATCAAATGTTGCTGCTGTCATTGTTGTAACCACTAATTTACCACGTTTATGTTCGCAAAATTTAACATATCGATTCATGAAGTCCGGGAGTTCGTCAACAGTTTTAGATGGAGTCCTACCAGTTATCGGGATGTTGACTTGTATTTTGATTCTTACAAAGACACTTCAAAAAAGATTATAGGCAAAGCTCTGTTGAAAGATGGAGTATGGGATGGTGATGGTGTTCGTGAACTAAACTTTCCGACCCAAATAGATAAACGTCACATATTCATTTCACATTCTCACGATGATATTGATGTCGTTAAGCGGTTTGCTTATCTTCTGGAATGCGAATTTGGTGTGAGATGTTTTATAGACTCAATGATATGGCACAATATGCCGGATCTCATCAAGAATTTTGATGAAGTCTATTCTTGGAATTCTGACAAAACGAGGTATAGTTATAAAAAACGAAATTATAGTACCGCACATGTTCACACGATGCTTTCTACGGCTTTACTTGAGATGATTAACAATTGTGAATGTTTCCTTTTTATTGGAAGTGATAATTCTACTATAGGATTGAGAGCGTTCCGAGATAATGAGACTGCTACTTTATCACCATGGATATATGCAGAGAACACATTTGTCAATCATGTCAAGCCAATTATCCCAGAATGGTTGCTACACAGACTTAATTGTTTCTCTGGAGGAATAGGACGAGTAGATGAGGATAGAAGGTTAAATATTGCATACAAGTTAGACTTGTCATCATTTCATACATTATCCTCAGATTATTTGCTGAGAATGTGCAATGAAGAGATAAAAGAAACAGATTTTCTGCGTTGCTTGTATGAAGATTCCGGTGTATTGAAGCAACTAAAACCATTATTGTNNTTTAAAAAGTGATGCCAACACGATAAAATGGCAGAAGAGTTATGGCAACTAAGAAATATGAAGATCCTCTTGAGTTGACAAAGGATGTCGTGCGAGGAAATGTGCCCAATATAAAAGGTAATTATTTATTTCTCAAAAAAGTAGATAGTAAGTATTATGTCAAGTATGTCGGACGCTCTGATAAAGATAATCTGCAAAATGAGATAGATCAACAAATGGATACGTATAGAGCCAATGGTTGTACTCATTTTACATATAAATCAGCAGATACAGTAAGAGAGGCATACGAAACAGAATGTGAGGAATATCACAAATATGGGGGAAAGGAGAAACTTAACAATCGTTACCACCCCGATGAGCCGGATGGGCACAAATATCCGTGTCCTNNATAAAAATAAGGCGTGCACGTGTGCGTATATAAATAAGGAAAATTGGAACAATAATCGTTCCGACTGGATATGAGGATAAGAATATAAACATTAAAATTTTAATAATATGAAAAAGGTAAACTTTTTATTAAATCTGTGGAGGCTATTCAGAGGCTCACAGAAGGACGATGGTAGCACTCGTTTACGTGTCGATTTTGACTCGTTATCGACTCGTTTACGTGTTTGTCCGCTAAAACTCGTGTCTGTTTTTACAATTCTGCTGTCCCTCGGAGTTGGAAATGCGTGGGGAGCGGATGGAACATTAACCATTGATTACGACAGTTTTAGTTCGCACGGAACTTCGTACTCCGATAAGTCATGGAGTGCCACCACTTCCACAAGCACTAGTATTTCAGGAAAAGCCACTGTATGTTTCACGAACAGTGAGAATTGGATTCAAATCAAAAATGGACATCCTGCTTTTCGTAACACTACTGCTCTTCCCGGGGCTATTAAATCTATCTATGCAATTAGACAAAATCAAGGTTCCAATAGAACTTTAAATATTTATGCCGGTACAGAAGCCTTAGACAACTCGAATTATACGACGAAGGGCACGTCTATAGGATCAATAACGGTAACGACTAGTGGTGTAACAAAAACTTTTAGCGCTGCACAAATATCCGCAGAGTATACATATTTTTACATATATGGTAGTTCCAACGCGCTATATNNGAACGGGAACGAATCCGACGCAAGCAGATAAGGCTTCAGGGACGACATTTACGCTGCATGACGGAAAAACAAACATCACTCCGCCAAGTGGCAAGGCTTTCAGTAAGTGGAAAGACCAGGATAATAATTTATATTCCGGTGGTGCTACATATACTATGCCTGCTAAGAATGTTACTCTTACTGCACAATGGGCAACCGCATGTACGGTCACATATAACGCCAATAATGGTAGCGGAACAATGACGGATTCAAATAGTCCCTATGCTTCCGGTGCGACGGTTACGACTAAACCTAATGAGTTTACAAGGGATGGATATGTCTTTACCAAATGGAATACTCAAGCCGGAGGAGGTGGTACAAGCTATAATGAAGGGGCTACATTTAACATTTCTGCCAATACAACCCTCTATGCACAGTGGGAAGCTACTAGTGTACATGATGACCTCTCTCGTGCCACGACAGGGATTAGCAATGGAGGCGGATACGGAACCTGGTCAGGGAAATCCGCTTCCAATACAGGGCATTCTGCTGCTGTATATGCAGGAACAAGTGCCGGAGGTAACGATGCTATCCAATTGCGAACAACCGGAAGTGTTGAGGGTGTTGTTACAACCGCATTCGGAGGAGAAGTCAAGTATGTTACTGTAAAATGGAATGGAAATACGCCTGTCGGACGTACGATAGATATATACGGAAAGAATGAAGCATATTCGAGTGCCGCAGACTTATATAGTGCCACAGCAGCAACGCAAGGCACAATACTTGGCTCTATCGTATGTGGAACATCCACTGTGCTTGCTGTTAGCGGACATTACAAATACATAGGTATTCGTTCAAAATCAGATGCTCTTTATCTGACGAGTATTTCCATTGTGTGGACACCGATAGAATTGAGCAGTATAGCTATTACGACGCAACCGAATACGAGGAAGTATCTTGCTGGTGAGACATTCAGTAAGACAGGAGCAGTGGTGACGGCAACGTTTTCAGATGCGTCCACAAAGGATGTTAGCGCATCAGCAACTTGGACTCCTTCTGGAGCACTGACTGCCGAAACAGGTAAGACTGTGACTGCCAGTTATACAGAAAACGGTGTTACGAAGACAGCGACAACGACCATTGATGTTTATTCTGTTTCTTTCACTAAACAGGATGAGGATGACAACGCCATCAGCGATGCAGGGGTGACCGCAACCGCTAACGGGCGTTCTATAGTGGCAGCTGTTGGTAGTACAAATTACTACTTTAAACAATGGATCTCCAAAACAGCNNACGTTGACCGGCGCACCATCGGGGAACGTGGAACTCATAGCGGTGTACTACAAACCTCGTGTGATCGAATGGAAAGTGAACAACGAGACGTACACGCCAGGCTCATCGGGAGGAACGAACGGTTCGGCAACGGTAAAATACAACACACAATGGAAATCATTAACCTTGCCGACAGATCCTGATGTAAGTAATTACTGCGGGCAGAAGTTCGCAGGCTGGACGACAACGGATCTGGAGTGGGGTACGCTTGACAAGGATGATGATGCAGATGCTATCACTGATCTAGATCTGATGACGAGCGAGAACAAGTCCACCAAGACGACGCAGAAGATTACAAGCGAAACTACAACGTTCCACGCTGTGTTTGCGGATTATGATGAATAATAATCGAATTGAAAATTGAAAGTTAAAAATAAAATTGAAAGGAGATTTATTATGAAAGCAATATATATAATACAGAATTTCGCAAAACGGTTTGCAATGGTGGGGGGGATCGGATTGATGGCTTTCAATGCTTGGGGAACAGCAACACAGAGAGTTACTTTGGATTTCAACGCCATTGATTCTAACCCTTGGGACTTTCCAACTACTGTCACCACTGATGAGAACTCGTATACTAACACCTATACCATTACTCTTGCAGGAGGAGGGGCGGGTTTCGGTCATAAGGATGCAACGTACGATATTGCTGGCGGTAAGAAAGGTCACTATTTATTAATGGGAAAGTCTGGTGCTACACTTACCCTACCATCTTTTGATTTCAATACCACTAAAATTGTTGTTAATGGACGAACAGGAGCTTCCGGTTCTGTCGGACAAAATATTTATGTTGGGGATACGGAAGTTAGTACTGCAACTACAGGAGCTACAGGTTCAAACACATACAATATAAATGAGAATTACCAGGCGGCAGGAACTATCTACACTTTAAAGGTAACGACAGCCCATAACACGCAAATAACCTCCATTGAAATATGGGGAGAAGATGCAGGTTACGCAGTTTCGTTCAATAATGGAGGGCATGGAACGGCGCCGACAACTCCGGCTTATGCTAAGGCATTGACCTTGTCGGCAATTACAGGCGTAACCGGTTATACTTGTACCGGTTGGAAGGCGAATGTGGCGGTGACGAACACTTCGTCGAGTGCTACTATTGCAGCGAACACACTGATTGCTAACGGAACAAATGTGACGCTTACGCAAGCCACCACATTTACGGCGCAGTGGAGTGCGAAAACAACAACGGTGTCATTCAATCAAAATAGTGGTACAGGTGGACAAACAAGTACTGTAACAGCCACGTACGATGCTGCGATGCCTACACCGATTACGTTGCCGACGCGTGAGCACTATGACTTTGCCGGTTATTACGATGGCGCAGGTGGCACGGGTACACAATACTATACAAACACTGGTGCCAGTGCTCGTACATGGAACAAAGAAGCTGCTACAGCAACGCTGTATGCTAAGTGGGATGAACATGCGTTGACGAACTACCACACGCGTTGTTTGACGGTGACGTATGCAGCTGGGGTAGGAAGCGGTACTGCACCGAGCAGTCACGAAAAAGTGAACCCGAACAGTTCCATTACATTAGCAGACAATACGTTCGATGCGCCGACCGGTATGGAGTTTGCCAATTGGAGTGACGGCACGAACACGTATAATGAAGGCGCTTCCTATACCGTGACAGCCAACACGACGATGACGGCACAGTGGTCGTATAAGACTTACACGATCACTTACTACGACCTTGGCAGTACATCATTCACAGGAAGCCATGCAAGCGGTTATCCGACTACGCATACCTATAATACAGCAACTGCGCTGAAGACTGCAACGAAAGACGGTTATACGTTTGGCGGCTGGTTCACGAACTCGGCTTGTACGGGTGATGCTGTGACGAGCTTGGGCGCTACGGCATTTACGGATAACATCACGTTGTACGCGAAGTGGACGCAGACTGTGACGCTGGACAAGAACGGTGGTAGTGCAGACGGTTCGACTACGGCTACGTTCAATGCCGGAGGTCCGCTCACTGTGACAGCTCCGATACGTGATGGCTACTCGGTGGAAGGATACTATGCTGAGGCTGGTTGCACCAACAAGGTGATGACTGCTGCCGGTGCGTTGGTTAACTACAGCGGTTATGTATCAAGCAGCAAGTGGATACACTCCGGTGCGACAACGCTCTACGCAAAGTGGACGGAAGATACGCACACCGTGACGGTTGAAGCCGGTGCTAATGGTAGTGTGGATCCTACATCTGTCAGCGGCGTAGGTATAACGACGGCTTCCGGCGCAATCGTTGCATCGCCTAATACTGGTTATCATTTCGACAGTTGGAGTATTCCGAGTGGTGTAACAATCGCCAGTGGTTCGACAACTTCCGCAAGCATTACTATCAACGCAACAGCGGATGGCAAGACTATCACGGCGAACTTTGCAGCGACGAGTTACACCATCACGCTTGATAACCAGAGTGCAACGACAGCGGGTACAGCCAGTGTGACGGCGACGTATAATGCGAGCACGAACCTGACGAGTGCCATCACCAAGCCGGAGAAGACGAACTACGTCTTTGCCGGTTACTTCACGGCAGCCGATGGCGGCGGAACGCAGATCATTGACATGAACGGAAACTTCATTGCCAGCGCAGGTGGCGGTAGCACCTATACTGATGGCAGCAAGAAGTGGAAGTACGCAGGTGACATCACGCTGTATGCTAAGTGGGCAGTGGCGTCGGTGACAGTCAGCAGCACAACGACGTACTACACGACATTGGCTGGTGCTCTGGCTTATGCAAAGGATAACAATAACTCAACCATCACAGTCCTTGGGGATATAACGAATCAAACAGCCTTGACGTATAATCCGACAGCGGCAAATACGTGTACACTGGATCTGAACAACCATCTTGTGAAGGGTGCAGTAAGTACCAAGTTGTTGGATATCAACAAGACCGGCTGTACATTTATCATTACGGATAATTCAGGTACTAAAGGCGGCGAACTGTACAATGAGAATTCCGGTGAAGCTACCTACTACGGTGTTTATGTGACTGCCGGAACATTGAAACTGCAAGCCGGTAAGGTACATGCAAAGAACACGAAAAATGATTATGCTTCAGCAACTACTGCTGCCAAGAAGTGTATGGCAAGAGGTGTTGGTGTGGCAAGCAGTCAAACCTTCCAGATGAGCGGTGGTGAGGTCGAAGGTGAATCTATTTATGCCGGATACGGTGTAGAGACGGCGGGAACAACAACGATATCCGGTGGTACAATTCATGGTAAAACGAGTAAGTTTACAGTTGCACGTGGAATAGTTAGTACCGGTTCTACAACAATCACGGGAGGAACCATCAAAGCTACTGCATACACCACAACCGCACAAGGTATATATGTAAATGGTAGTACAACCAATATCAACAGCGGAGATTCTGTTATTGTAGAGTCCAAGTCAACGACGAGCTCTACTGTTAGTGGTATCTATGTCAATAGCGGAACAATTAATGCAAATACAGGGTGTAAGTTGCGTGTATCCGTAGAAGCTAAGACGAGTACCACTTATGGCGTTTACGTTGTAGGAGCTAGGACAGCCAATATATATGCAGGAAAGTTTAATGTCAAGTCAACTACCGGTACTGCGTATGGTATTTATTCATCAGGAACGACAACAGTCCATGGTGGTACGTTTAACGTTTCAACAGGATCAAGTACCAAGGCCTATGGTATATACACCGATCGTGGAACAGTTACGCTAAATAATTCTCCGGAATTTACTGTTCGTGCAGGGTCGACAACAGCATATGGTGTTTATGCAACAGGTCTTATTCCTGCAAAAGGTGCGACATCAAGGAGTACAAAAACGTTCGATAGTTCTGTAACTATTAACGGAGGAACGTTCACTGTTTCTACCGGATCTGGAGCAAATGCCTATGGTGCTGTAGCTACCAGAGTTAGTAAAATTGTTCTAACAACAACCAATGACTCTATTCCTGGCAACTATGCGCGGAAGGGAAGCATCGTAATTAACGATGGTACATTTGATGTTACATCAGCAACAACTGCTAGTTATGGCATTTGGTGTAATAGCGCTGTAACTGCAAATAAGTATACCGGTGATGGCGACAATGCCGGTTCAGTGACAGCGACTCCGACACTTACGGTTTCCGGCGGTAAATTCAAAGTAACAAGTACAAGCGATGCAAATGCTACCGCGTATGCAATGAATAAAGATGCGGCTAATACTAATTTAGTCGTTGAAGGAGGCTATTATAGTACGGAAAAGACAAATGCTTCCTCTAATCCGACTATCGGAGGAAAATACACCGCTCCGTCGAAGAGTTGCAACTACACTGTAGAGTCAACGACAGCAGCAGATAAAGCTTCGGTTGGCAGTGACTATCTCTGGAAAGTTGGTGACTTCACGAACATCTTCACCGATGCATCGAATGATCACAAGTGGAGCACGGCAAGCAACTGGTCGAAGGGTGTTCTGCCGACCATCGAGACGTATGCTACTATCAACAAGCCGTGCGTTGTGGATGTTACTGATGCTCAAGCGAAGAGCGTTGTGCTCAACCAGAACGGCGACAATACAGGTAGCTTGGAGATCAGTGCAGGTCAGGAACTGGTAGTTGCTACGACAGTTAAGAAGACAACAGATGGCAGCAACCGTCTGGCTACAAGTGAGTTTGATATAGAATTCGGTTCGACATCCGCAGCGGGACTTGGTGCACTGGTAATGGGTACACATGACGGCACGAACAAGGCGACGGTGAACTTCTACACACGGTCGAATGGTAAGAAAGAAACGAACACATCGATTGGTCAATATGTAGGAACGCCGTTCAGCGACGAGACTAACATCCTGTACAACTGGTACAACTCGTGGATTTATGGAATCGTATATAATAATAAAGNNAATGAAGGGCAAGGTATGGATCCGTTCAAGGGCTACTGTGTATTCTCTGCTGATGCATGGGATAGTGGTGAAGGTCACAGCTACTGGATGCAGGGAACACTTGTTACCAGTGCTAACCAAACGTGCTCGGGTCTGAACTGGCAGAGCGGTTCGGGAACAGCCAATCTGAACAACGAGAACCTGCTGGCGAACTCGTGGATGGCACCGATCAAGATCAAAGCGATGCAGACATCCGATTTCGTCAATGCAAACGCAACGATCTATATCTTCAATTCTACAAGTAGTAGTGCCTATGAAGATCTTGCCGGAAACTATGACACGTACACTGTAGGAACCAGTGAGGCAGTGATTCCTGCGATGCAGTCGTTCTCGGTATTCACTACCGGCTCGGGTGCTTCGGTAACGCTGGACTACAACAGAATCGTATATGAGCCGGCTGTGGCAGGTACAGCTGCACCTATAGCGAACAAAGCTCCGCGACGTGCAGGTGCATCGGAAGACGACGCAGATAAGATGCGGCTGTTCGTACGTACGGAAGACGGCTACGGCGACATGCTCTATATGTGGGAGCGTGAGGACTTTGCCGAAGGCTTTGAGAACGGCTGGGACGGTCATAAGTTGTACGGTGAGAGTTATGCTCCGCAACTTTACGCCATCACGCCGGACGGAGAGATGGCAGTGAACTGCGTACCGAGTTGGGAAGGTACAGTGGTCGGGTTCAAGAAGGGAACAGAGGACAATGTCTATACCTTCACATTCGAGTACGAAGGTGAGAACACGTGGTATCTGAACGACCTGAAGGCCGAGCAGTCGACGCGCATCCTGTCTGGGAACACATATGCGTTCAGCACCGCAAGCGGCGACATGGAGGCACGGTTCATCATCAGTGCCATGCCAATTAGCAAGGTGCCGACAAGCATTGAGAACGGCGAGGCCGGCAAGAACGTGCACAAGCTGCTGATTGACGGCATCCTGTACATCATCCGCAACGGAAGGATGTATGACGCAACAGGTGTGATGATAAAGTAAGTCAACAATTACAACAATAACCCCAATAATAATTGTGACAGACATGAAGAACAACGTAAAGCAGATAATGATAGTAATCATGGCGGCAGCGTTCGCGCTGCCCGCCATGGCGCAGATGAATGCGAACACACAGCAGTGGGACACGAATGTCCCGGCAGCATCATTCCAATCGACAAGCACGATGCAGTCCTCCGGCAGCGCGTATAGCACCACACCTCTGTTAAATGCCGACGGCACAGCATCGTACAATGGGGCACCCGAAAACGACAACGCTTCCGGTCATCCCGGCACTATCAGACGTGTAGGTCCTCCGACACCTGGGGGCGACCCGACACCCGTCGGTGACGGGGTATGGGTGATGATGCTGATGGCGATGTTGTTCTGCGGAGTGAAATATCTCCGCAGAAAACAGGCGTTAAATAGTTAAAGCGTTAGAATGGTTGCGATGCATCGCAACGTTAAGTTGTTACCGAAAGGTGAATGGTGAAAAGAAAATGGGGCTCGGATGAGTCCCATTTCCTGTGCGAGAGGGGTAAA
>LXOW01459975.1_pt1 | contig 10784 bp, 10 predicted proteins | sample 1368591 | NCBI WGS metagenome assembly LXOW01 (sample SAMN04884650, study PRJNA319009) | bovine gut metagenome | isolation source: Cow rumen | host: Bos taurus | place: Italy: Legnaro (PD) | collected 2014-07-09
TCACAAATTAAAAGAACTTGGAATCAGTTCAGCCATCATTAATAAATTATCGGGGCTGAATCTCATAACTAAAACCAATCTTCGTGATCAGGTAAATGAGTGGACACAGGAACAGCTCGAGGTAACAGGTACCAAAAAACTTAATGAGGAACAGCTGGCGGCATACAATACAATCAGCGCCGCCTCCGGTTTCAACGTCTTTGTGATAAATGGTGTTACCGGTTCGGGAAAGACCGAAATATACNNGTTCAGCCATCATTAACAAATTATCGGGGCTGAATCTCATAACTAAAACCAATCTTCGTGATCAGGTAAATGAATGGTCACAGGAACAGCTAGAGGTAACAGGTACCAAAAAACTTAATGAGGAACAGCAGGCGGCATACGATACAATCAGCTCTGCCTCCGGGTTCAACGTCTTTGTGATAAATGGTGTTACCGGTTCGGGAAAGACCGAAATATACCTTCAGCTCATAGCCGATAAATTGGCTGAGGGCAAACAGGCCCTGGTTCTTGTCCCGGAAATAAACCTTACCCCGCAGACGGTAAAAAGATTTTACGATCGGTTCAATGCTCCCATAGTATGCATTCATTCATCCATGAATGACAGTGAACGTTTTGAATCTTTTGTCATGATGCAGCGAAACGAAGCGGCAATACTCATAGGAACCAGAAGCGCCCTTTTCGCAAACATCCCTAATCTAGGAATTATCATCATCGATGAAGAACATGATTCATCGTACCGTCAGGGTGACGGATTCAGGTATCATGCCAGAGACTGCGCCGTAATGCTGGGATATCTTCGAAATATTCCGGTAGTCATGGGAACAGCTACCCCTTCTATCGAAACCGTAAACAACATCCGAAAAAACAAATACAGGGAACTGATACTGACAAGAAGAGCTGGAAACGCCACCGATGCAATATTCAATATCATCGACATGCGTAAACAATTCATAGATCATGGTATCTCAAGGGAACTGGCTCTCCACATAAATGAAGAACTGGCTAAGGGCAATCAGGCTTTGCTCCTTCTGAACCGCAGGGGATATTCACAGAAACTCATATGCCACAACTGCGGATATGTTTTCATGTGCACCAACTGCGATTCCAGTCTTACGTATCACAAGACCGAAAACAAGCTGTTGTGCCACCATTGCGAATCCAGATACAGTATTCCACATCAGTGTCCGCAGTGCGGATTTACCGAACTGACGCCTACCGGAAACGGTACAGAACAGATTTTTGAGCACCTGATGCAGCTGTTTCCCAACGCCCGTCCAGTCAGAGTAGACAGGGATTCCGTCAGCGGAAAAGGAACCCTCAACACACTCCTCGATGACATTAATGACAACAAGTACAACATTATCATCGGCACGCAGATGCTGGCAAAAGGACATCATTTTCCAAACGTCACCCTGGTAGGGATTGTTGATATTGATTCCTGCCTTTTTTCAAATAATTACCGTGCCCACGAGCTGCTTGCACAACTGATAGTGCAGGTTGCGGGAAGATCAGGTCGCGGAAATAAACAGGGATACGTATTTCTTCAGACACACAGTCCGGAACATCCGGTTCTTACAACGCTTCTTGCCGGGGGATACCAGGCCTTTACAGAAAACTGTCTTAACATAAGAAGACAGCTGATGCTGCCTCCATTCACAAGCAATGCCATACTAAAAGCGGACAGCTCATCACGGGAAAAAGTTATAACGTTTATTTCCGATGCCTACGCATTCATGCTNNCAAAAACGATATCACTTTAACATACTGATTAATGCCGCAGGAAAAAAAGACCTGTCGGATTTTGTCGACATAATCATTGCAAATATTGATAAATTCCGGGACAAATCGGGAGTTCATGCCGTAATTGAAATAGATCCGCTGAGCAATGAATAACTGATGCATGAGCGTTAATTCCCGATTTATTATTTAAGTGGAAAAAAAAACGCTGACAGAGTAAAATTTAGCAAAATTTGTGTATTTTACTAATATAGCAATCGCGATTATGAAACAGAAAATTCAAGACATCTTAACCGAAATAGTCGAACAGTTTAAAAAGAATAATCTTATTCCTCAGGATGCAACAATCCGAGTAATGATTGAAAACACCAAGGATAAGAAGAACGGTGATTACGCCACCAATCTTGCCATGCTTCTGGCCAAGCCTATGAAGAAGAAGCCACAGGAAATCGCTTCACTGATTGTTGACAGCATCCCCGTAACGGATGAGATTACCAAGGTTGAAATTGCCGGTCCTGGATTTATCAATTTCTTTGTTAGTAAAAATTATCTGGCTTCTCAGGTTGAAGCAATCCTGAATGACGAACATCTCGGCGTAAAAACAGCCGCCAAACCGGAAACAGTGGTTATAGACTACTCCTCTCCTAACGTTGCCAAGGAAATGGCAGTTCATCACATCCGTTCAACTGTTATCGGTGATGCGGTAGTCCGTATTCTGGAATTCCTTGGTCACAAGGTTATCAGAGCAAACCACATAGGAGACTGGGGTACCCAGTTCGGCATGCTGATCGCGTATCTGGAGAAAAAAGAGAACGAAAATGCCTCAAATCTCGAATTAAGTGATCTCGAAGCTTTCTATCGTGAAGCCAAAAAATGCTATGAAAGCGATGAAGAATTTGCAGTCAGGGCAAGAGGCTACGTCGTTAAACTTCAGAGTGGCGATGAATACTGTCTTAAGATGTGGAAAAAGCTTGTTAACATCACCATGGTTCAGAACCAGGAAATATATGACAGGCTAAACATTTCCCTCACAGAAAAAGACATCATGGGTGAAAGCTTATACAACCCTATGCTCAAACCTCTGGTCGAAGACCTTGTCAACAAGAATCTCGCTGTGAAGGATGACGGTGCAATGGTTGTTTACCTCAAGAACTTCGCAGACAAGGACGGAAATCCTCGTGGCGTGATTGTCCAGAAAAAGGACGGTGGCTTCCTCTATACCACCACAGACATTGCATGTACAAAGTACCGTTGTGAAACTCTCGGCGCTAATAGAATCATCTGCTTTGCAGACAGTCGCCAGCACGAACATCTGATGATGTCATGGGAAATTGCCCGCCTTGCCGGATATGTTCCTGACGGGGTTGTTCTCGAACACGGAGCTTTTGGCATGATGCTCGGCAAAGACGGCAAACCGTTCAAGACCCGCGACGGCGGCACCGTTAAATTAAAAGATCTGCTGAATGAGGCCGAAACCAGAGCAGCTGAACTTATAGCACAGAGAAACAACGATCTTCCTGAAGATCTCAGGGAACAGGTTATTAAAACCGTGGCTATGGGCGCAGTTAAATATGCCGACCTTTCAAAAAACAGAACGACCGACTATGTTTTTGACTGGGATAACATGCTGACCTTCGAAGGCAATACTGCACCGTATCTCCAGTATGCGTACAGCCGCATACAGTCAATCTTCAAAAAAGCAGGTGACGCGGAACCCGGCAGTATTGTTATCAATACCCCGGAAGAAGAGGCGCTTGCACAGCAGTTTGTCAAGTTTAATGAGGCTGTTAACAATGCGGCCGCAAAGATTGCCCCTCACCTCATTTGTACCTACGTATATGAACTCGCAGGCCTTTTCATGAGATTCTACGAAGCATGTCCTATCAACAAGGATGATGTACCGGCAGATATTAAGGCAAGTCGTCTTTCACTGTGTAAGGCAGCTTCCTCAATTCTCAAGACAGGCCTCGGCATGCTCGGCATTAATGTTCTGGACAGAATGTAATGGTAGCGACTGTAAGAACCAGAAAAAGATCATCCAAAAAAGGCTCAAAAAAGAGTCAGGTTTCCGGATGGCAGGCAAAAATCATCATCCTGGCGGCGATATTGATTATTGCCATGCTGGGTGCTTTGTTGTGGCAATTGCAGTCAAATAAACAGTCAGGCAAACCTGCGACTTATTCCCAGAAAAACTCACAACAATCTGGAAAGAAGCAGGTTGCCGATAACGTCAACAGGTATCAGTACACTGAAATTCTGGAAAAGAAGAGTATTGATACCGGTTCAGGCGTAACCATTACCCGAAACTATGAAGCAGAAACGATTGCCCGAGAAAATGCCAGAAAAAAGGCATTGGCTGAAAAAAGAAGAAAACTGGAAGAAGAGCGTCGCAGAATTGAAGAAGAGAAGGCCAGAATAGCCGAGGAAAAACGACGTCTTGCAGAAGAAAAACGCAGACTTGCAGAAGAGAAAAAGGCCAAGCAGATGGCCCAAAACAGGCAGGATTCAGTCGCTTCCGCTAAAAGCACCGGTACCGTACCTTCAAAACCGGCACTTCCCGGAAAATTCTATATTGAATGCGCTGAGAATTACCGAACTGAGAAACTTGCTCAGGAAAAAAAGGCAATGCTTGCGTTCCACGGCAAGGAATCCAACGTTTTCCACAAAAGGATCGGTGGCGGATATGCATTCGCCGTCCGTGTTGGCCCTTACTCAACACAGGCCGAAGCAGAGAAATCAAGAGCCGAAATCGTAAATGCAAAACTGGGGTCATCATGTGCCCTTGTCAAATACTAAAACATTAACGGATTTATAATCAACTCATGACAACTATCGTATCAGTCCGCAGAAATGGCAAGGTTGTAATCGGAGGAGACGGACAGGTCTCTCTCGGAAACACTGTTCTAAAAGCGAATGCCAGAAAAGTCAGAAAATTAAACAATGGAACCATTATATCCGGCTTTGCGGGTTCAACCGCAGATGCATTCACCCTTCTTGATATTTTTGAAGAGCAGGTAAAATCCAGTAACGGCAATTTTGAAAAAGGCGTAATTTCCTTCTCCAAACTTTGGAGAACCGATAAGGCCCTCAGGCGACTGGAAGCCATGATGATTGTGGCTGATAAGTCAAAATCTTTTCTTATCAGCGGTGCCGGTGACGTCATTACACAGGATGATGATCTTCTGACCATAGGCTCAGGTGGTAATTATGCGTACAGTGCCGCCAAGGCATTGCTGGAAAATACCGACCTTGATGCTGAAGAAATAGTTAAGAAAGCTCTTACCATCGCAGGTGAAATCTGCGTATTCACCAACAACAAATTCACAATTGAATCAATTGAGGCGTGACAGCAGCGCAACATTTATCTTAACGGAATTTATTGCAGATGAACGATTTAACCCCTAGTAAAATTGTAGAACAGCTGAATAAACACATCATTGGCCAGGATAAAGCAAAACGTTCCGTGGCAATAGCAATGCGCAACAGATGGAGACGCATGCAACTGGATGAGAAGTTCAGATCTGAAGTCACTCCAAAGAATATTTTAATGATAGGTCCTACCGGTGTAGGTAAGACAGAAATTGCCAGACGACTTGCAAAACTCACTGATGCTCCTTTTCTGAAGGTTGAGGCCACGAAATTCACAGAAGTCGGTTACGTCGGCAAGGAAGTTGATTCCATAATCAAAGATCTGGCAAATGTTGCCATGAAAATGCTTCGCGAACAGCAGCATAAAAAGCACCAGAGTGAAGCTTCTGCCAAAGCTGAAAAAAAGGTGGTTGAAGCAATTCTCGCACAACTGAAGGAAGACCATCAGGAATCTGACGAATCAGGAACCTTCTTTTATCAGATACCTACCCAGGAGGAGATTCTGGAAGATCTGAGGAATGGTACCTATGATAATGAGGAAATCAGTATCGTGCTCCCTCCTTCAGCTGACCATTCCAACGTACAGATCATGACCCCGCCGGGAATGGAAGACATGGCCAGTCAGTTGGAAGAACTTTTTGGACAGATAAAAATCGGACCGTCAACGCCATCCAAAGTTAAAGTAACTGAAGCCATGAAGGCTATTATTGACGATGAGGTTTCTAAGTTAATCAACGAGAATGATCTGAGAATTGATTTAATCAATCTTGTCGAAAATCATGGAATTATCTTCATCGATGAAATAGATAAGATCTGCGAGAACAAAAACGATACTCAGACAAGAGTCTCAAGAGAAGGTGTTCAGAGAGATCTTCTTCCTCTGATTGAAGGCTGTGCCGTAAGAACAAAGTACGGAATGATCAAAACAGATCATATTCTCTTTATTACCTCTGGAGCGTTCCAATTATCAAAACCTTCAGATCTTATTCCCGAACTCCAGGGCAGACTGCCTATACGAGTTGAACTTCAGCCACTGACCGCAAAGGATTTTGCCAGAATCCTCACTGAACCTCATGCATCTTTGACTGAACAGTGCATTAAACTCATGGAAACTGAAGGAGTAGAAATCAAGTTTACCGAAGACGGTATCGAAGCCATTGCCGAAGCTGCTTACTCAGTAAACAGCACTACTGAAAACATCGGCGCAAGACGCCTGCATACCATAATGGAAAAACTTACCGAGGACATTTCTTTCAACGCACCTGAATATCGCGGCTCATCTTTTACAATTGATAAAGCCTATGTATCGGAACACCTCGATACGCTCGTTGAAGATGAGGATCTCAGCAGATATATTCTCTAAATTTAGGGGGAATTTATGGCCGAATTTTCCGAACAGGATGAAATAATTCAGAAAATAGAAAGTCTGAAAAACAAGATCAGCAGCTATCAGTCAGCCTGCGATCAGAAACTGCATGATTCAGAGTGTAAATTGAAGTCATCACTTCAGGAAAATGAGGCTCTTCGCAGAGAAAACAGTAATCTGAAAGAGAAAATGTGCAGCTGGCAACGAAGAATTGCCAGCTCCATAGGCATGATAAAAACAGATAAATAATACTAACTGTTAAGATCCAAAGGCTCCTGACTAAGAACTACCCCTGTTTCATCTGCATATATGTAATCACCTGAATAGATAGAGGTACCGGCAAAGTTTACCGGACAGTCCTGCTCGCCCTGATCACTTTCTTCTGCCAGTACAGGATAAGCTCCCACTGCCTTTATACCGATATCGAACTCTGAAAGTTCCTTCACATCGCATACAGCTCCGTAACAGACAATCCCCTCCCAGGCGTTATGAGTTGCCAGGGAAATTATATCTTCGGATATTACGGCCTTTCTAAGAGAACCACCGGCATCAATAACCAGTACTTTACCGGATCCGTCCTGACGTAGAATATCAAGAATCAACCCTATCTGTTCAAAACACTTTACCGTAACAACCTGACCGTAAAACTCCTTCCGGCCACCGTATGAATTAAACAGCGGTTCCAATACGTCAACAGAGTCACCATATATGGTACAGATTTTTGAAGTGCTAAGATACATAATTACCTCCTACAAGATCTGCTGATCCATGTCATCACTTGGTTTTTCGCAGGAACATTTTCCAACAACCTTTGCAGGAACACCGGCAACGGTGGTATGTGCCTCAACATCATGCAACACCACACTTCCTGCTCCTATTTTGGCTCCGGTTCCAACTATTATGTTTCCCAAAATACTGGCACCAGCGCCAATCATGACCCCACTGCAAATTTTTGGATGTCTGTCACCGTGCTCATGTCCGGTACCGCCCAATGTTACATTATGCAGGAACGATACATCATCACCAACGACTGCAGTTTCACCGATAACAATCCCGGTGGCATGGTCAAACATGATGCCTGCGCCAATCTTGGCCGCAGGATGAATATCAACACCGAATGTAACTGAAATGATATTCTGCAGAAAATAAGCCATCTCATGTCTCTGATTCATCCACAGCCAGTGAGCTATTCTGTATGCCTGAATAGCCTGATAACCTTTAAGATACAATAACGGCGTGGTGTAATATAGAACCGCAGGATCCCTTGCCTTTACGGCCTCAAGATCAATACCAGCCGCCCGAATAATGCTGTCATCACTCGCAAAGGCTTCGTCGAAAATTTCACGTAATACAACAGCCGGCATTACCGTTGAGTTGAGTCTGTTTGAAAGTTGAAAACTTAAAGCATCAGCAAAGCTTTTCTGATTAATTATGGCCTGAAGAAAAAAACTGCCAAGCATTGGCTCCTTAACCATCATGCTTGTGGCTTCTGTCCTGATGGTATCCCAAATCTGCTCTAAAATCACTGCTACAACCTTATGTTATTCACTTTTTCAGGATTATTGACAGGATCCATATGTATCAATATGTCGGCCTGTGAATATTTGCATAATACCGCTTTTTGTGCTTTTGAAGCAATAGCATGAGCTTCTTCGAGAGAAATATTTCTGTCTATGCACATATGAACCTGTACATATATCCAGTTACCGACTCTGCGTGTTCTCATCTCGTGTAAACCCATCACCCCCGGAGTTGCCATCATTATCGAAGTTATGTCATCTATAATGTAATTGGAGATCTTTTTATCCAGAAGTACATCCAGAGATCTGACCCCTATGCCATGAACTCCCCATGCAATGTATAAGGTAATCATCAATGCAAAAATAACGTCAGCTATTTCATATCCGGTTGATGATATGAACAGGGATACGATAATAGCCACATTTGAATATATGTCACTCTGACAGTGAAGCCTGTCCGCAGCAATAATCTGACTGTTGGTTTTCTTAACGACGTAGGTTTGGAATGCCACCACAACCATGGTAAGAATAAGAGCCAGATATGTAACGTAAATACCAAGATCTATATTCACAAGAGGCACCGGATTCAGATACCTGTTTACGGAACTCACAAGCAGGAAAACAGCTGAAGCGGATATAAACGCACACTGTGCAAGACCGGCAAGAGCCTCCATTTTTGCATGACCGTAATTATGATCCTCATCGGGAGGCTTTATGGCCCATCTTACTGCAAGATAGTTAATAAGCGACGTGACCAGATCCATCATGGAATCGGTCATTGATGCCAGAATGGTTATGGAATTGGAAAAAAACCATACAAACATCTTGGCCAACACAAGAATCAGTGCCATGGCAATTGAACTAAGTGATGCCATGACCACCAAACGTGAATATTTCTGTTCCTCAGATACCATATATACGTTTCCTATGCTGTCCGGAATACCACCGTCTCCGTACAGAATAACACTCTACATAAATCATAATACTTTTACCTGATTATGCCAAATAAAGTCCCGGTCAGAAATTACAGAATACATTTCCATCAGCCATGCTGAATCTTATCTGAGTCATTCGCTGATTTACAGCGATATATTACGGTAAAAATCTAATTGTTATTTCGCATGGACTCATCATGATAACTTTTTTCTGTTTAATCACATTAAAATAAAGGGATCGTAAGTATAATAAAAAGTATAAGCCTTATTTACTTAAAAACGGGAGGGGGACGGCTATGCTTAAAGAAAACATACTCAGAGCCATTTTTTACGTTCCCGTTAAGTTTCTGGGGGCATGTNNATCTAAAGGACAGTCTCAATCTTGATGACAACAAAAGGGTCTGCTACATAATGCAGTCCAATTCCATAAGTGACATGTTAACTCTGGAAAAGCTTACCCGTGCACAAAGGCTTCCAAATCCTTTTTCCGTTATTGAATACGGCAACCATAAAATTCCCCGTACCACCTACATGAAAAAGGTAAATCTTTTGTTTTCCGGGAAAGCCAAAGACTACAACTTTGAAAAAAACTTCCGTGAATGGATTAACTATTCAAAAAAAACCGGTGAAGATTTACAGATTATCCCCGTCAGTATCTTTTGGGGGAGAAATCCCGGACATGTGGGTGAAGCATACAAAGATCCCATCAACCGACCACGAAGCATGTTCAGAAAGTTTCTTCGGGTAGTTTTTCTGGGACTTGATAACCTGACAGTTCTGTCTGAACCAATAAGTCTAAACAAACTGATAGCGGAGTACCCGGAAGACAAAGTTGTTCTTCAGCTGGCAAGTCTTACAAGAGCTGATTTTGAAAACAGACATCTCGAATTCATTGGACCAAGGCTCCCTAACAGACAATATCTGATTCAGGAATTGCTGCAGAGCGACAACATAAAAGAAGCCATTAAACAGATAAGCAGGGATACCGGAAAAAATTACTCTGAAATTGAATCAGATGCATACAGTATGCTTGATGAAATACTTGCGGACATTTCCTACTCGTCACTCCGCTTTACCTCTGTACTGCTTCATCTTGTGTGGAATAAACTGTATCAGGGTATCACCATAAAAGGAGCGGCCAAGGTTCACGAACTCATTCGCAAGGAACATGAAATTATCTACGTTCCATGCCATCGCAGTCATATGGACTACCTGCTGCTGTTTTATGCTCTTTTTAACGAATGTCTTGTCGTTCCTCATGTTGTGGCCGGCAATAATTTAAACTTCTTTCCTATTAACAGGTATCTGCGCGCCTGCGGAGCATTCTTCATGCGCCGCAAATTCAAAGGAGATACTCTGTATACGGCCGTATTCAGGGAATATATCCATACACTGTGTACCAAAGGATACAGTATCGAATTTTTCATTGAAGGAGGAAGATCCAGAACCGGCAGAACCCTGCCTCCGCGCACGGGACTCGTGTCCATGGCTGTACTGAACCAGCTCCAGACTCCAAACAAGCCTATAACGTTTGTTCCGATATATTTGGGATACGAAAAGGTACTTGAAGTCAATTCATATATGGATGAACTCACAGGAACAAAACAGAAGGAAAAGGAAAGTTTCTGGCAGCTGTTTAACATATACAAGAGATTTAAGTATTATGGTCGCGGGTATATCAGTTTCGGTGAACCCATAACCATTAAAAATTATCTGGAACAGAATATTCCTACCTGGCAGGATGATATCAGAGGGATGTCACCCAATTCAAAGCCTTCATGGCTGTTCGATACAGTTAACCAGCTGTCAGATCAGATTATCATAAATCTTAATGCCTCTGCCGCTATCAAC